>Ga0315281_10010341_pt1 | contig 12865 bp, 5 predicted proteins | sample YL17G07_0_MG_FD_204540 | JGI IMG/M metagenome (GOLD analysis project Ga0315281, IMG submission 204540) | Sediment microbial communities from Yellowstone Lake, YNP, Wyoming, USA - YL17G07_0 | ecosystem: Environmental > Aquatic > Freshwater > Lake > Sediment | place: USA: Wyoming | collected... | reverse complement strand
CGGGGAGAGCCTTGTTCCCCGAGGCCTGGTTCTGGAGCCCGGACCTCGCCGATCAACCGATTTGCCGACCCGCCCGCTTCTCGAGGGTATCTTCGGGGTCACTAGTGTCCGGTTAGAAGTCGAATAGATTGAGTTGGTTACGCTCAATTGGCATTGTGGGTTCGTATCGTTCAGGCCGAAAGGCCTCTGAAAGCTGGGTTTTCTCGAAAACCGAAACCGACAAGATCTGTAGGCATGTGTAGAGCGAGGCATCGAGTTGAAGTTCCTTCTTGACGATGGCGATGAGCAAGTAGGTCGCCACGGCGCACCAAATTTGAGTCTTGACGGCGTTCTCGCTGGTTCCCAGGAAACGCTTGATGCGCAGGTGCTGTTTGATCCACTTGAAGAACAGCTCGACCTGCCAGCGGCTCTTGTAGAGAGCGGCGATTGTCAGGGCCGGCAGAATGGTGTTGTTCGTCAAAAAGGTGAGTTGTTTTCCTGTCGAGGGATCTTTGAAACGAACGCGCCGCAGATGGTCGGGATAGGCTCTTGCCGAGTAGAAGCCATTGAGCATGACCCGCTGGTCGCAGATCACGCCACAGTCGCGCTCCGTCGGAGACGAATAGACGCGCCGAGCATCCATGCCCCTCTTGGCACGCGTGACAAAGAATGCGCCGGTCTGATGCAATGCGTACAGCCGTTCGAAGTCGAGATAGCCCCGGTCCATCACATAGAAGGCGCCGGCTTCGACCGGCAAGATGTCGAGCACGTTGACGTCGTGCAGCTTTCCATCGCTGATGTGAATGAATGTCGGTATCGATCCGCGAAGATCCAACAACGTGTGCAGCTTGACGGCCGCCTTCGTCGATCGGAACGGCGCCCAGGCGAAAAGGCTCAAGCACAGATCGATGGTCGTGGAATCCAACGCATAGACGCTGGCATCGAGTTCGAGAACCGAAGGCTCTTTCAGGTACAGTTCTTTGGCGCGAACGATCAAACGCTGGGCCAGTGCATGATAGATGCGCCAATCGCGAAGATTGAGCGCGTCGGCCAACGTCGAACGCGCGGGCGGCGCCTTCATCCCCATGTGAAACAGTTTGCTTTGATTGGCGATCAAGCAGGCTTCGATGTCGCGTAGCGACTCTCGCCACGTGAGCTGCGCGAAGGCCATGACGCGGAACAGGTCGCCACACCCTAACGTGCGCACGCCAACATCGCCATTGTGCCGCTCGACAATGCGCCCGAAGGTTTTCCACGGCACGAAATCCATCAGTTGCGCGAACAACGTCCTGCCCTCGTTCATGTGCCACCTCAGGTCGATCAAACCCGAAATGGCCCGGAATCGGCGATTCGCAATTCAAATCGTGGACACCCTTGAATGCCTCTAAATTCATATCAGCCCATGCATTGCGGGTAGCGAGCTTCAAATAAACCGGACACCAGTGGTTGTTCCCATAGATTCATTTCTATGATGAATGACTGAAGGACCTCTTCCGGTGGTTTCATCGGTCTAGCGGATTTCCGATCGGCAAGATTTTTTTCTTTCTTCCCAACTCGATCGATCGACATCGTGAAAAAAATATTCTCTTGCGGTCACCAGTCTTGGCGATCTCAAACGAAGGAAAGTTTCACGTTCGATCGGCTCCGATGATTCTAACTCGTTCCATCCATTAGGGAACGGAACTGCAGGATCGGCAAACCACCGGATGCTGGCGAACGCCTGTTTCGTGTCGATGGGCTACGGCCCAGGAATTGCTTACGCGAGAATGATTCAAAAAACCCGTTGACTTCCCAGGTGGGTTCTCCTCTTATGACGCTGCATTCAGAACGCGGCTGGCCCCCGAAGCGTCGGGACCACCGAAAAGCCAACCCCTCTGAAAAGAGGGCGACGGAAAGCCAACGAGCCTGTAGCCCAAGGGGCATGGCGGTCGGGTTGTCGAAGGGGTTCTCAAGATGGAAGTTTCATCCAATGAATCCCATGCACCGAAGATGGCTCATGTGAAGTTCCATCTGGGTGGGGATTGTTTCTTCCGGGCGTGTAAGGAGCAACTGTTATGAAAGATCGAAAACATACAATCTTCAATCCTTCAGGTGGTATGGGACTACCGAGCTTCCTTGCGGAGGTTCCAAGAACGAAGAAAAAAGACTTTCGGCTGTCGCCGAACGCACCAGGCTCTTTGGTTTTCGCACAACTCCTGAAACGTCTGGCGCTCTTCCTCCTCATCTTCATTCTGATCGGCCGGCGCTCCTTCGCTGATAGTTGTGCCAACATCAGGAGCGTTTGTTCGAGCTGTCTTACTGTATCCACGCCGTCGGACACCATTCCCGGAGAACCGTTGAATCAGAGCCTGACGACGGCGACGCCGAAGCACCACGTCTTGCAGTGGACCACGACGTGTCCCTCCGATCCCTGCGTAAATCCTGAGGGGTTCGAGATTTATCGTTTTTCTGTCCTGTCCGGTTGTCCGATCCCGCCACAAAATGTTCCCGATGACCAAAATGCGCCCGGAGACTGGACGCCATTTGTCGTGCTCCATGACCCGCTCGCGTCCTACTATGTTGACGCTCTTGGCTTTGACACGACCACCTATACGTATGTCGTTCGTGCGTTTAATGGTGCGCGCGGATGCCACGGCATCAATTCATTACGAAAAACAGTCGACACAACGTCGACTTGCCCGACGAGCACCCCGGCCCTCACGGCGGATACTCCTACGTGCGCTGGAGAACGCCTCTCGGTACCCTCGGGCGTGTGTGCCAATTTCCAGTGGTATCGCAACGGCCTCCCCATTCCGGGAGCGCGACAGTCCCCCTATGTTGCTACGCTCAATGGCACGTATAGTTATACTTGTCTTGATTCGTCGTGTCCGGCCTTTTCTTCGTCCGCTTCCGTTACGATTCCTGCGCCACCTGTTGCGTCGATCTACGGTCCCGGATCCATGTGCGTTGGCGATGGCGGTTCGCTTCGTGCGTGCTCTGGATCTGCGAGCGCCACGTGCTCGGGTTCAACCTGCCCGGATAAGGTGACATATCAATGGTATCGGGACGGCATCTTGCAAGCGGCTTCCTCCCAGACGATTACGCCAACGGCTTCCGGCACGTACACCTGTATTTTGGGTCATTACACGGATACGTCTTGTCCCGCCCCGAATACCAATCCCAACGAAGGTTGTGTGAGTTCTGCTCCCGGCCACCCAATCACCGTTTACCGCGTCCCACCGCTCGGCGTCAACTTAAGAGATTCTTCGTGTTCCTCACTAACATTGAAGCTCTCGGGCTTTCGAGGCATCACGCCGAGTTCGGTTGGCGCCACCGACATCACTTGGTACCGCCATGCCCCCGGAACATTCGTGACTCCGACGTGCGGAAATTACCCATCGTCCACTGGTTGGATCCCGATCTGTACGACGAATGGTCCCGACGTCGACAACTGTGTGACAACAACCATGGGGACGTGGAATTACTTGGCGCACTTCGAAGTCCTCGTCGACGGGCACGTCTGCTGCGGGGATACGCCGGCTAAACCCTTCACCGTCGGCGTACCAACACCAACGGTATCCACTACGTCCGGTTCACTCGTGGGCTGCAACCAAGTCGTTCTCAACTCGTCCACGTCATCGGAATATCTTGCCTACCAATGGGAGATCAGCACCGACGGCGGAGGCAATTATTACGATATTACTGACGCCACAGCTTCCACCTATATCGCAACTGAAACAGGCATGTACCGCGTCTATGTCACCGGACAGAGCGGCTGTCTCGCCATCGCTACCGGCAAACAAGTCACGATCGTGGGCACGCCCCAAGCAAGCGCCGCCTCCGCGACGTTTGTCACGTATATCAATTCGGCCGCGTGCCCGGGAGGGAGTACGGGCTGCGCGACCTTTAGTCTCACCGGTGCTAATTTCCGGAGCGAATCAGCCACGGCCGTCTACCTCAACGTCGTACAGGAATACCAATCGACAACTTACGGTCAGCCGAATTCGGTGTGTTTCTCGCGCGGAACGGGCAGTTCCTGCACGAGCGGTTTGCCCTTGACGCTCGTCAACGGCACGCCCGACACATTGAGTTTTGGCGGTACAAACACTCCCGACTTCAAACGACCCGTGATCTGTACGATCGAAATCCAGCAAGCCGACTGCGCTCGGGTTCCCGTCCTTGATGCGACTGGCCGCCGTGCGCTCTACGTTGCGGTCGCCAACAACCAGATTCTCGCCTCGCCGCGACTCGGAACCTCCTACGGCGGCGCGCCGGTCCGCTTGTTCGGCCGCAATCTGCCAGCAAGTGGAACGCTTACATTTGGCGACACGAGTCATCCCGGCCAAGTGGTCACGACCTCGCCAACCGAATGGACAGTTCGGACGGGCGCGCATCCCTTCGGCTCGGTCGGCATCACACTCACGAGCGGCAGTACCTGGACCACGCCAACTAGCCCAAGCCTGCCCTATCGTTTCGCTACGTTTGGCATTGTCTCGATTCCCGTGCTTGGCGCCTATTCAGGTCCATTGGATGTGCCGGGCGCCTATCTCTTCACCGCGGACGCGCCCTATCAGCTCGTGAATGGCGACCCGTACACCTCGGCCGCGACACCCGTTCCGATCTTCAAGAATGTTACAGGCGGGGCGGGGTTTGGCTTTGGGTACTACAATCCCGGCAGTCCGACCGTGCCGAACCGTTCCTGGGTATACGTGGGGGAGCCCGACCGCCTCTATCGCTTCGATACCGGTTCGTATCAAGTCGACAGTGTCTTTGGCGTCCCGTACATCCCGAACGTGGCCAACTCCACCGATGGCATGATTCACCCCCGAGAGTTTGAACTTGGCCTCGATAAGATCAAGAACTTCACTACCGATGGGTCAATCAACCCGGACACGGCGTGCCTGCCATTCCAGTGCATCCTATGTCGATTTGAATGTACCTACAGGTTTCCGGGAAGCACAAGCTACTTCTTTAGCAACATCACGACCGACGAAAAGGGCCGAGTCTTTGCCCTCGTCACCCAAGCTTCAAGAATTAGTAGCCCGTGCCAAAATTGTCCGCCCATCGTTTCACGCTACCTCCAACTCTGGGCCGAGTCGCAGTCACTCTCGACGCCGCAAGCGGTCTACACGTTTGGAAATAATTCCGACACGCTTGTCGATAAGATTTGGGCCGACAATACAGACCAGCGCGCGCTCGTGGCGACGATCGACTCTGATGTCACGCCGACGACGATCGGCGTACGCAGTTTCGCTCTCGGCGACCCCACAATTACCCCGCTGCCGGTCACGGATCTCGGGGTGCTGTCGAATCCAACCGGGGGCGTGGCGTTCGTCTGGCCAGAATCGGACCTCGTGAAGATTCCGACCACTGCAGGGTCCAACAGCTACGTGGCCTTTTACGATTCGGCCGCCCGCCAAGTCCGCCAGATCAACCTCACTGGCGCGACACCGTCTTTCCGTACTACGGCCGGCACTGGCTGTACGGGTTCCTTTTTCAACGTGTGTACGGCGCCGAACAACATCTGCCCGACAACGTCCTCCGCGATGGCATCCAGCCTGACCGTCGGCCGCAAGAGCGACAACTCGGGCGCCTGGGGCTTTATGGCGTACCACGACCCGAACGTTACCTACGATGGAAAGGTTCGCCGCTTCTCGTACAACACGTGCGGCGTATTGCCTACTACTTATGAACAACCGACGTGGCTCGGTTCGACGAATGGCATCTACAAAGCCCGCCATCTGGCGCTGCGGTCCGACGGGCTCGCAGGGTTCTTCTCGACGGACACGAACTCGATCAAAGTATTCAATCCCGCCTATGCGAACGGCACCGGCACCAATACCACGACTGTCATCGGCATCATCGATAATCTGCCCGGCGTTCCAACGCACATGCGCATTCAGACGGTGCTCACGGCGACCCTTATTGGCGTGAGCATGCAAGAGACCGCGACCAGCTTGGCTGCCGACGCGTTCGCTTCGCCTGATGATCAGGTTGTGGTCGAGAGCCAGATTCTCGATTTGCAAACAGCTCTCGATGGCGAAGGGGCGAGCGTCAATGCTGCTATTGGCAGCGCCGAGCGCCTCCTTCAAACCATCTCACGAGATGTCACCGATCCTGCTGCTGAAATTCAACTCATCAATATGGACCAGACCATCATTGATCTCCTTCTCGCACCGGGAACCGCAACGAAAGATGGAGACAACGCCGGAGGCCAACAATGAACCCCACCATCAACAAGAATCGAGCTCTACGGCGGCGCTCCAGGAATATGACCAAGGAGACTCGTTCGATGCAAGCACCCTCGCAGTCTAGAGTTGGATACCTGATGGCGAGTCTTCATCCCTCCTCGCAAGCACTCGGGTTCCGGCTTCCTCCTGTGATTCCGAGGTTATTCGCGGTGTCTGTCCTTGCGGCACTCATCGGGGTTGCCGCTTCCCGATCCTTTGCGGATAGCGATCCGAATAGTGCGACCGGATTTGTGAAGAATGCTTTTGATTCGAGTTCGATTGATAATGTCAATTTGTTCAATGGTAACCTCGTGATCACGATCCCGATTGCTAGTTATCGAGTCGATGGAATCATTGGCTATGGAATAACGCTAACGTATAACAGTAAGATTTGGGGATATAGCGACGCAAAAACGACATCCTCGTCGGGAGACAAGCACTACACGATGTCTGCGATTGATATGCCATCGCCCTTGGGCGTTGGATGGTCCATGGATCTTGGCCATATCTGGTTCGATTCATTCTCGACGCGCGACGGGAAATTCGCAAGGACGCTTGCTGCGGGCGGCACGCCCTATTTTTTCATTGGTCCAGATGGAGGTTTTCACCGGCTTTATGATCCGAATGGCTCCGTTTCAACGACGAGTCGATCGTCCGTCTTTTTCACAAAAGATGGATCAAATCTCCGCGTGAAGGTCACAACCTCTAATGGTCTGGATGCTTTGGACATGGGTATCTTGTACACGCAACCGGGTACCGGCGGGTACACCTATCGGATTCCAGACTATGCGAATATCACAGGTTGGACGGTCGAATCGGGCGACGGTCTTGTTTACGAGTTTACGAACAACCTCGCTAATGGCGATGGGTATCTGGTCAAGAACTGGGACGTAATTTACAACTACGAACTAGCTCAACATCCGTTGCCAGACTATCTGAAGCATGGAGATGGCTGGTATGTCGCGATGATTTATGACCATCGCCAAGCGAATAAGACCAATCCAGTAAAGCTCTCCTACTATCTCACTCCGACGGCAAAGTTTCCTGGAACGCTCAAGTCGATCACTGATTCCCATCGGACCTCGGGAGAGGATATTGTCGAGACTGTCCTAGATTCAGATGGATTCATCCAAAAACTTCTTGTTCCCAAGAATCCAGGCGCCGCACGGAGCCAATATATTTTCACCTACAACAAGTCATACCAGATAACCCGCGCTGCAACGGACAATTCGGCGATCTATCAACTCGCCGGATATACGGCTGCGGACCGCGTGGTGAATGCCCCGATGCTCATGGACATTGCACTTCCTGACGGAACGAACGGTCAAACGAATGGCTCGCATTACCATTTTGATTACAACACTAATTTTTGCACGGACACGACTCCTGGCGCCAGCAACTGTGCGAATTGGTACGATACGAACGCTACCCAAGATGGGCCGGGGACGTTGCGTCGGATGCTCTTGCCGACTGGCGGCGTGATCAGCTATGACTATATCGATTTTCAAATGGCGCATGCGCATATGCTTTACTCCCAAGACGGGGACAGCTCGACCTGTCCTGGAACGCACGGCCCACCCCGATGCTATGCATTGGGTAGCCTGCCTGCCCGATGGGCGACTGGTGTTTGGAAACGTCATCAAATGAATCAGAAGCTGAATACTTCAGGCGCATGGGAAACTGCCAGGACTGATACGATCTACGATCGCTTGAGCAATCCCGGCGAAACCAGCGCTCCAGGCAGTGGGTCTGTGTACTTCCCAATGCTTGTCACATCGCTCAAGACCTACTGTGACAATCCCAAGACCACACCGCGGCAATCACTCGTCTATTTCGGCACCAATGATCAGCCAGTTACCGGGTCAGTAACAGGTTGTTTTCCGAACCTCGGCACCGCGGCTAACCCGAAATGTAATGGTTCGTATGGGTTGGAGTTTTTGCGCGAAGACTTTGATGGCGTTCAGGTTGATAACCTTTCCGACTACGCAATCAACGTCGCACCGACTCTACTGGGTGGACTCGTTAACTCTCCATATTGCACTCCAGACGGATATATCTCCGGACCGGACGCTTGTCATATTCCGGGGCTCATACGCCGAACACTAACGCTGTACGAGTACGACAATTCATCAGACGGGTGTTCCAATCCGGATGTAACTGGGTCCCTCCAGCTATTTGATGTGGACCGACACCCGAGGCCACGGGCAATCGTGACCGAATGGCTCCATGACGTAACGGCTGCGTGTAATGCCTCACTTGTGCCCGGAGGCGGCGCCGGCCAATCCGTTGTTACTGGAAGCACGCTTACGACGAGCGGTGGATGGAGTGGTGCGCACTATGATTTTGTCACCACGGCCTCTACACCGAACACGCCTGGTCATCCACCGAATACCGACGATCTTCACGAGACCTTTGTTGGGTGGGATCCGCCGCCCGCGGATACATCAGGAAGTTGGCTCACGGAAACGGTTGGCGTCACAAGCGTATACGAAAAAATGGACTCCGTAGAGACGAGTTTTTCGACGTTTTATGGTTTTGACGCCTCGACCGGCTTCATGAATACCATGCGTATTCTCAATGACGCTTCTCAAACCGACGACACCAAGGATATTGAGCATGTCTATACTCCCGATGCATATGGGAACATCAGCCATGAGACCATTCGACATCCGAACAACCTTCCCAATGAATCATTCGGCCTCGATTTTACTTATCAGTGCGGCATAAAGAAGACGGAGCAATTCAGCGGAGCACCAGGCGGCTTCTACAGTCTACATTTTGACGTGGACTGCGCTTCCGGCCTAACCACGACGCAGTACGATCAATCGGGCGTGCGGTCGAGCTTACATTACGACGGTCTTGGCCGAGCAACTTCGGTCGTTCCCGAGGACTCTCCAGATGAGGCAACATCCACGATCGCATACAATACTGCAACGTTTGGTGGGATACCGGGCGGAGTCACTGATGCTCCTGTCTTCAAGCTCAACTTCACGACCGCAACTCGTGACCCTGGCGGCTTGCGGTCCGTTATTGGGTATGACGGTTTAGGTCGAGCGATTGCAAATTATCACGATCTTCCGAACGGCCTGGGAGCTTCAAAGGAAACGACGCTTGACGGTCTTGGAAAGGTGCTTCACGACGTAGAATGGAGATTCAACGCACGGCCAGGATCGAACCCGATTACCGTGCCACCGGTGCCTTTTGGGGAGCAGATTGCAACCTGCGGAGGTTCATCTAACCCTGCAGGAAAATGCTTTAGTTACGATGGCCTTGGCCGGGCAATCAGTGTGAGTCAGGCGGATGGTTCGGTGGCGACAACGTCCTACGAAGGCGATTGGTTTACGTCCACGTCAGTCTCTGTGGACGGTGTCAATTCGGTCACAAGCTCGACCGCAGATTTCCTAGGAAACCTGCGAAAGATCGTCGATCCAGCGGGATCTATAACAACGTACCGGTATAATCCGGATGCTCGACTGGTCAATGTCACTCAAAACGGCACTCAGCAACGTCAATTCCAATTTAATCATGCCGGTTTTATGACATCGGATATTCAACCCGAGAAAAACAATCTGGCGACCACGCATACCTTCAATGTCCTCGGCAGCCCACTTACGAAGACCGAGCCGGACGGAACAATTACCACTTATGTGTATGACGCTGCCGGACGATTGCAGTTTGTCAAAGATTCGAACGGCCATGACCTGCGCGCTTTCACCTATGGCCTGACTGGTCGGAACCTTGCAAAGATTACCGAGACGAGTTCATACAATCGGATTTCGAACGGGTGGCTAAACACCGCGATCCGAGTAGTCGACTCATACAATTATCAACGAAGGGATTCCGACCCGAAGGCGGTCGGCCTCGGAGGCAGGATCTGGCGGCGAGGACAGAAAATTGTCGACGCAAACGGATCCTCAGGAACGGCCTACTTCGATCCCACAGAACGAGAATGGACGTATGACTACAACTCCCTCGGCTTTACGAACACGGTCAGCTATCCGCGACTAACAGGAAGCTCTACACTAACAAAGCTCGTGACGCTCAATGACGCAGGGTACTCCTCTTCGCAGCTCGTGGGAGTCAACGGGGCAGCCCCAACGACAAACTTAGCAAATTTCCAAAACTACTGGCCAACGGGTAGTGCAGGGAAATATGCAATTGGCTACGTAGCGGCGAGTCTGACGACGACCTGGACACAAGACAGCAGTGGAATGGGACGACCATCGCAAATCGACATGTCGATTGCTGGGGTCGCGACCCCAGCCCTGACACTTGGCGCATACGCATACGACGGCGCCGGAAACATCACCTGGATTGGACGAAACGGCGCACCAAAGTCAACATCAAGTGGCAGCGGAGACCTCTTCCATTACGATGGCAACTCCCATCTCATCTCTGCAGGTCTCCAGTCGGGAGCTACGGAACAATACTGTTACGATGCCTTCGGAAATTTGACGTCGAAAGCCCCGGTTCTAACCGGATGTCCATCTACACCTCCTCATTGGTTAGACGCCAATACGAATCGACTTCAGACGGACACCATTGGCACTAGCGGAATTGTGGCTGCCTATGACGGCAGAGGTAATGTTAAACAGTGGGGAGAGCAATTGTCATGGTATGACGAACTCGACCGCGTACTTTCCTTCGATGACGCGAAAACCGGGCGTCGCTGGATTTATATCTATAACGCCGGGGGAGAGCGTGTTGGCAAATCCAGAATCGATCCATCGACGGGGCAGGTCCTGTCGACCTCCGTTGATTATCGCGATATCGACGAATCACTCCTAGCCCATTGGGAAGGTGATTCCATAGCGAACGTCGCACTCGAAAAGGAATATTTCTACGGAGCCGGGCGCCTCCTCGCCTCTCATGACGTCTGCAGCGGAACGAGCAGCTCCGTCGGATGGAGATACTTTGCGACGGATCACCTCGGAACGCCCCGACTCACTCTGGATTCGACCGGAAAAATCTGGCGACACGACTTTCTTCCGTTCGGAGAAGAATTGCCAGACGGAATTGCCGATGCGGAATCGCACAGATTTACCGGACATGAACGGGACGGGGAAAGCGGATTCGACTATATGCACGCAAGATATTACACCTCGGCAATGGGACGATTCTTGTCGGTGGATTCGCACGGCGGTAGTGCCTCAAGACCAATGACCTGGAATCGATACGCATACGCGGGAAACAACCCAATCGGATGGGTGGATCCGAACGCGAAACTCGCGTATCCCTGGCACGTCATACTGACTTACCAAGCGGCTCGAGCCAATGGATGGGGCTGGTGGAACAGTGTCAAGGTTGCGTTCAAAGCAGCAAACGTCGACTTCAAGAATTTCTCAACCTTCAAGACAAATCCCGAAGAAACAATGAAACATGGGATGCAGACTCTCTTCAAAGGGAAACTATACAGCCGCGCCGAAATCGATGCGATGTCAGCGAATTGGATCACAACCAATGTCGAAAAGGGGACGATTGACGGCTACGCCAATGCTTCACACACCGTAGTAGATCAGGTAACACCGCTCCATCTTGAACAGATCATGGGCACCGAGAGCTACTCCTTCTTGAACGGATCAGCGTGGAAGCATCTCGGGTACGATCTTTTCCCAAGCGAAGAAACGAAAGATGCCGCAGTCAAGGCACTGATGGAAATTCTTCCACAGGGAGGACCGGCAGAAGAACCCGAAGAGGCTCCAACCCAAACGGGCCAGCTCAATATTGAGGGTCTGATCGGTGAAGCACTTTCGGATGCGGGCGTTGACACCGCAATGCGACTCGGTCCCACTGAGGACACTCTCGTCTTGATCAACGGATTTACATTTTTTTGTGATCGCTGCAGATTATGGAAGCCATAGGCGGCGACAACATGGCGAAACGGACGGCCGGACGAAAAACGTGGTCTTTGGGCATTCTTGTTTTGGGCGCTGCATGTGTATCCCCGGCAATTGATAGTAGCGAAGAAGCGAAGAAGCAAGATGAGAAACTGCTCTCGCAAGCCCGCCGAGAAGTGAGCATTAATCGTGACAGCGCAAGGATTATTCCGGACCGGTGGGCCCTCTTTCGGTTTGGCAAGGGGATCGGTGCACTGAAATTTGAGAATGTGCACCCGGTCAAACATCCACGAGACATGTGGAACGGACGCGCTGATTATGTGTGTTACTTCGACGAAGCTGGTTTTCTTGAGAATTTATTTCAACGAAAACCGAAGAGAGGAAAGGTTTCTGACTTGCCGCCTACGGGAGTTCCGGGACTAACCCATGGATGGAACCCTGGAGACACGCTCATTCGGTGCGGTTCGGCCGAGATGATCTACGGATACCCGAGTTTTGTGTTTTTTAGCGTTGGCGACCATCTTGAGAAACACATTGTCGAAATCGCCCCAACAGCGTTCAAGAACGAGAACGATATTCTTCCGGCACGTGAACACTTGACCTGGTTCCGATACGATTCGGAACGAAAGAGTGACATGGTAATCCCCTTGGAAAATCTCCAGGGAGCAAACTGAACCTGACTCAGTAGCCAGTGGAACATGAACTTCATGGATCGAATTGGGATGGAAGAGAAGTGGCCACTTGACGTTTTTGATCGAAAACGTGAACTCACGGTTTCGTTTGTGCTGTCGCGTCGGAGTTCAAAGATCGTTCATAGTTTTCCTCCCGATTCAGATCGGA
>Ga0315281_10010340_pt1 | contig 12866 bp, 14 predicted proteins | sample YL17G07_0_MG_FD_204540 | JGI IMG/M metagenome (GOLD analysis project Ga0315281, IMG submission 204540) | Sediment microbial communities from Yellowstone Lake, YNP, Wyoming, USA - YL17G07_0 | ecosystem: Environmental > Aquatic > Freshwater > Lake > Sediment | place: USA: Wyoming | collected... | reverse complement strand
GGTCTTGTGCCTGCCCTTTCTTTAATTTCGTTACAGAGCAATCAACACGGTTACCACAACAACAGGGCAGGCACAAGACCTGCCCCTACGACTCTGTGCCTCTGTGCTGAATTCCTTTTCTTTTTAATATGCTTTTTTATTACTTTTGCAAGAGGCTCATTATAATAAAAATTACGATGGCAGGTATTATTAATTTTAATGTAAGTCCAAGTCGGTTTCAAATAAGTAAAGATCTCACCGCAGAGACGCTAGTGGAGCAGAGGTACGCAGAGAAATATATAAAATTATATTTAATTTTACTACTATGAATGCAGCTTGGTATTATGCATAATTCTTTATAGTAGATATTTTTAATGAAAAATAGATATAATAATGGGGAGTCATATTGCATACGCCATGACTGTGAAAACAGAATAAATTCTACTATATAAATTAAATAGGAGCATAGGTGAAATAGATATGGATATAAATCAACTTGTCAAAAATTGTAATATGCCTGCAATGCCCAATGTAGCGGCAAAGATAATGACTTTAATTAATAATCCAAACTCTAATGTAAACGATATTCAAAACGCTATTTCAGCAGATCAGGCGTTGACCACAAGGATACTCAAGATGTCAAGCTCAGTTTTCTTTAAAGGAAGACGTGAAATATCTACTATCACTGACGCGGTTATGATGCTTGGTCTTGATACTGTCAAAAATCTTGCTATAGCCATTGCTACAAAGGAGATATATAAAGGCAACGATCCAATTGCCTTAAGACTCTGGGAACATGCAATAGGCGCATCTGTTGCCGCAAGCGTTGTATGCAAAAATCAAAAAAGATATAAGATAAACCTTGAGAGCGCAGTTGTAGGCGCTCTGCTCCATGATATTGGCAAGGTTGTGCTTAATATGAGCTTTCAAGATAGATATAAAATAGTAAACAAGAGATACTATGATGAAAAAATCCCGCTTTGGAGACTTGAGACAGAGGAATTTGGGTTTAACCATTGCGACGTAGGAGAAGAGCTTTTTAAACAATGGAAATTCTCTGCTGAACTAATCCATATCGTAAAGAATCATCACACATGCTCTCTACCCAAAGAAGGCGAAGATATTCCTGATGGGTTGTGTGAGATAATAAATCTTTCAGATAGTCTATGTCTAATACTTGGCGCAGGGATAATAAAACCTATGCCTGAGGTCAGTGGTGATTTGACGGATATTATTAAGACATTAGGGCTTAAGCCAGAAGATATAGATATACTGCTTGAAGAATTTGAAGATAAATATATTGAAGAGAAACTCTCTTATACGGCTTAAAAAATAGTGAAAAGTTAAAAACAAATAAAAAAATTCACCCTTAATAATAAAATGGAACAGAATTTATTGCTGTTATTTAAAGTATAATAATCCACACGATTTTTTTGGAAAAAGGAGCAGTTTAATAAACCATGACAAGAGATACAAAAGATTATAAAGATACATTGAATCTTCCAGTAACAGCATTTCCCATGAAGGCAAATCTCACAATAAAAGAACTTGAGATTCTGACTATGTGGGAGGAAACAAAGATTTACCAACAGTTGCTTGATAAAGGCGCAGGTAAAGAGACATATATCCTTCACGACGGTCCCCCCTACGCTAATGGAAATATTCACATTGGACATGCCTTAAATAAAATCCTCAAAGATATTATAATCAAATACCAGCGTCTAAAGGGAAGGCACGCCCCATATGTGCCTGGATGGGACTGTCATGGTCTTCCAATAGAGCTTCAAGTAGATAAAAACCTCGGAAGCAAAAAAGCTGAAGCATCAATAACAGAGATACGAAGGCTCTGTAGAGAATATGCCCTAAAATACCTTGATATTCAAAGGCTGGAGTTTATTAGGCTTGGCATATTAGGAGATTGGCAGAGACCTTATATCACGATGAACTATGAATATGAGGCTGCGATTATCAGGGAATTCTATAAATTCTATGAAACTGGCGGAATCTATAAAGGCAAAAAACCAGTTCACTGGTGTTCATCCTGTGTAACTGCCCTTGCTGAGGCAGAGGTTGAATATAATGATAAAGTGTCGCCATCAGTATATGTGAAATTCAAGGTTATTGATGAGCATGTCAATAAAATATATAGTGAGGCAAAAAACTCTGGGCTTTATATTGTCATATGGACAACTACGCCTTGGACTCTTCCAGCAAACTTAGCGCTTGCGGTTAATCCTAATATTGAATATGGGATTCTAAAGGGTGATGGTTATAACATTGTCGCAGTTGATTTGATTGAAAGACTCAAAAGCAGCATTGGATTAGAGGGCGAGCTTGTTTCAAAGATAATGGGCAGCGCATTAATAGGAACTGTTGCTGCGCATCCATTTATTGAGCGTCAATCACCCGTTGTGGCTGGCGATTTTGTGTCTGTGGAAGATGGCGCGGGGATTGTTCATATAGCGCCTGGGCATGGCGAGGATGATTATATTGTTGGCCTAAAAAATAGTTTAGATATCTACGCCCCTGTTGATGAGCATGGCAAGTTTACCTTAGATATTGGTCAGTTAAAAGGAAAATTTGTGTTTTCAGCTAATAAGGAAATAATAGAGATATTAAGAGAAAAAGGCGCTCTGATAAAACATATTGATATAACTCATTCCTATCCTCATTGCTGGCGCTGTAAAAGACCTGTCATATTCAGGGCAACTGAGCAGTGGTTTATATCAATGAGCATAAATAATTTAAAAGACAATTGTATCAGTGAGATAGATAAGGTAAATTGGGTGCCGTCATGGGGCAAAGACAGAATCCTCTCTATGATGAAAAATAGACCTGATTGGTGTATTTCCAGACAGCGTTCATGGGGAGTTCCAATTGCGATGTTTACCTGCATTGACTGTGGTAAGGTTGTTAATGACAGGGTGGTCTTTGATAGGATAATAGAGTTGATCAAAGAAAAGAGCGCAGACATCTGGTTTGAGTTGACCTCTGCTGACCTTCTGCCTCAGGGATATATATGTTCATGCGGCAAGTCAATTTTCAAAAAAGAGACAGATATACTTGATGTATGGTTTGACTCAGGCGTTAGTCACGGCGCAGTGCTTGACGATGACAGCAGGCTTTCGTTTCCAGCAGATATGTATCTTGAGGGAAGCGATCAACATAGGGGATGGTTTCAGAGTTCGCTTCTTACATCAACTGCCACAAAGGGATGCGCCCCGTTTAAGACCGTTTTGACTCATGGCTTTACAGTAGACGGCCATGGCAAAAAGATGTCCAAATCCATAGGAAATGTTATAACGCCTCAGGATATTATAAAGAAAAATGGCGCTGATATCCTAAGACTTTGGACTGCAGCAGAGGATTATAGAAATGATATTAGGATAACGGATGAGATAATCCAAAGGCTCACAGAGGCATATAGAAAGATAAGAAACACCTGCAGATTTCTGCTTGGAAATATCGGTGATTTTGACTATGGAGATTATCAAGGAGACCTGCTTGAGATAGACAGATTTGCAATGTCAAGGCTTGGGGGATTGATAAAGGATGTTGATACTGCATATGAAAACTATGATTTTCATGAGGTATTTCACAAGATATATAATTTCTGCATAGTTGATCTGAGTTCTCTTTATCTTGATATCTTAAAGGACAGGCTTTATACCTTTGGCAAAAACAGTAAAGAGCGAAGGGCTGCGCAATGGACTATGAATGAGATATTAAGAGCCTTAACCATAATAATGTCTCCAATACTTTCATTTACCGCAGAAGAGGTCTATGGGACGCAGCATGAAAATAAAAGCGTCTTTCTGACCAGTTTTCCCCAAGTTGATACACGTTTTATAGATGAGGAGTTGGATGAAAGGTGGTTAAAACTTAAAGAGATAAGGGATGTTGTAAATAAGGCATTAGAGTTAAAGCGCGCAGAGAGAGTTATTGGAAATTCGCTTGAGGCAAAGGTAATTTTTATATTTTCCTCAAATGCGGAAGAAAATGTCTCATATCTTTTATTAAAAAAATATGAAGAATTTCTTCCAACCTTATTTATTGTTTCATCTGCTGAACTTACCTTTGCTAAAGGTACTAGTTTAACTACAGGTATTGAAGGTGAAATTGCTTTTGACGATTTTACTGATTTCAAAATAAAGATAATAAAGGCAGAAGGCGCTAAGTGTCAGAGGTGTTGGAATGTCAGCATAACAGTTGGAACGTTTGAGGACGATCCTAATATTTGTAAAAGATGTCATGAGGTTATAACAAGTCAAAATGCTTAGGACAAGGATTCGACAAACTGGGCAGACACATAGGTCTGTCCCTACGAAAATTATTTTAATATTAACCGTCTTGATAATAGCTGCCCTTGATCAGGCGGCAAAGTATATAATTGTAACAAAGGTTCCTTTATATAGCGCTAACGAGATAACTCCGTTTTTTAATATAGTATATTTCCAAAATATCGGAGCTGCATTTAGCATATTAAAGGGTCTTGGCAATCCTATTTTTATAGCCCTGTCTATAATAGTTATCATATTTTTAATAATATTAATCATAAAAGAAAAAAAGGGGTTATTTCAGTCACTTCCATATTGTCTTTTGATAGGCGGGGCTATGGGGAATCTGATTGATAGATTAACAAGAGGATATGTAGTAGATTTCCTAGATTTTCATGTATTTGGCTATCACTGGGCATCGTTTAATGTTGCAGATTCAGCCCTTTCAGTTGGTATGGTTTTGGTTATATTGATGCAGTTTAAGGGCAAGACGCATTCATCATATTAAAACTGAAAACTATTCACCACATAAACGCAGAGAAAAGATTTGAATGAGATACCCCGCAGTAAGCTACGGGGTATCTCTAAGTATATATTTTATTATATCGCAATAAACTGCGGGGAATTATATCCTCAAAGATTAAATAACAATTCACACTCTGTAACCATTTGCATATTGCCATTAAGTTATATTAAACCATGTTTACAACAAATTTACAGGAATTCAAAAATAATATAACAAGATTCAGAGTCTCTTAATATATATACCTATCTGATCCATTTAAATTTGTCTCAAAAACAAGGCTATATCAGTAGGATTGAAAGATATTTATAAGGTTTAAGAAATATTTCTTGACGGATTTTAAGGGTTAAGGATATATTACAATTGTAGAAAAATCTGTTATAAAGATAATATTACATGAGGAGATTTATATATGAAATTTAGCATACTTTCAAAAGCTCCTATTAGAGAAGCAATTATAAATATTATTGTAAAATTACCCTCTGATATTACAATAAATGATATTGAAAAAATTTACGATTCAGTTAAAGATAAATATCCTACAAAAAAAGATTTTATTGAGTCTAAAGCTAATATAGGGTCTCAATTTATTAAAACATCAAATAATAAAATTGGGTTTAGTTTATTTTCTTCAGATAACCTACAGGTTATGCAGCCTCGTTTAAATAGTTTTATTTTTAATAGATTAAGCCCTTATGAGAATTGGGAAATTTTTAGTTCTGAAGCTAAACGATTATGGCAGATTTATAGAGAAGCTACTTGCCCTGAAATAACAAAACTTGCTTTAAGGTATATTAATATTTTGGAAATACCAGCTAAATGTAATATGATTGATTACCTAACTTCTCCGCCAACCATACCACCTCAATTATCTCAAAACCAATATATATCAAATTTCTTGCATAGGGTATTTATTACTGACACTACTAACAATTGCTCAGCGTCGATAACACAATTACTAGAAAAAACAATCAATGATATTTCAACTATTCTTTTAGACATAGAGGTTTTCACTAATATTTCATCAACCTTTTCAGATAATGAACTTTGGGAAATGATGGAATTTTTATGTAAATATAAGGATAATATATTTTATGCAAGTATTACCGAAAAATTATTGGAGAAATACAAATGAATACAGTATTAAATTCTTATAAACACTTTCCTTCAAATGATATATCTGGTGTTTTGTCACAGGACGCTTTAATATTATCCAAAACAATTGAAGATTTAAATGATTATTTGAGGGAATCAATAACGCAAAGGAATCCAAAAGACATGTTATTTGAAAAAATATATAATGTGTATATAAGCGCTTTATATAAGAATTGGGATGGATATGGAGGAAGAGCTATTACTCAAGATACTTATAAGGAAGCTCTTAAACTTGCATCTTTTCTACCTTCTTTTATACAGAATCCAGACATTGATGCGGAATCAGATGGGTGTTTAGCATTTGAATGGTATAAAGATCGGAATAATAACTTTTCCCTTACAGTTTATGGACAGCAGAAAATAATTTTTAATGGGTTTTTGGGAGCAGACGTATTATCTGGGAATTGTCTCTTATTGAATTATCTTCCAGAAGAAATAGAGAATTATCTTATAAGATTAGTCGAGGACAAATAATTGGAATCAGTTGCCCATGGTGAAATACTGACAAGATATATTTTAGACTCAAATAATATAAGAACTTCTGATAGTAGCGTTAAAAAAGGGGCTTTTAAACCAAATGAAGGTGAAATATCGGTATATCGCATAAGTGGTCTTACCGATGAAACTATCTGGAAAATTGGACATGAAATAGCAAGCAACAGAAACAAAACATTAAAAGCTCGCGCAGATTTTAAAGCATCAATTGTGTTTGGAAATAATACATTTGTTTTTCCAAAAGAACCTCCAAAACATCATGCCATAATAATAGCATGTATAGAAAATTACATTTATAATGACAAGTTGGCGATTGATTTAGATAGAGATGCAAAACTCCAATTTGAAAAAAAATAATAAAAATTTAATTAGAATAAATAGAATATTACCTCCCTAATAGAAAACATAAATTAAGCAGCAATAGGGAAGTAAAATTGTTAGTTACATTGCGATTATACCTGCTTTTCAAGATAAATTTTACCCATGAATATATTTATTTTCAAGGGTGGATAGTTTTTTAGTTTTTCTCTGTGCCTCTGTGCTGGAATCTTTTCCTATTTGAATGTAACTAAGGCAAAGCCTTCAAGGATTATTTCTCCACATACCCTGCATCAGTCAGGTCTTTTCTCAACTTTTCAACATCCGTGATATCGCTGTCATATATAACTGTAGCAGTATTTTTCACAACATCTATCAAGACATCCTTTACTCCATCAATCGTCTTTAGCGCAGAACTTACGCTCTTAGCAGTATCAGCTCAGGACATGCCTAAAACTATCAAATCTATTGAGCCCTCTGCAGCCATTGATGAACCAGCAGCAATTAGAATAATCAATACAATCAAGATATAGACTGATAACTTATTCTTCATTAAAATCTCCAATATATATTTATAGTACCCCATGTAGTCAAAGATTATTTCACAACAAATCCTACATCCAATAGCGCTTTTTTCATCTGATCAAGTGTAGCCTTATCACTGTCATAGCTTACAGCAGCAATATGTTTATCAATATCAGTCTTTACAACTATAACTCCAGCTACACCCTTTAGCGCAGAACTTACGCTATGAGCAGTGCCGCCTCAGGTCATGCCAGGAATTGTCAGATTTATTTCACTCTGAGCAGCATAAGTTAAACCAGCAACCATTACAATAATCAATATTGTAACCAAGGCATAAATAGATAATCTTCCTTTCATAAACTCCTCCTAAAATATTCCCATCGACTTATGGTTTCGTTTTTTTCTCATAATATTCCCAACTGACTATTTCATTTAATTCTCTTAATGTCTCATTTTTTTCATAAAGAGTCGCCCTGATAACATCGCCTCTTGAAAGAAGCCCTATCAATTCCTTACCCTTTTGAACTAATACATAACGAATACCCCTGCCTATAAATTTATCGAACAATGCAAAGATATTATCTGTATGAGGAACAATCTCAATAGCAGCCTCTAAATAATCTCCAATAACCGCAGTCTCCATATCAAAACCTTTGGTATGAATATTACGCAGCAAATCCCGTTCAGTCCAAAAACCTATATAATCATCACCCTTTTTAACAAGTATTGTGCCAATCTTGTTTACAAGCATCCTTTCAATCACCTCTTTAATAGGGGTGTCAAGAGAAACGCTGATTAATTTCTTGTCTTTATCAGCAATTATTTCTTCTGCAGTCTTCAATAATTATCCTCCAAAATCATCAAAAAATATATTCTCAGTCCCTACTCCAAGCCCTGAGAGCATCTTAACAACTGCGGATGTCATCACTAGGGGCCCGCATATATAATACTCGCATCTTTGAGGCTCTGGATGATTTAATAAATAGCTGTCGTATAAATACTGATGTACAAATCCTGCTGCGCCAGTCCATTTATCCTCTGGCTTTGGCGAGGAAAGAGCGGCATTCCAGTGAAAATTGGGATGTTCCCTTTGAAGCGCATCAAAATCCTCTACATAAAACATCTCCTTTAAACTCCTTGCCCCATACCAATAACTTATCTTCCGATTGGTCTTAATCCTTTTAAGCTGATCAAATATATGAGAACGCATAGGAGCCATACCTGCGCCTCCTCCTATAAAGATCATCTCATTATCCGTATCTTTGGCAAAAAACTTTCCATATGGACCTGCTATCTTTACCTTATCGCCTTGTTTCAAACTAAAGATATATGATGACATCTGACCAGTCGGAAATCTTGGCTGATCATAAGGTGAAGTTGCAAGTCTGACATTGCACATCGCTATCCCACGCTCCAAAGGATAATTAGCCATTGAATATGCCCTTGTAATCGGCTCTTTGACTGTTGAACTTATCTTCCATAAATTAAGCTTATCCCAATCTTCTTTATATCTTAAATCAATATCAAAATCCTTATAATAAACTGTATGCGCCGGCGACTCTATTTGAATATACCCGCCTGCCCTAAAATCAAGATGTTCACCCTTTGGAAGCTCAAGAACCAATTCCTTAATAAAAGTTGCCACACTCTTATTTGACCTTACAGTACATACCAATTTCTTAATCTTTAAAACCTCATCAGGAATGTTAATACTTACATCTCCTTTAACCTCTAATTGACAGCTAAGGCGGTAACCATCTGCAATGGAATTTTCATCCAAAATATCCTTTTCTGTGTCTGTTACTACGCCTCCGCCGCTTTTGACAACTACCTTGCACTCACCGCATAATCCATTTCCCCCGCATGCAGACGGCATATATATCTTGTTATCCGCAAGGGATTTAAATAACCTGCCTCCAATTTTAACCTTAATGGTCTTAGAAGGGTCGTCATTAATGATAATCTTTACCTTATCACTTGACACAATCCTTGAGACTATATATCTGTACGTATAATGTATTAAATCAAGTATTAGCATCTACTTTTGAGCGCCTTTACCGCGATAATCCTCTATCGCCTTTCTAAGGGCATCAGAACCAAGATTTGAGCAGTGCATCTTCTGTGGAGGCATACCATCTAGAGCGTCGGCTACAGATTCCTTTGTTATGGATAACGCCTCTGTGAGGGTCTTTCCCTTTGCCATCTCAGTAATCATACTGCTTACAGCAATGGCTGCCCCACAGCCAAATGTCTGGAATTTGGCTTCTGTGATAATATCGTCTTTCACCTTGATAAATATCTTCATTGTGTCGCCGCATGTTGGATTGCCCTCCATGCCTATACCGTCTGCGTCGGTCATCTCGCCTACATTGCGCGGATTGGTAAAATGATCCATTAATTTTTTACTATACATGACCTTCCTCCTTTATATCGCCCCAGCCTTCCTTTGCAAATGGCGACATCTCTCTTAATCTCTTAATTATCTTGGGCAGATATTCCAAAACTTGATCAACATCTTCATCTGTGTTGCTAATGCCAAGTGAAAACACTATTGAGCCATGTGTCACTGACGATGAATAACCCATTGAGAGTAGAATTGGAGAAGCCTTTAATGCCTTTGAGGTACAAGCTGAACCGCTTGCTGAATAAATATCATTTGCCTCAAGCATCAATAACATCCCTTCTCCCTCTATATATTCTACCACAAAACTTGCGTGTCCTGGAAGTCTCATTTCTGGATGTCCAGTTATATGCACCTTTTCAATCTTTGTAATTCCATCAATAAGCCTGTCTCTTAATCTTTTTACATGAGCCATACGAGAGGACAGCTCAACCTTTGCAATCTCCGCAGCCTTGCCCATCCCAACTATCGCAGGCACATTTTCAGTCCCTGCCCTTCTGCCATTTTCCTGAATACCGCCATAGATTAGAGGCAAAATCCTCTGCCCGCGCCTTAAATATAAAGCCCCTGCGCCCTTTGGCCCGTAAAACTGATGCGCAGATATACTATATGCGTCCACTCCTAATTGCATGACATCAACAGGTATATTTCCAGTAGTGGCAACTCCATCTGCATGAACGGTTATATTATGTTCATGGCCAATTTTAACAATCTCGCTTATTGGCTCAATAGTCCCTATCTCGCTGCTTGCATGGGTTATAGAGATTAGTATAGTGTCTTTATTTATAGCCTTTTTAATATCTGCAGAACTCACCATTCCAAATTTATCAGGCACAAGATATGTAACCACAAAATCTTCTTTTTCTAAGGCTCTAGCTGAATTAAGCACTGAATGATGCTCAACGCGTGAGACAATGATGTGATTGCCTTCCTTTCGCCTTGCCATAGCAAGACCCCTTAGAGCCATATTATTTGCCTCAGCTCCGCTTGAGGTAAAGACTATCTCTTGCGGCTTACAATTCACTAATCCCGCCACTTGAACTCTAGCATCTTCAATCGCTTGCTTTGCGCTCTGGCCAAGACCATACACACTAAGCGGATTGCCAAAATCCTCTTTAAAATATGGAAGCATTGCGTCAAGCGCCTCTGGGATAAGAGGGTTTGTTGCTACATGATCAAAATATCTCATAATATCACCCCATTAACAAAGGGATTAGGCCCCTTGTTGTATTAAATATCCTAAACCAATTTTTTAATATAAATCTTATAAAAATCCTCTGCCTCATCAACTCCAATAAACTCGTTGCCTGTCTTTTCACACCAAGCTGGAATATCCTCTAACGCTCCATCATAATCTGTTAGAATCTCAAGTGTCTGCCCCTTGTCAATCTCTTTTATCATCTCCTCTAATTTTAGCAGATGCATTGGACACATCATATATACAATATCTGTTGTAACATCTGGCTTAATATTTTCTACAAATTTTAGACCCATATCAACGCTCAGACCTATGAAGGGCAATGGGGGGCAATGACCCTTTGCATGTATTTATAGAAAGGCATCCCTCGCCAGCCTTTTTAAGACCAATCTTCTCTAAAACAACGCCGCTGACAAGATCGTTTACAGACACAGTGCTCAGGAAATCCTTCAAATGATTGCCCAAAGACTTCCATAATAAATGTGTAACACAATTATCAATCCTAACGCATCCCTTATGAGGATCAAGACATGAGGTAATTGCCATTGGACCGTCAAGATGCTCAATTATATCCCAAATAGTAATAGAGTCAGGGCTGCCATTAAGCAGATACCCGCCACCAGGGCCCTTTACGCTCTTTATAATGCCAGCCTTCCTAAGTTTAGTCAAAATCTGCTCCAAAAACGGCGCTGGCACATCCTGTTTTTCAGAGATAAAAGGCGCTGACACAGGAGTATCAGGATACCCGCAGGCAATCTCATACATAGCCCTTACACCATATTGACTCTTTGTTGATAATCTTATCATTCCATATTCTATAATACCCTACTAAATTTGTCAATTATTTTTTCTTGCGATATTTGAAAAATTACAAGATAGTGATACCAATTCGCAATCCATAAGGTAAAATAACATGTATATTAATATGAAATTAAAAACGTAGGGGCAGCAAAGCGTGCCTGCCCTGTATAAAGCAATTGCGCCAATCTCAAAAAAAGGGCAGGCACGCTTTGCTGCCCCTACGACAATTATCTCTAAATAAAATATTACTGTACAAATTGCGAATTGGTACAAATTGCGAATTGGTATTACAAAGATGAATATTATATCATGAATCTATTGGAAGACCGATGTTTTTATTTAGACGAAATCTAAGGTTAAAGTTACAAACTTGAACCCGCAGTAGTCATACTTTCTCTGCGCTCTCTGCGCCTCTGCGGTAGATTCTAATTTTTTTATAATATATCCCTTTGTTTTCTACTCTTAATACAAAATAGTATCATCCCCCCTGCCCCACAAAAATAAAAACCCCTAAAGACCAACACTAGTCTTTAGGGGTTAAATTATAATTTAAAATCCGGCAGCGACCTACTTTCCCAGAACCTCACGGCCCAAGTATCATCGGCCCTGGAGGGCTTAACTTCCGTGTTCGGGATGGGAACGGGTGTAGCCCCTCCGGCATAGCCACCGGAAAACTTATTTCATCTTAACTTACTTCTTATTTGGGCATTAGCCCATACATTTATATAGCGCAATCATTTGGATTTCACATTGATTGCCTATACATTTTTATAATATATGTATGATGACAATGACAAAATGGAGAAAATATTTTATGGGTCAAGCCTCACGGTCTATTAGTACTGGTCAGCTGAATACGTTACCGTACTTACACCTCCAGCCTATCAACGTGGTGGTCTACCACAGACCTTTAGAGGGATTGAATCCCTGGGAGATCTTATCTTGAGGTGGGCTTCCCACTTAGATGCTTTCAGCGGTTATCCCTTCCGAACATAGCTACCCAGCATTGCCTTTGGCAAAACAACTGGAACACTAGAGGTTCGTCCATCCCGGTCCTCTCGTACTAAGGACAGCTCCTCTCAAATCTCCTACGCCCACAGCAGATAGGGACCGAACTGTCTCACGACGTTCTGAACCCAACTCTCGTACCACTTTAATCGGCGAACAGCCGAACCCTTGGGACCTACTTCAGCC
>Ga0315281_10010339_pt1 | contig 12866 bp, 9 predicted proteins | sample YL17G07_0_MG_FD_204540 | JGI IMG/M metagenome (GOLD analysis project Ga0315281, IMG submission 204540) | Sediment microbial communities from Yellowstone Lake, YNP, Wyoming, USA - YL17G07_0 | ecosystem: Environmental > Aquatic > Freshwater > Lake > Sediment | place: USA: Wyoming | collected... | reverse complement strand
CCGAGGCCCAGCACTTCGTCGCCGAGATCGTCAATAAATTTTTAAAGATGCGCCCGGCTCTCCGGGCGGTTGCGCTGACGACGGATACTTCGGTTTTGACGTCGATCGGAAACGACATCGCCTTTGACGCGCTCTTCAGCCGGCAGATTGAAGCACTTGGCGATTCGGGAGACATTGCCGTTGCTCTATCGACGAGCGGCAATTCGCCCAACATCACCAAGGCGCTCGAGGCCGCTAAAGATAAAGGGCTGGCGACGATCGGGTTCTCCGGCGAAGGCGGCGGGAAGATGGCGGCGTTTTGCGACTATCTGCTCGATGTTCCTTCGACATCAACGCCGAGGATTCAGGAAGTCCACCTTGTTTTGCTTCACATCCTCGCCGAAGAAATCGAAAACCGCTTTTTTATTTGACAAAATTCTTCCTGAGACACGGTTTCAGATTACTTCCCCACAATTTCTTTGATCTTCTCCGCACCGGCGGCGCCGCTGTTAAAAAGATAGAAGGTTGCGCTCTGAAGCAACTTTTTGAAAAAGGCCTTCTGAAGTTCGAGACGATCTTCAGACGTGATCAAGAGATGGGGATTGAAGAACGGCGGATTTTTTCCCGCGCTGAGTCCTTTTTTCATTCCCGGGCTTTCACCCGAGACGAGAATACGAAGGGCTTCGTCCGCGTCAAGTTCGACGGCGGCGGGAGAAATCGCATCGTTCCTCAGGAGAAAGACCCAACGCAGAGTCGTGCGCTTGGTGTGCGCGGCGGGGCCCCCGATCCAGTTGGGGTCGAGCATGGCATGAGCTTCCTTGGACGCCTTGTAGCAGAACGGCGAGCCGCGGTCGAGCCGACAGTCCTCCTGCCTCAAACATTCGGCGTGCTGGCAGTCTTCCTTGCGCGTCACCACGTTTTCGCACTTGCTCGAATCAAAGAGAGGTGCGAGCTTCGGGAGCGCTTCGACGGTGTTCGTCGGGAGATACGCTTTGCGTTCGACGCAGTCGGCCAGGGCCGCCTTTCCGGAATAACGGACAAAGACAATTTCACTTGAATGAAAACGGAATTTTGGGTCTCGAAGGAGATCAAAGAACAGTTCGGTCTTTTTTGTTCCGGGCGGGCCGACGAGGATGAGCCCGTTTCCGCCGCTGTCCGCCGACATCCCCCGTACGGTGTGGACGCCGAACAGCCGCTCGGAAACGTCCGCGACCAAGCCGAGCGCCAAGCTCCTCAGCGGAGCGTAATTATCGCAGTTGACGATGACGCCCGTCTTGGTGTCCGTATTGTAAAACGTTCTCGGTTCCCGGCCGGGGATCCCGTCGACGGCATAGATCATGCCGTGGGGCTCGAGGTCTGATTCGAGCTGGGCCGGGAACCAATTCTCCATCCAGAAATCGTTGAGATGCGAGACATTTGTCCGGAGCTGAACGATTACGCCGTTGATGTTGGCGTTCCATTCATAATAATTTTCGTGGCTGAGATGGCCTTGGGCTTCCGCGACCAGGCCGTCTCTCACCTTGTCCGTCGTCGAGGAATCCACTGGAATTGATTTTTTAACATGCGTGACGGCGTTGTTGAGGGCCACGCGCTTGGTTTTTTTCGCCGGCTTGAGCTGGGCGAGTGCCCGGCTGATTCTCTCCATGCCCTTTTCCAGGTTTTGCATGGACGTGGCATAAGAAATCCGGATATAGTCGTCGGCGCCGAAGGAGTCTCCGGGCACGATGGCCACCTGGGCTTCCTTGAGAAGATAATAGGCCATGCCGTAGGAATTGCGGATGGCCGTCCCATGGAATTCTTTCTCGTAGTAGGCGCTGACGTTGGGGAACAGATAGAAAGCGCCCTGCGGCTTGAAGCAGGAAATCTGAGGAATAGCCTGGAGTTTCATCAGACAGTAGTTGCGGCGCCGTTGGAATTCAGCGGCCATTTTAGAGACTTCCTGCTGCGGGCCGCTCAAGGCTTCAAGACTCGCTTTCTGCGAGATCGAGGTCGGGTTGGACGTTGTGTGGCTCTGGATTTTCCCCATGCCGTTGATCACATCCGCCGGCCCGGCCGCATAACCAATCCGCCATCCGGTCATGGAATACGACTTGGAGACGCCGTTAACGACAATGGTTTTTTTCTTGATGTCGTCCCCCAAGGAAGCGAAGCTTGTGAATTGAAAACCATCAAAGACCAGTTTTGCATAAATTTCATCGGCAATGACATAGATGTCTTCCTTGCGGATGACGTCGGCGATGGCTTCGAGCTGGGCTTTTGAGTATGTCGCGCCGGTCGGGTTGGAAGGAGAGTTAAGGATGAGGGCTTTCGTCGCGGGCGTAATATGGGCCTTGAGCCCGTCGGCCGTCAGCACGAACCCGTTCTCCTCCTTGGTCGGCACGATCACGGATTTGCCCTTGGCCAGGGTCACAAGGTGGGGATAGGTGACCCAGAAGGGAGAGGGAATAATGACTTCCTCGCCTTCATTGACCAACGCCTGGACGAGATGGAACAGCGAGCTCTTGGCGCCCGTGGAGACGATGATTTCGTTCGGAGCATAGGTCAGACCGCAGTCTTCCTTGAATCTGGCGATGATGGCCTTTTTAAGCTCCGGGATGCCTTCGTTCTCGGTGTATTTCGTGAAATTGTCCTGGATGGACTTGATGCCCGCCGCTTTAATGTTGTCTGGGGTCGGAAAATCCGGCTCGCCGATGCTGAAATCAATGACGTCGATCCCCTCGGCCCGCATCGCCCTGGCTTTGGTCGCGATCTTAAGCGTCGGAGATACGCCGATTTGATTGGCTTTATCTGAGATCATGATGGCCCCTTTGCCGCCGTCGGGCGCGCTATTTTTCCGCTTTTTCTTGGGGTGAGAGCTTATCTCTGAGGAACTTCTTGAGGTCCGCGCCGGTCAGCGATTTTACGACTTCGGGCACCTGGGCCAAGATTTCGGCCACCTGGGCCGTGATTTTCGTCGTGCCCAGGCTCTTGTCTCCGCTGATGACCACGATTTTATCGACCTTGGACAGCGGCTCGGACACGGCTTTGGCCACGTCGGGAAGGACCTTCAGATACATTTCGAGCATGGCTGCATCATTATATTTTTCCCAGGCTTGGGCTTTCTTCATCATCGCTTCGGCTTCAGCGAGACCTTTGCTTTTGATTCTTTCCGCTTCGGCCTGACCTTCGAGCTTTTGAGCTTCGGCCTTTCCCCGCGCTTCGGCCTGGATGCGGAATTCCTCGGCCTCGGCTTCGGCCTTGATCTGGTATTTGCGGGCATCGGAAGGCTTGAGGACGTTGGATTCAAGTTCTCTTTCCCGGCGCTGGATTTCGAGCTCCTCGATCTTGATGGCCTGATCTTTCTCCACCATCCGGACCTTGGATTCTTCCATCTTAATTTCCTGGCTGAGTTTGAAACGCTCGAGCTCGTAGGAGAAGTCCGCCTGGGCCTTTTTCTGATTGACCAAGACCTGGGATTCGGCCTTTTTGCCCTCGTTTTCCCACTGGGCCTTGGCGATTAGGGCCTCCGCCTGGAGTCGAGCTACTTCCCCTTCCTTGCGGGCTTGGGACGACTTAATGATGGATTCTTTCTCGCTTTCGGCTTCGGCGACAGCCGCGTCGCGCTTGGCGGCGGAAATCAACGGTTTGCTCAAAGCGTCGATGTAACCTTGCGAATCGCTGAATTCCTTCAAGGAGAAGGATAAAAGAATGAGGCCCATGCGCCCGAAATCTTCGCGGACGGACTCCCCCACCTTTTTGTTGAATTCCTGGCGGCCCCTGTAGATTTCCTCGACCGTCATCGTGCCGATGACTTCGCGCATCTTTCCTTCGAGGACGTTCACGGCCACATCGCGGATCCCCTCTTTTCCGATCCCCAGGAACTGTTCGGCGGCGGTGCGGATGGCGGCATCCGAGGAGTCAATCTTAACCTGGGCTGTGGCGTCGGCCAGGATCGGGACGCCTCCGTGTGTTAAAACTTCGGGCGTTCGGATATTAATCGGGATGACTTCCATGGGCAGGATATCCACGGTTTCTAGGAAAGGCATGACGAACGTCCCCCCGCCAAGGCGGTAGCGGTAGCCCACTTTTTTCTTCTTGCCATCCGGACCCGTGACGGCTTTTTTCCGACCGGAAATGATCAAAGCTTCATTGGGCCCAACGGTTCGGTACTGCTTGGCCATGATAAGGAAAACCAAGACAAAAAAAACGACGATGGCGCCGGCCAAAATCAGCCAAGATACAAGATTCATCGTAGCCTCCTTGAATTCATGCCTCCCAGAATCGAAGTTATACTCATAACTTATTAAAAAGAAATATATTAAAAGATATCCTCAAAAAAAGTCAAGGCCAATTTAGGCTCAGGTCTCTCGTCCATAGGCCATGAAAAGCAGGCTTTTCCTTTTTAAAACATCCTTTTGCATCTGAATGATCTCCGTGATTCCCTTGTCGGCCAGCTTTAAAAGAGCGCCCAAGAGGTGCCGAGAAAACGGGGCCTTCTCGGCCGTCGCCTGCACCTCAAGGAGCTGCCCGCGATCAGTTTGGACAACATTCATGTCAGTTTCAGCGCCGGAATCCTCGCCGTAATCGAGGTCGAGAAGCGCCTCATCATTGACGATGCCTACGCTGATGCCGGCGACGAGATGGCGCAGGGGCATGTGATCGATGATTTTTGCGTCGAGCATTTTTTCCAGGGCTAGGGCCAGGGCCACGCAGGCGGCATTGATCGAGGCGACGCGCGTTCCCCCGTCCGCCTGGATAACGTCGCAATCGAGGATGATCTGCCGTTCGCCGATGGCCGCAAGGTCCGTGACTGCGCGCAGCGTCCGGCCGATCAGCCTCTGGATTTCCTGGCTGCGGCCCGAAGGATACCCCTGGGTCCGCTCGCGAATGTTCCGTTTCTCCGTGGACCTCGGTAGCATGGAGTATTCGGCCGTAATCCAGCCCGTTCCGCTGTTCTTGAGGAACGGCGGCACTTTTTCCTCTATGGTCGCGGCCGCCAAGACGCGGGTTTTGCCGGATTCGACGAGCGCCGAGCCGTCGGCGAAATCCAGATAATCCAGGTGAATTTTGATCGGTCTGAGCTCGTCAAACTTTCGGTTATATGTTCTCATGAAACTGGTGCCTCGTCGGCCGGCCGGGTGTTCCAGCGCTTATGAACCCAAAGCCAGGCGGCCGGATGGCGCCGGATCTCCTGCTCAATAATCTTAGTGCAGAACTGGGTAATTTTCAACTCATCCTCCTCCAGGCTACCGGTCTGGACAAATTCAAGAGGCGGCATGATCTTCAGAAGATATCGATTGTTTTTAACGGGATGGCAAAATGCGGGGACCAAAGGAGCTCCGGTTTTAAGGTGTAAATCAGCCAGGCTGGGCGTCGTCGCTGCCTGTTTCCCGAAGAAATCAACGAAGACCGCTTGGCTGCGAAGCACATTCTGGTCGATGAGGATGGCCACAATCTCATTCCGCTTGAGCGCCCGGAGGATATGCTTGCCGGCGCCGAATTTGTAAATCATCTGCGCGCCGAGCTTGGCTCGAAGTCTGACCAGGTCCTTTTCGATAAGCCGGTTGTCCAAAGCGCGGGCGATTACTCGGAATATGGCGATTTCCGAAGCCCAGGCCGATCCGATTTCCCAGTTTCCAAAATGCGCGGTGAAAAGAAGGACTCCTTTTCTTCGGGCCAGGGCGGCGACCAGATGTTCACGGCCTTCGGCTGTGATAAGCCGCTGGATCTTTTTTCTCGAGTAATGGGAAATTTTGAGGATATCGGCGATAACGCGGCCGAAATGAGCGAAAGAATCACGGGCGATAAACATGCGCTCGCGCTCGGATTTTTCTAGGCCAAAAGCCTCGGCCAGGTTAAAAAGGGCGACGGCACGGTGCTTGCGATCTAGATGAAACGCGAGAATGCCGAGGCCTTTTCCCATAGCCAGGCAGAGCGGCCGGGGCAGTAGAAAGAATTTCGTGGCCAGCGCTTTATAGGCTATAAACTCGATATATGTCCTGAAGTCAGGCATGATTTTCTAAAGCAGGAGACAGAATTGTCCACACGGTTTCAAAGAACGGCGGCGGCAGGTCGAGCCCGATTTTTAAAAAGTAGAAAGGGAGTTTGGTAAACGATTCGAGCCGCCCCGTAAGTTTGACAGCGTCCTTTTCGGTCGTGATCAGGGCGTCCGGCTTATGCCGTCGGCAGACTGCGGCGATCCTGTCCAGGGCTCGCCTCGGATAAGGATAGTGATCGGGGAAGGACAGGCGGGCCGCCGCGTGGATTCCCTGATTTTCGAGCAGCGAAAAAAAACGTTCCGGCCCCGCGATTCCGCACAAAGCAAGCACTTTTTTACCCTGGAGAAGGGCCGGCGGGAAAAGATCATTGTCGTGCGGATTGCATAAACCTTTAGCGACGACCGTATATTCGAAAAGGGGAAGCCGGGGGAATCTTTTTTGAACTTTTTGTTTTACGGATTCGCGCCCCTCTTTTTTCAGCAACAAGATGTCGGCACGCTTCAAGGCCGGAAAGCCTTCCCGTAAGGCCCGGCGTCCCCGGGAATTGAGGAGGACGATATCAAGATCGCGGCGGAGCTTGAGATGCTGGAAGGCATCGTCAAGAACGATGACCCTGAAGCCCATGTCTTTCGCCCTCAGACTTGAAAGATATCGGCGTTTGCCGATGAAAACGCCGGCCTGAGGGAAATCCCGGGCGATCATGAACGGCTCATCTCCCGATTCCCGCCAAGTGCCGAAGAGCGTCCGGCCGTCGGATAATACGCCGCCGGTTTTCTCCCAATTTCCTTTATATCCTCTGGTGACGAGGGCGGGCTTGAGACCGCGGCCGAGGAGATAGGCGAGTAGCTCCATCACCAGCGGCGTTTTTTCAGAGCCTCCCAGGCCGATGTTTCCGACGCTGACGACGGGCAATGGCGCTCGCCGGGGCTTGACGATTTTTGTCTTATATAGCCCGCTTTTGACGCGGCAGACAGTCCGGGAGACCAATGAATACAATTCGAGAAAGATATTCATCTTGTGCAACTATACTATAGACAATACGCACTTTCAATTACAGGGGCGAGGGGTGAGTCCGAAGAAACCCCTCCGCAGATGAGCGGGCCCTTTACAGAAATCACTTGATTTCGTTATAATACCTCCTTGTTTCGCCAGGACTCATATTAAATGGATCAAAGGAGGTTTTTGCCATGAAACGTGAAGTTCGTCTATTATTCTTGATAGCCGCTGTCGTCCTCATAGCCTTCGGCTGCCAGAAAAAATCCCAGGTCAAAGGCGTCGAATTGACCGTGTCATTCGCCGAGCCGACGCTTTCCGACAATCTCATTACCGATGTCGAATACAAATGGAAGACATCTGCCGACTTTAAGAAGATGGACCGGGATTACAATGTCTTTGTCCATTTTTGGCACGGCAACAATTCGATCGTCCAAGACGACTATTTCCCCGAAATTCCTACATCGAAATGGGAAATGAGCAAGGAATATACGTTCAAAAGGCGCATTCATATCCCGCCCTTCATTGATGAATTCGACCCCCAGTTCAAGGGATCGGAGACGCTGCGGCTGTCGGTCGGCTTCTACAATCCCTATGACCGGAGCGGCAAATCTGAGCGTGAAGTCTTGTCCAAAAAATTGAAATTCGTGCCGCCGCCCCTCGGCACGCCGGAAGTGATATACGAAAGCGGATGGTATGACCAAGAATTCAATCAGGATTCCCCCCTCAAGCAGTGGCGGTGGACGGCCAAAGAAGCCAAATGTGTCATCGATAATCCCAAGAGGGATGCGCTTCTTGTGATCAAAGGCAGCGTAACTCTGCACGCGGTCAAGGATCAAAAAGTCAGCTTCAAGATCAACGATTTGACGCTTGACGAATTTATCTCTTCCCAAGACATTTTTGAAAAATCCTATTCGATAAAAAAAGAAATGCTGGGCGATAAGGATGAGTTCACTTTGACGATCTCCGTGGACAAATCCTGGGTTCCGGCCAAAGTCTTGCCAGACTCCAAGGACGAACGCGAACTCGGAATTATGGTCTCGTTTATTTATTTCCGCTGAAGACGGCGCCGGCCTTTATTCGATCCAGCCTTTATTTGATCCAGATCGGAGGGAGGTTTTCATTCGACCTCCGCGACAGGAATTTTTCCAGTTCCTCTTTCGCCTTCGCTTCCTCGGCTTGTGCGGCCTGAAGTTTTTGGAACGTTTCGCTGATGGCTTTCTGGATTTGATCCTTCGGCGTCATGCTGTTGAAACTGTAAAACTGCTGCCGCAGGGCGCTCATTTTGAGATTCAATAATTCCCCCAGCTCTTTGGCCTTTTCCCATTTGGCTTGAAGTTCGGCCTTGATTTCGTCGTAGTTTTTTTGGGCTTCGTTTTGGAGGTCCTGGGCTGACCTGGCGTTCAAGCCGGAATCCGGCGTTTGTTGCGGCGGTCTTTCTGCGGTATTGGTTTCCGTTGCATTTTTGTTCTGATCTTCGGCCGATGTTTCGAGTATGCCTGTGTCGACGGCCGGCCTTTTCTTGACTCTGACGAGATCGACGTTGGTGACGACGATAATCTTTTTTCCTTTGAGGCTCTCGCGCCGCTCTTTCTCTTTTTTGGCGGCTTCGACGAGGCTTTGAGCCGTGACAGACAAAGCCAGAAAAAGAGGAAGGATTAAAACGCTGATGGATTTCTTGCAGCTCATTTTACTGATTTCATAATAGCGCAGAGAATTTCGTCTGTCAACTCAACGCCATTCATTGAAACCAGCGGATGGACGCTGTCACGAAAATAGAGTCGTCTCCTTATTCCCTGACGGCTGTCCGCACTTTGAGCCCGCGACCGTTAGATGATATTTCGACGGCACCATGAAGGTCCGTTCTGTAGATACTTGCGTCTGTCTGTCTGTAGCGGTCGATGATTTCAGGATGGGGTAAGCCGAAGGGAGCGCCTCTTCCGACGGAAATAACGATGATCTCCGGCGCAACCGCTCCGAGAAACGGCTTAGAGCTTGAAAAATTGCTGCCGTGATGCGGGGATTTGAAAACCCGGCTTCTGATGTCGCCGCCGCCGTCCAATATCTCTTGCTCCGTATTGACGCCGATGTCAGCGGTGAGCAGGAACGACGTCGATCCGTAAGAAAGCCTGAGGACAAGCGACTGATCATTGTCCGGAGACGAAGTGAGAGATGGCCTCTCTTTCGGAGAGAGAACTTCCATCCGGACGTCGCCTTCCCGGCGCGCGTATCCTCGAAATATCCTATGCTGAGGAACGGAAACGAGTGAATTTTTAAGTTGAACGTATTTTTGATCGCCGGGAGGGCTCGTCGTTTCCCAGAATTCCCCGATGCGGAAATTATTCGCCACGGCGACCAGGCCGTTGAGGTGGTCGGGATGGGCGTGGCTGAGGACTAGGTAATCGATGGTTTTGATGCCCTTGCTCCATAAAAATGGCGAGACCACGTTCTCTCCGATATCGAACGTTCCTATCGGCAGCCCGCCGCCGTCGATAAGCATCTTTTTGCGTCCCGGAAATTCGACGAGGATGGAATCTCCCTGGCCGACGTCGATGAACGTGACCTTGAGGTCTTTGGACGCGGACGAGAACGGATAGAAGATGAGGAGGCCGAAACAGACGGCGAATCCCAGAAAAACAGCTGGCTTGAATTTTTTAAAACGGTCAGGAAGAAAAAAAAGCAGCAGGAAAACAAAATAGCCGATTACGACAGGGAGGGGTGGAGTGGGAATTCTGTACGACAGAAAAGCGGCGCCGTCAAGGACGTGGGTCGAAGCCATAAAAACTTTGATGAGAAAATGGATTCCTGCCGCCAACGGCCTGGCCAACGCTGGCATCATGAAAGATATGGGGAGGAAGATATACCCCGCCGCCATGATGATTCCCACGAGGGGAATGCCGATGAAATTCAGAATCAGTCCGGAAAAAATGATCCGGTGAAAGGAAGTCGCGATGAACGGCAGAACCCCGAGCTGTGCGGAGAGCGACATAGCGAAAGTCTCGCTCGCCTTCAGCGGCAGCTTTGGAAGATGGGCCATGAATTTGGGGAAAAACAGAATGATGGAAAATGTGGCGGCGTAGGTGAGCTCGAACCCGAGATCGAAAAGTTGAAAAGGATTGAAAAGGAGAAGGACAAAAGCGCTCAGGGAAATCGTGTTGATCAAATGGACATCCTTCCAGAATAGCTTTCCCAGAAGAAAAGCGATGCTCATGATGGCCGCCCGGAGAACGGACGCCCGGCCTTCGACAAGAAACGAGTAAAAAATAAGGATGATGATCAGCAGGCCGTAGGAAAGGCGCGTCGGCACCCTTAAGGATTTCAACAGCAAAAATATAAAAAAGGAAATAATCCCGATATGGGCCCCGGATATAGCGAAAAGATGGAACAGGCCTGTTTTTTGGAGGGCCGTCGTATCCTCGGCGGACAGCCGTCCGCGTCCGCCGAGGATCAGGGTTTCGAAAATCGCGCCCTCCGAAGACAGGACTTGAGGATTTTGCGCCGCGGCGAAGTTCTGTTCGATTTTGCGCTGGCATCTTTGCCGCAGGATGGACATGAGTCGGAGAAGGGAACCCCGGCTCCCATTCCCGGTTTTTTCGACGAGGAGGCGGCTTTTCGTCGCGGCCAGATTGTGGATCAACAGAGCCTTGAGATACATTCGCGAAAACGGTTCTGCAAAATTCCTGTACTCCCTCGCGGGCACAATCTGAGCCGACACTTTCAGTTTGTCGCCCGCCACATAATCTAGAGGAGAGGCAAATTCGGCCGAATGTGGAACGGAAATGCGAAGGTTTCCCGAAACGAGTTCCTCTTTATTGAGCATGACGACTTTTTTCACCCGAAGATAAAGGATATCCCGGTCGAGGCCGGGAGATGGAGACAGGTACAGCGTGCCGTAAAAATCCCCGTAGGTATTTTGGGGAAGACGACGCAGGCCGTTTTGCTCGTAGCGGTTGTTAAAAACGGCGAACATGCCGGAGCCTAGAAACAGGCAGGCGGCGAGGATGAAGACGAGACAGGGCTTGTTCTTCTTCAAAGCGAAGAAAAGCCAGGCCAAGACGAGAGAAGCGCTCAGACCGAGTGCCGATGAAGCGAGCGGAAGGGATAGTATATCGGAAATACAGATGCCGAGAATAAGCGATAGAGTTAAGAAGAGAAAAGGGAACGGCATAAGTCCCTAATCATAAGCTTAGAAAACGCCCTTTTCAAGGCGGCTCTGCCGCTCCAGGCTGTCTAGAAGCAGATAGCACATGATTTTGATGCCGATGCCGATGCTCCGTTCATCCGGATTGAAGCCTGGGCTGTAGAGAGGAGCGCTCGTCGGCAGCCGGGGATTTTTTACTCCCAAGAAAAAGTAAAACCCGGGGATTTTTTGGCTGTAGAAAGAGAAATCATCGGACATCATTTGAGGCTTGATCGAATTGACTTTTTTCTCTCCCAGGGCTTCGACAAGCGAAGGCATCATGATATTCATCAGCTCAGGGTGATTATACACGGACGGAACGCCCTGCTCGAAGGCAAAGGCGAAATCTCCTCCGAAGGAATGAACGACGCCCTTAATCGCGTTTTCCATCAGGCGGGGGATCTTTTTCCTATTGGCCTCGCTGAGAGTCCGGACGATGCCTTCTAGATGAACCCGATCGGCGACAATGTCCGATTTTGTCCCGCCTTCGATTTTTCCGATCGTCAGAACGGCCGGGTCCGTGGGATCGACGGTGCGGCTGATTAGAGTTTGGAGGGCCATGACGACTTGCGAGGCTATGACGATTGCATCTACGCCTTCCTGGGGCTGCGACCCCGGCGTGCTTTTGCCTTTGATGTTGATTTGAAACGAATCTGAATTGGCCAGAAAAATCCCCGGAGCGACGTAGACCTGGCCCAGGTTCTCGGGCCAGACATGGAAGCCGAAAACGGCGCCGACCGGAGGATTTTCAAGCGCTCCCTCTTTGATCATGAGAGCGGCTCCGCCTTCCTCTCCGGCCGCAACTCCTTCTTCGGCGGGTTGGAACAGGAATTTAATATTGCCGCTGATCCGGTCTTTGAGTGCCTGCAAAACATAGGCTGTCCCAAGAACGATGGCGGCGTGGATATCGTGGCCGGCCGCGTGCATGACGCCCGGGTTGAGTGATTTATAAGGAGCTTCCGTCTGTTCCTGAATGGGAACAGCGTCCATCCCTGCCCGGACCGCGACCGTGGCCCCTTGCTGGCTTCCCCGGAGCAGGCCGATGACGCCAGTCTTGGCGACTCCCGTTTTGACTTCTATCCCCAATGAAGTGAGCTTGACGCTGATCAATTTGGCGGTTTCCTGCTCATGGTTGGCGAGTTGGGGATTCATATGAATAAAGCGCCGGATCTTTATCATTTCCGGCTTGATTTTTTCTATTTCGCGATCGATATCGGCCGCCGTCTTTTTGTCGACGGCCGGCGCGTTGAAGACCCAGCAAAAGACAGAAATTATGATGAATAAAAAGCTTCTTTTCCTTCTGTAGACCACACACTATCTTAGAATGAACGTGCACAAAAATCAAGGACAGCATTGTCTTCAAATGAGAAATCTGTTAACTTGTCCCCTTGGAGCGAGACGCATGGAAAAAATTTGCAGAGCTTATTTTTCCTCACCGATCGGGACGATCGAGATCGCCGGGACGGAGAAAGAAATCTGTTCGGTCAATTTCGTCATGAAAAAAACATCGCCCAAAAGCGAATACTCACCGGCCCTCAAAGAATGCCTCCGCCAGCTCGATGAATATTTCCGGGGGAAGCGAAAAATATTTGAGCTTCAGCTGAGAGTGGCGGGTACGGAATTTCAACGAAATGTCTGGCAAGCCTTATTGGACGTCGGCTACGGCGAGACGGCCTCATATCGGGACATCGCCGCGGCCGTCGGAAAACCCAAGGCGGTGCGGGCCGTCGGGAATA
>Ga0315281_10010338_pt1 | contig 12867 bp, 8 predicted proteins | sample YL17G07_0_MG_FD_204540 | JGI IMG/M metagenome (GOLD analysis project Ga0315281, IMG submission 204540) | Sediment microbial communities from Yellowstone Lake, YNP, Wyoming, USA - YL17G07_0 | ecosystem: Environmental > Aquatic > Freshwater > Lake > Sediment | place: USA: Wyoming | collected... | reverse complement strand
CAGACTGGGCAGGCGCAGCCGAATCACGTTGAGGCGGTGGAACAGGTCTTCCCGGAACAAGCCCTGGCGCACGCACTCCTCCAGATCCTGATGTGTCGCCGCGATCACCCGCACATTGGCCTTGATCGGCTGGTGACCGCCGACGCGATAAAACTGGCCGTCGGAGAGCACACGCAACAGGCGCGTTTGCAGTTCCGCCGGCATGTCGCCGATTTCGTCCAGAAACAGCGTGCCTCCCTCGGCCTGTTCGAAGCGGCCGCGGCGCATCGTCTGGGCGCCGGTGAAGGCGCCACGCTCGTGACCGAACAGTTCCGATTCCAGCAAGTCCTTCGGCATCGCCGCGGTATTGATGGCGACAAAGGGTTTCGCCGCTCGGCTGGAGTGGCGGTGCAGCGCGAGCGCCACCAGTTCTTTGCCGGTGCCCGACTCGCCCGTGATCAGCACCGTGGCGCTGGACTGCGACAGCCTGCCGATGGCGCGAAACACCTCCTGCATCGACGGCGCCTGACCGAGTATTTCCGGTGGCGTCTCCCGCGCCTCCTCGCCTTCGATCTCGCGCATGCTCTCACCTATCGCGCGCCGGATCAGTTCCACCGCCTGATCCACGTCGAAGGGCTTGGGCAGATACTCGAACGCGCCGCCCTGAAACGCCGCCACCGCCGATTCGAGGTCCGAATAAGCGGTCATGATGATCACCGGCAGACCGGGATGGCGCCGCTTGATGGTTTGCAACAGTTCCAGGCCGGAAGCACCGGGCATGCGGATATCCGATACCAACACCTGCGGCGCGCCCTGTTCCAGTGCGTCGAGCGCTTCCTGCGCCGCGGCAAAAGTTCTGTAAGGTATACCCTCGCGCGCCAGGGTTTTTTCGAATACCCAGCGTATCGAGCGATCGTCGTCTATGACCCAGACTGGCTTCATGTCTTGGCGGTGATTAATCGCAAATCCAGAACGGGAGAACGCGAAAGAGTTCCGCTTTTATCGTCATTACCCATTACCTCTTTACTCCAGTGGCAGCGTGATGGTAAAGCAGGTGCGGCCCGGCTCGCTATCGCACGCGATCGTGCCGCGATGCTGCTGCACGAAAGTCTGCGACAGCGTCAGCCCCAGTCCGCTACCGCCGTCGCGGCCCGACACCAGAGGATAGAACATCCGCTCGCGCAACTCCTCCGCAATTCCCGGACCGTCGTCTATCACTTGCAATTCTAGTGCCAGCTTGTAACGCTGCTTGCCCAGCGTCACCTGACGCGCGGCGCGAGTGCGAAATTCGATTTCACCCTTTCCGTTCAGGGCCTGCGCCGCGTTGCGGGCGATATTGAGCACCGCCTGGATCAATTGCTCCTTGTCGCCATGAAAATCAGGCAGACTGGCATCGTAGTCGCGCTGGATGCTGATATCCGCGGGAAATTCGGCCAGCACCAGGCTTCTCACCCGCTCCAGCACCTCGTGGATATTCAACGGTGCGACCTGCGGCGGGCGATGCGGCGTGAGCAACCGGTCCATCAGCGCCTGCAGTCGGTCGGCCTCCTTGATGATCACTTGGGTATATTCGCGCAATTCCGGCCGTTCAAGTTCGCGCTCGAGCAGTTGCGCCGAGCCGCGCAGGCCTCCCAGGGGATTCCTGACCTCGTGCGCGAGATTCCGAATAAGCTCGCGATTCGCCTGCTGCTGGTCCATTTGACGCTGCTCGCGCGCTATCCTGAGCTGGTGGTCCATGGGGCGAAACTCGATAAGCAAACGCGCCGCTGCATTTTCCGTCGGCGTAACCATGCAATTCAGATGCAGGCCAGCCTGCCCCGGGCGGGTGAGGGTCAGGTCGCGCCCGGTGTAACTCCAGTTATGCCGCAGAACCTCGTTGAGGCTGACGATAAGCTCGCTCGAATCGGCGAACAGCTGCGTCAACGGCTGCCCGACTACGTTTTTCAGGCTGAACGCAAACAGGTCTTCGGCAGCTGGGTTGGCATAGACGACCCGCAAGTCGTCGTCCACCAGGACGACCGGGGTTGCGAGCAAATCAAGTCCGGAAAAGGAACTTGCAGCCATGTCATGACAGTACGGGACAGTGGGTGTGGAACCGGGCGCAGCAGCATTTTGCAGCACCAATGAAAAAACCCGCCTACTTGGCGTTGCTCAGCTCTTTCTTGAGAGCCTCGACATTCTTCTCATGCCGCTCGACTTCGTCTTTGTATTTCTGCAACCGATCGAGAACCCTCTGGTAATTTCTTTCGTCACCGGTGCGGATCCCCTCTTGCTCCGTCAGTTCCGCCTTGGCCTGGGCAAGCGCCTTCTCTTCCCCGCTGAGTTCTTCTTCCAGGATCCTGCGACGCGCGCCGTCCCGGTTTTTTTGCGTGGCCGGGTCGACCTTGGGAAAGCCCGCGGGCGAAGAGCTTGCCCCGGCTGCGCGTGGCGCCGGAGTCGCCGGAACGACCGAAATCTCTCGCATCACCACGGTGCAGTTCTTGCCCTTGGTTTCTTCCTTCATGTTTGTGTAGGTGGCACGGCCGTTGGCGTCCATGCACTTGAAAGTGTCCCCGCGAGCGGGGGCCGACAGGACCAACGCCAGTACGATGATGAATCCAGAGTATCTGATGCTAACCGCCATGATGCCTAAGCCATTAAGAAGAAATGTTAAGTCTATGCCAACATCAGGCTGATTTCAAATCGTTTTTTGGTCCTGTAGCTTGTTTGGCGGACGCGGATGCCCAGCCCCGCCTTGTCGGAAGAAGAAGAAAAGGCGGGAACCCTCCCGCCTTTTCTTTCGTCCGGCCAGGCTATCAGCAGCTGTAGTACATGTCGAATTCGAGCGGATGCGTGGTCATGCGAAACCTGGTGACCTCCTCCATCTTGAGCGCGATGTAGGCGTCGAGCATGCCTTCGGAAAACACACCACCGCGAGTCAGGAACTCGTGATCCTTCTCCAGGTGCTCCAGCGCCATTTCCAGCGAAGAGCACACGTTCGGCACTTTCTTCGCTTGCGAAGGCGGCAGATCGTACAGGTTCTTGTCGATTGGATCACCGGGATGGATCTTGTTTTGCACGCCGTCCAGGCCAGCCATCAGCATCGCAGCGAAAGCCAGATAGGGGTTGGCGGTCGGGTCGGGGAAACGCACTTCGACGCGGCGCCCCTTGGGGTTGGTGGCATACGGAATGCGGCAGGCCGCCGAGCGATTGCGCGACGAATAAGCAAGGTTGATCGGCGCCTCGAAACCGGGCACCAGGCGCTTATAGGAGTTGGTGCCAGGGTTGGTGATGGCGTTCAATGCCTTGGCGTGCTTGATGATGCCGCCGATATAATACAGCGCGAAATCTGACAGCCCGGCGTATTTGTTGCCGGAGAACATGTTTTCGCCGCCCTTCCAGACCGACTGATGCACATGCATGCCGGAGCCGTTGTCGCCGACCACCGGCTTGGGCATGAAGGTGGCGGTTTTGCCATAGGAATGCGCCACATTCCACACCGTGTACTTGAGAATCTGCAGCCAGTCGGCGCGCTTTACCAGTTTTTCGAACTTGGTCCCGATTTCGCATTGGCCGGGCGCGGCCACTTCGTGGTGATGCACCTCGACCTCGACGCCCTGCTGCTCCATTGCCAGGCACATGGCGTTGCGGATGTCCTGCAGCGTATCGACCGGCGGCACCGGAAAGTAACCGCCCTTCACCGGCGCGCGGTGAGCCATGTTGCCGCCTTCATACTCCTTGCCCGTAGACCAGGGAGCCTCTTCGGAATCTATTTTCACCGAGCAGCCGGACATGTCCACGTTCCAGGTAACGGAATCGAACACGAAGAACTCGGGCTCGGGACCGAAGTAGGCGGTGTCGCCCAGGCCGGTGGACTTCAGGTAGGCCTCCGCCCGTTTGGCGAGCGAGCGCGGGTCGCGGTCGTAACCCTTGCCGTCGGAAGGCTCGATTACGTCGCAGGTGATATTGAGCACGGTTTCATCGGTGAACGGGTCCAGGCGTGCGGTATCGGCTTCGGGCATAAGCAGCATGTCGGAGGCTTCAATGCCCTTCCAGCCGGCGATGGATGAACCATCGAACGCATGTCCGTCGTCGAATTTTTCCATGGTGAACTGTTTGGCGGGAACAGACACGTGTTGTTCCTTGCCACGGGTATCGGTAAAGCGCAGATCGACGAATTTCACCTCCTTGTCCTTGATCTGTTTCAGCACGTCGGCCGGGGACATAGCCATTTATTTCTCCTCAAGAAGCGGTTAAAAACAAAAAATCGCGGGAAACGGAGGGTCTTAGAGCAGAAAACATGCCATCCGACGAAATCCGAGCAGAGCATTGTGCCATAAGCGAAGTAGAATTTGAACAAGACGAAAAGTGCCCCCATCCAGTGCATGCGGGCATTTTCTGCACCTCTTTTGTGCACAACCGCTTATTTGAAATCTGGGACTCGGTCTCCTTGCTACGTCCATGGCTTATACTCCTGCTCTGGGAAAATCAGGGTTGCCGCGAAGCCGACAGGAAGTTGATATGATGGAATCCACGCAAGAAATCCTCGCCAGAGCGCGCGAGCGCGCGCAACAATTGAATCTGCCTTACGCTGGCGCAGTGCTGCCGGCCGAAGCATGTGCGCTTATGCAAAATCTGCCTGAAGCCAAACTGGTCGATGTGCGAACTCGCGCCGAACTCGAATGGGTAGGCAAAGTGCCAGGCAGCGTCCTGATCGAATGGAATACCTGGCCCGGCGGCGGCCGCAATCTCGACTTCCTTGCCGAATTCGAAGCGCAAGTCGGCAAGAGCGCCATCGCCATGTTCCTGTGCCGCAGCGGCGTGCGCTCGCACCAAGCCGCCATCGCCGTGACCGAAGCCGGCCATGCCCATGCCTACAACGTGCTGCAGGGTTTCGAGGGCGACAAGGATCCGAACGGGCAGCGCAACCGGTTGGGCGGATGGCGTGCGGCAGGTCTGCCATGGACGCAGAGCTGATCGGCCGAAATCCTGCGTCGAGTCTCGCGCGTTCGTTTCCCGCCTCCTGTGGAGAGGACCGGGGAGAGAGAGATCAGCCCGCCGACCAATTCACCAAACCACTATAGGCCGTGCCCAACACGACCAGCCCGAAAACAATGCGATACCAGGCAAACGGCGTGAAATCGTGGTTCGAGATGTAGCGCAGCAGCCAGCGCACGCAAAGGAACGCGGAAAAAAAGGCGGAGATGAACCCGATCGTCCACATGCCGACATCGTCGAACGCGAGCAAAGCGCGTTCCTTGTATAGCTGATAGGCCGAGGCGGCGAAAAGCGTCGGGATGGCGAGGAAAAACGAAAACTCGGTCGCAGCCTTGCGCGACAAACCGAACAGCAAACCGCCGATGATGGTGGCGCCTGAGCGCGAGGTCCCGGGTATCAGGGCAAACGCCTGGGCGAATCCCAGCTTTAGGGCATCGCTCCAGCTCAGATCCTCCACCTCGCGCACCCGCACCGTGTGCTCGCGCTTCTCCGCCCACATGATTATGAGGCCTCCGACGATGAATGCCAGGGCCACCGGCACCGGCTGGAATAGCTGCGCCTTGATCGCCTTTCCGAACGCGAGGCCCAACACCGCGAGCGGCACAAAGGCGATAGCGAGGTTGAGTATGAAGCGCTGCGCCTCGCGCTGCGAGCCGAGGCCGGAGACCACGGCGCCGAGTTTGGCCCGATACTCCCAGCACACGGCCAGTATGGCCCCGCACTGGATCACGATCTCGAACAGTTTGCCCCTGTCGTCGTTGAAATCGAGCAGGTCGCCGACGAGGATGAGATGCCCGGTGCTCGACACCGGCAGAAATTCGGTGAGGCCTTCGACCACTCCGAGAATCAACGCTTTGAGGAGAATGTATGGGTCCATGTGCGGGATTGTAATCGCTGGCGGCTATCCACATCCGTGGTGGAAGCAAAGAATTGCGCCCGCAGCTTGCCCCGCACAGCCGCTTGCGGGCAGAAAAAACGGCGCGTTAGCCGCGCCGTTTTCACCCGCGAAGAATGCGTTCAGGCCTTCGAATAAATCTGCGCGCCTTTCTTTACGAACTCCACCGCCTTCTGTTCCATGCCCGCTGTCGCCACCTCGGCCAGCGCCGCCTGCTCGTCCACGCCCTGCGCCGCGGCGTAGTCGCGCACGTCCTGAGTGATTTTCATCGAGCAGAAGTGCGGTCCGCACATCGAACAAAAGTGTGCAACCTTGGCGCTGTCCCTTGGCAAAGTTTCATCGTGGAACTCGCGCGCCTTGTCCGGATCGAGCCCCAGATTAAACTGATCGTCCCAGCGGAACTCGAAGCGCGCCTTGGACAGCGCGTTATCGCGGATCTGCGCGCCTGGATGGCCTTTGGCCAGATCGGCCGCGTGCGCCGCAATCTTGTAGGTAATGATGCCGTCCTTGACGTCGGCCTTGTTCGGCAGGCCCAAGTGCTCCTTGGGCGTGACATAGCAGAGCATGGCCGTCCCGTACCAGCCGATCATCGCCGCTCCGATTCCCGATGTAATGTGGTCGTAGCCGGGCGCAATGTCGGTGGTGAGCGGCCCGAGGGTATAGAAGGGCGCTTCCTTACAGTCTCGCAACTGCAGGTCCATGTTCTCCTTGATCATGTGCATGGGGACGTGACCCGGGCCCTCGATCATCACCTGCACGTCATGCTTCCAGGCGACGTCGGTAAGCTCGCCTAGAGTCTTCAACTCGCCCAACTGCGCTTCGTCGTTGGCATCAAAAATCGAACCGGGCCGCAGGCCGTCGCCGAGAGAGAAGGCGACATCGTAGGCCTTCATGATGTCGCAGATGTCCTCGAAATGGGTATAGAGGAAACTCTCCTTGTGGTGCGCCAGGCACCACTTGGCCATGATCGAGCCGCCGCGGCTGACGATGCCGGTCATGCGCTTCGCCGTGAGCGGCACGTAGCGCAGCAGCACCCCGGCGTGAATGGTGAAATAGTCCACGCCCTGCTCGGCCTGTTCGATCAGCGTGTCGCGGAAGATGTCCCATGTAAGCTCCTCGGCCTTGCCGTCGACCTTTTCCAGGGCTTGGTAGATGGGCACGGTGCCGATGGGCACGGGCGCATTGCGGATGATCCATTCCCGCGTTTCATGGATATGCTTGCCGGTGGAGAGGTCCATCACGGTGTCGCCGCCCCAGCGGATGGACCAGGTCATTTTCTCGACTTCCTCGCCGATGGAGGAACCCAGCGCCGAATTGCCGATGTTGGCGTTTATCTTGACCAGGAAATTGCGGCCGATGATCATCGGCTCCGACTCGGGGTGGTTGATGTTGGCCGGAATGATGGCGCGTCCTCGCGCCACTTCGTCGCGCACGAATTCCGGGGTGATCTCCTCAGGAATGGCGGCGCCAAGGGATTGGCCTGGATGCTGGCGCGTCATCAACTCGGCCAGCTTGGACCCCTGCGGTCCAGAGGCACGCAGGCTCTCGATGTATTCCCGGCGTTGCAGATTTTCGCGGATGGCGATGTATTCCATTTCCGGAGTGACCATGCCGCGGCGCGCGTAATGCATCTGCGACACGTTCATGCCGGGCTTGGCGCGTCGCGGCTTGCGCTGCAGGTTGAAGCGCAACTCGGCGAGCTTCGAGTCGCGCAGGCGCTCGACGCCAAACCTGGAAGTCGGCCCGGAAAGCACCTCCGTATCGCCGCGCTCCTCGATCCATTTGGTGCGCAGCGGCGCAAGGCCGTTGCGGATATCGATTTTTGCCCCTGGATCGGTGTAGGAGCCGGAGGTATCGTAAACGTAGACCGGCGGATTTTTTTCGGCACCGAAAGAGGCCGGCGTGTCGCCCTGGCTTATCTCGCGCATCGGCACCAGGATGTCGGGCCGGCTGCCTTGCACATACACCTTGCGCGAGTTGGGGAGCGGTTGAACCGCAGCGTCGTCCACGTGCGCGGTCGCGGCGAGGAATTTCGGGTTGGCGTTCATAGGTCGCTCCTAGTGACCGCAGGGGCGAAGGCAGGAGGGAGGTCTGCTCACGCTTCCCTGCGGCGGCATTATCCGCATCAGGTTCAAAGGGACTCTCTCACCCGCGCCGCATGGCTCAGCTCCGCGCGCAGGACCCCTAACGTTAGGCAGCCAAGTTACCGCAATCCCTCATTCTTTGCAATCGGCGCCGCTCCCCGATCTGCCGGATCGACGGGCGGCCGGACCAAGTAGCAGGCGTCGCTGGAGGCACTTGACGAGGAAACCGGAAGTATGTATATTACTAACCAGTCAGTTATCAATTGATTGATCATGAACGCCCCCGAGAAGAAACCGCTGCCCCGCTGGGCACGCCGCAAGGATGCCCGTCCCGAGGAAATCATCGCCGCCGCGCTCGACCTGTTTGTTGAGCGCGGCTTTGCCGCTACGCGCCTGGACGACGTCGCCGCGCGCGCCGGCATCAGCAAAGGCACGCTGTATCTCTATTTCGAAAACAAGGAAGACCTGTTCAAAGCGGTGGTGCGCGGCAATGTGCTGCCGGTGCTGCAGCACGGCGAGGCGCTGGTGGAGAACTTTGCCGGCAGCTCGAGCGAACTCCTGCGCCAACTGGTGTGCGGCTGGTGGGAACTGACCGGTTCGACCAAAGTCGCCGGCCTGCCCAAGCTCGTCATCGCGGAGGCCGGCAACTTTCCCGACCTCGCCAAGTTCTATTACGACGAAGTGATCCTGCGAGCGCACTCCATGTTCCGCGGGGTGTTGCGCCGCGGCATCGAGGCGGGGGAATTCCGCGACGTCGACGTCGGCCACCTGGTGCACGTCGCGCTCGCGCCGCTGGTGATGCTTGCCGTATGGAGCCATTCGTTCGCGTGCTGCGAGCAGGAACAGTTGCAGCCGCAACGCTATATCGACAGTTATCTGGATATGCTATTGCATAGCCTGCGCAAGCCGCAGGCGCAAGCGAAGGAGAAGAAACATGCCCGCAGGAAAAACTAAGCGCTTTTGGTTGTTGGCCGCCGGCCTTGCCGCCGCAGTCATTGCCGCCATTTCCGTCAACCACACCAACAGCCTCGCCTCGGCCCAGCCCACAAGCGCTGCGGTGATCGAGTTCGCGGCCAGCGACCTGGTGCAGCCGCAGACGCGCGAGTTGCGCGTCGGGATTTCCATCACCGGGACGCTTGCGCCGCGCAATTGGACCACGGTGAAGTCCAAGGTCGCGGGCGAACTGAAGACAATACTCGTGCGCGAGGGCGAGAACGTCCGCGACGGCCAAGTGCTCGCGCGCATCGACACCCAGGATGCGCAGGCGCGCCTGGACGAAAAGGTGGCCGACCTGGAGGGTGGCCGCGCGCAACTCGCGCTCGCCGACAAGAACCGCGCCAACAACCTGGCACTGCTGAAACAGAATTTCATTTCGCAGAACGCGTTCGACAGCGTGAACAGCAACTACCAGGTATCGGAAGCAAAGCTGAAGGCGCTGGAGGCCCAGGTCGCGGTCGCCAAGAAAGCGTTGGCCGACACCGTCGTCACGGCGCCACAGGCCGGTATCGTTTCACAGCGACACGCCCAGCCGGGGGAAAAACTGCCGGTAGACGGGAAGATCCTGACGCTGGTGGATCTCGCCGAGATGGAAGTCGAAGCGGCGGTGCCGGCCGGTGACATTCCCAGCATCCGCGTTGGCCAGGAGGTAAGTTTCCGCGTCGAAGGTTTCGGCGATCGCGCCTTCATCGGCCGCATTGACCGGATCAACCCCGCGACCCAAACCGGATCGCGCTCCATCCTGATATACGCGATGCTTCCCAATCGGGAAGGCGCGCTCAAAGGCGGAATGTTTGCAAGAGGCAGCGTCACGCTGAACCGGATCGATTCGGCTTTGGTCGTACCGATCTCGGCGGTGCAGGAGGCCGCCGGCCAGGCGCGGGTATTCGCGATCGTCGATGGCCGGTTGGAACTGCGTCCGGTCAAACTCGGATTGAGGAACGAGGACGAGGGCTTGGTGCAAGTCCTTGCCGGCCTGGACACGCAAAACCGGATTGTGAGAGCCAACCTGAGCACGCTCAGACCCGGCGTGCAAGTCAAAGTGGTCGCCGCGCGCAATTAAGCCGCGAGGCCGCGCCCAACCCCCGCGCCAAAACCGAGAGTCCCGCGCCATGTGGTTCACCCGCATCAGTATCAGCAACCCTGTGTTCGCCACCATGATGATGGCGGCTTTCCTGGTGCTCGGCCTGTTTTCCTATCAGCGCCTGTCGGTGGACCAGTTTCCGGATGTGAACTTCCCGGTGGTGGTGGTGCAAACCGAGTATCCGGGGGCTTCGCCCGAAAGCGTGGAGACCGACCTGAGCCGCAAGATCGAAGAAGCGGTGAACACCATCAGCGGTATCAAGACGCTGTCTTCGCGCTCCTACGAAGGCCTGTCGGTGGTCGTCGCCGAGTTCGACTTGAGCGTTAACCCGGCGCTCGCGGCGCAGGACGTGCGCGAGAAAGTGGCAGTGGTCAAAGTCGGCTTCCGCAAGGAAGTAAAGGAACCGCGCGTCACACGCTTCAACCCGGACGACCTGCCGATCATGTCGCTTGCCGTGCACTCCGACAGCCAGCCGCTGCGGGAAGTGACCACGCTCGCCGACCAGGTGATCAAGAAACGCATCGAGAACGCGCGCGGCGTAGGGCAGACGACCCTGGTAGGCGGGGTGAAACGCGAGATTCAAATTTTCCTCAAGCCCGCAGAAATGGAATCCCTGGGCATAGGCGTCGATCAGGTCATTGCCGCCGTGCGCAGCGAAAACCAGGAACTGCCGGCGGGCGCCGTCACTTCGCGCGAAACCGAAACCCTGGTGCAGGTGCAGGGGCGCATCGCCCAGCCGGAGCAGTTCAACCGCATCATCGTCGCCCGCCGCGGCGGCCAGCCCGTCTTCCTGTCCCAGGTAGCGACCGTGGTCGACGGCCAGGAGGAAGAGGAAAGCGCGGCGCTGGTGAATGGCAAACGCGTGATTTCACTCGACATCATCAAAGCGCAGGGCGCCAATACCATCGACACCGCGGACAACGTCATGGAGGTGGTGGCCGCGCTGAAGAAACAGCTGCCGGATGAGGTAAAGCTCGAAGTCGTGCGCGACACCTCGCGCGGCATCCGCAATTCGGTCAACAACGTCAAGCGCACCCTGCTCGAAGGCGCCGCACTGACCATCCTGGTCGTATTCCTGTTCCTCAATTCCTGGCGCAGCACCGTGATTACGGGACTCACCCTGCCGATTTCGCTGATCGGCACTTTCCTCGTGATGTACGCATGCGGCTTCACCATCAACATGCTGACGTTGATGGCGATGAGCCTGTGCGTGGGCCTCCTGATCGACGACGCCATCGTCGTGCGCGAAAACATAGTGCGCCACCTCGCCATGGGCAAAAGCCATCACGACGCCGCGCTCCATGGCACCCAGGAAATCGGCCTGGCAGTCATGGCCACGACGTTCAGCATCGTCGCGGTTTTCCTGCCGGTGGGATTCATGGGCGGCATCATCGGGCGCTTCTTCCACCAATTCGGCATCACCGTGGCGGCGGCGGTTCTGCTGTCGATGTTCGTCAGCTTCACCCTCGACCCGATGCTGTCCTCGGTGTGGTACGACCCGGCGGCCCACGGCGCCCACGGCAAGGGCTGGTTCGCGCGCATGCTATCGTGGAACGAGCAATTGCTGCAGCGTTTCAGCGTGCATTACTCGGGCCTGCTTGCATGGGCGCTGGCGCACCGGAAAAGCGTGCTTGCCATCGCCCTGGCAAGCTTTCTCGGCGCTTTCGCCCTGGTACCGAAAATAGGCTCCGAATTCGTACCCGAGGCGGACTTGGCCGAAATCATGGTGCAGTTGAATACACCGGTGGGATCATCGCTGGAATTCACTCAGGCCAAGACGAAACAGGCGGAGGCGGCGCTGCGCGAATTCCCCGAAGTGATCTACACCTACGCCACGGTCAATACCGGAACCACACCCGGCAAGAACTACGCCACTATTTTTGTGCGGCTACTGGACCGCGGCCAGCGCGACGCCAACCAAAAGCAGTTGCAAAAGCCGATGCGGGCACGTCTGCTGCAAATTGCCGGCGTCGAGGTGACCAATGTCGGCGTCTACACGCCTGTCAGCAGCGGCAAACCGCTGCAGGTTTCGGTACAGGGCCCGGACATGGCGGAGATTGAAAGGCTGTCACGGGAGGTAAGACGCATCATGCGCTCGATCAGCGGCTTGGTGGACATCGATTCCAGCCTCAAGGCCGCGCGGCCCACCGTGGCAGTGCGCATCAAGCGCGAGCTGGCAAGCGACCTGGGCGTCGGCATAGGCAAGATCGGCGAAGCACTGCGGCCGCTTCTGGCGGGCGAAGCCATCTCGACCTGGAAAGCCCCGGACGACGAAAACTATGACGTCAAGGTGCGCCTGCCCAAAGCGGAGCGCGAAAGCCGGGGTGACCTGGAGCGCATCTATGTCGCCAGCAACCTTGCGGGCGCCGACGGCAATCCCAAGATGGTGGCGCTGCGCCAGGTCGCCGAGTTCACGCCTACCCTGGGCGCGACGCAGATCAACCGCAAGGACCTCACGCGCGAGGTTCTGGTCACGGCCAACGCCCTGGACCGGCCGGCGGGCGACCTCGGCAACGAAATCAAGGCGCGCCTGGCGGAGATTGCCTTGCAACCCGGCTATCGCTTCGTCATGGGCGGTTCGACCAAGGACATCCAGGAAACCATGGGCTATGCGCTGTCGGCGCTGGTGCTGGCGATCATATTCATCTATCTGATCCTGGCCAGCCAGTTCGGCTCATTCCTGCAACCGGTGGCGATCATGATGTCGTTGCCGCTGTCGCTGATCGGGGTGCTGCTCGCGCTCCTGATCGCGCGCTCGACGCTTAACATCTTTTCCATTATCGGCTTCGTCATGCTGATGGGCCTGGTGACCAAGAACGCGATTCTGCTGGTGGATTTCACCAACCAGTTGC
>Ga0315281_10010337_pt1 | contig 12867 bp, 13 predicted proteins | sample YL17G07_0_MG_FD_204540 | JGI IMG/M metagenome (GOLD analysis project Ga0315281, IMG submission 204540) | Sediment microbial communities from Yellowstone Lake, YNP, Wyoming, USA - YL17G07_0 | ecosystem: Environmental > Aquatic > Freshwater > Lake > Sediment | place: USA: Wyoming | collected... | reverse complement strand
CCATCATCACGCCGCGCAACATCGTCTGCGCCTGCGGCAAATCCAGCAATTGCAGGATGATGGGCTGCTCGTGCCCCAGCATGTCGCCATTCGCGATGCGGAACAGGGTGGCGTAGCCGATCTGGCCCGCGGCCCCGGTGATGGTGACGCGGATGGGTGCTTTCATGGTGTGCTCCTGCGCAGTAGGCGATGGCGGCATTCTGCCAGTGTTTGCAGTGCAGGCAAAGAGGAAATGTTGACAGGGGAAATGTGTGCCTGCTTGCGGGTGCTGTAAATGCAGTTGTCATGCTATTACGTAAAGATCAATAGTTGCTTGAATGATGGGTTATTCCATTTCCATTTTAAAGATACAACAACTCGTAGGTCGGGCTGCGCCCGACAGCCTTATTCGGCGGGCATAGCCCGCCCTACGAAAATGCACTTTTTTATTTAGAATTGGAATTAACCCACTCCGCAGGCGAACTATGTTTTGGGTGCTGTCTGCAGGTTGTCCAGATAATTATTCTTCACTTCCACATAATGCTCGGCTGAATATTTCAGGTAGGCGATTTCTTCGGGCGTCAGCGCACGGACGGCTTTCACGGGACGCCCCACATACAGCATCCCGCTCTCCAGCACTTTGCCCGGCGAAACCAGGCTGCCTGCGCCTATCATTACCCGGTCGGGAATAACGGCATCGTCCATGATGATCGAGCCCATCCCGATCATGCACTCGTTTCCGATAGTGCAGCCATGGAGAATGACGGAGTGCCCGACAGTCACATAATCCCCGATCACCAAAGGCGACCCGTTGGGCTTGTTTGGCGTCTTGTGGGATACATGCCCCATGGTGAGATCCTGCACGTTGCTGCACTGCCCGATCGCAATGTGATTCACATCACCCCGCAGAACCGTGTTGCACCAGATGGAGCTGTCATCGCCAATCTTTACATTGCCGATGATTTGGGAAGAGGCATGCACAAGAACACGCGCACCGAGAATTGGCGTGTCATCGAGATAAGCGGTTAGAGGCATGGGAACTCCGTAGATGAAAATAGCAGATTAACAGTTGGCAAGAATAAATACCCCAAAGCGTAACTTTTTAGGCAGTGCGTTTTATGAAATGGCCATGGCTAAGCTATTGTACATTCATGGATGGTTGTCCAGGCGAGCGTGCTGTCGCACACCGTTCACAGATGCATGACTCGTTTCGTTGCGTTTCTGGTATGCGCGAAATGACGGACGGATCAATCGTGACATTGCGGCACCAGCAGGGCGTATCGGGGTTCCCGCTTTGGGCCATGGCACAAGCGTTCGGGCCGCCGCACAGCGGGCAGATATGATTTTGTTTTGGGTTCATGAGCCAGCAAATTTAACACATCTATCTGCGGCTGGGGTTGGGAACAATCGAACAAGGCCCCCTTTGATTCTGCTAACGAAGCTGTGGGAAAAGTATCTTCATTTCCGCATCGTGCCGTGAATCAAATGAAATATCGGCCTGGCCAACGGATATTGATATTTTCGGCGGCATGTCCCGCAGGGCTTACCGACTGCGACAGCGCGGGCAAAGCCTGATAGAATACCGAGCCGTTTTTTATTAACTTTGTTTGGAGAATGTCGCATGGCTGTTGAACGTACTTTGTCTATTATCAAACCCGATGCTGTTGCCAAGAATGTCATTGGCCAGATTTACACCCGCTTTGAAAATGCCGGCCTGAAGATCGTGGCTGCGCGCATGGTGCGCTTGTCGCGTGCCGAAGCGGAAGGTTTCTACGCCGTGCACCGCGCCCGCCCGTTTTTCAACGATCTGGTGAGCTTCATGATTTCCGGCCCGGTGATGATCCAGGCGCTGGAAGGCGAAGGCGCAATCTTGAAGAACCGCGACCTGATGGGCGCAACCGACCCGAAGAAAGCCGACAAGGGCACCATCCGTGCGGACTTTGCCGACAGCATTGACGCGAATGCGGTGCACGGTTCCGATGCGGCTGAAACGGCTGCGGTGGAAATCGCCTATTTCTTTCCGGCACTGAATGTTTATTCGCGCTAATTACCGAAAAAGCTAATGCAACAAAACCTCCTCAACTTTGATGCACAGCAATTAACCGCCTGGTTTGCCGAGCAGGGCGAGAAGCCCTTTCGCGCGCGCCAGGTGTTGCGCTGGCTGCACAAGGCGGGGGAGGCCGATTTTGACGCGATGAGCGATCTCGCCGCATCGCTGCGCGGCAAGCTCAAGCAGCAAGCCTGCGTGCGGGCGCCGAACGTGATGCGAGAAGAATTATCCGATGATGGCACGCGCAAGTGGCTGCTGGATGTGGGCACCGGCAACGCGGTCGAAGCGGTGTTCATTCCCGAAGAAACGCGCGGTACGTTGTGCGTCTCAACCCAGGCGGGTTGCGCGCTGGACTGCGCGTTCTGCTCCACCGGCAAGCAGGGCTTCAACCGCAACCTCAGCGTGGCGGAGATCATCGGCCAGTTGTGGTGGGCCAACCGCGAGCTTGGCAAGGGCGCGGACGGCAATTGGCCGATCAGCAACGTGGTGTTGATGGGGATGGGCGAGCCGCTGCTGAATTTCGACAATACCGTGAGTGCGCTTGGCCTGATGCTGGATGATAATGCCTATGGCCTGTCGCGCCGCCGCGTCACGGTGTCCACTTCCGGTATCGTGCCAGCGATGGATAGGCTGCGCGAGGAATGCCCGGTGGCGCTGGCGGTGTCGCTGCATGCGCCGGATGATGCGTTGCGCAATGTGTTGGTGCCGGTCAACCAGAAGTATCCGTTGCGCGAATTGATGGCGGCATGCCAGCGTTATCTGGAGCGCGCGCCGCGCGATTTTATTACCTTCGAGTATGTGATGCTGGAGGGTGTGAATGACAGCGCGCAGCAGGCGCGCGAACTGGTTGCGCTGGTGCGCGATGTGCCGTGCAAGTTCAACCTGATCCCGTTCAACCCGTTTCCGCAAACGCATTACCGGCGTTCCGGCGCGGAGGCGTTGCGCCGTTTTCGCGATGTGCTGATGCAGGCCGACATCGTGACCACCACGCGCAGGACACGCGGTGACGACATCGCGGCAGCCTGCGGGCAATTGGCCGGGCAGGTGCAGGATAAAACCAGAAGAACGCACCGATTTATGGAGGTTCGCACATGAGATTGCTTTCATATACGGGGCTGCTGGGCGGTATCCTGTTTTCCCTGGGCCTGGCTGGATGTGCTACCCAGCCGACAGATTCCTCCGGCCAGCAGCCCCTCACGCGTACACAAGCCAGTGCAAAGGTGCATACCGAATTGGCGGCGATGTATTACGAACGTACACAGCTTGGCGTGGCGCTGGAAGAGCTGGGGAAGGCGTTGCGGGCCGAACCCGGCTACGCGCCAGCCTACAGCGTGCGTGGACTGGTAAATATGGCGTTGCATGAGGATCAGCAGGCAGAAGAGGATTTTCAGCATAGCCTGCAATTGGATAACAGCGATTCGAGCACACATAACAATTATGGCTGGTTTCTCTGCCAGCGCGGCAAAGAGCGCGACTCCATCAAGCACTTCATGGCGGCGCTGAAGAACCCGCTCTACACTACGCCGGAGAAGTCATATGTAAACGCCGGTGTGTGTTCCAAGAAGGGCGGCAATGCCAGGGATGCCGAGGAGTTTTTGCAAAAGGCCCTGATCCTCCGGCCCAATATGCAGGAAGCACTATTGGGCCTGGCTGACATGAGTTTTTCCAACGGCGACTACGCGGGTGCAAAATCCTACTTCATGCGCTTCGCGCAAGTCAGTGATCCGTCTTCATTGACCGCCGAAAATTTGTGGCTGGCGGTGCGCATTGAGCGCAAGCTGGGCGACAGGAATTCTGAGGAAAGTTATGCGCTGCAATTGCGCAAGCGCTTTCCCGGCTCGCGTGAAACACAATTGATGCTGCATGGACAATGATAGACAGCCAACCGGATGATACTCCTGGCAACGCGCCAGGCAATGCCCCAGGCAGCATTGCGGCGCCGCCATCAAGCGTTGGTGCCGCGCTACGCGAAGCGCGCACGCACCTCGGGTTGGATGTGGCCGATGTGGCCAACCGCCTCAAATTTGCGCCGCGCCAGATCGAAGCGCTGGAGGCGGGCGATTTTGCACGCCTGCCAGAGATGACCTTCGTGCGCGGCTTCGTGCGCAGCTACGCCAGATTGTTGCAACTCGATCCCGCTCCCCTGCTGGCGGCATTGCCGGGAGCAGTTGTGCAACCCGCACCACCGATCGCAAGCACACTGGAAGAAATACCCTTCCCGAATATTTATTCGGCACACAAGTCCAACATCATCTGGCTGGCGGCGGCGCTCGCTGTTGCGGCTGCATTGGCGCTATTCGCCTGGCTGCACGGTGATGCGCCAAACGTGCCAAAGACGCCAAAGGCGCCGCATGTGGAAACGCTGGCGCTTTCTGCGGCGTTGCCAGCTTTGGAGCCTGATGCGGAGGTGAAGAAAGCGCCGCAAGTTGCCGCATCCTCCGTGCAGCAGGCTGCTGCGCCTTTTGCCAAATCAGTTGCCGTACCCGCTGTGCTTCTTGCCGAGCCGGTTGCCGCAAACAGCGCATCCAAACAGGCCGCAGCCATCCGCTTGGTGTTTGACGAAGAATCATGGGTGGAGGTGACGGACAAGGATAGCAATATTTTGTTGTCGCAACTCAACCCTCGCGGCAGCGAGCAGAGCCTTGGCGGCAAGCCGCCGTTTTCCATAGTGATCGGCCGCGCCAGTGGCGTGCACCTGTACTACAAGGGGCACACCGTTAATCTGGCGCCCCACACCAATGCTGAAGTGGCGCGCCTGACGTTGGAATAGGTATGAACCCAAATAGTGCATTAGCACAAAACTGCGTCATTCCCGCGCAGGCGGGAATCCAGATGGTAAAAAAATTCCCGCGAAGCGGGACAACATCGTGGTTTGGCCGTCCCTCGAAACTCGCCGCAAGCGGCTCGTTTTGTCCGCTTCGCGGGGTGCTTTTCCTTGCTGGATTCCCGCCTGCGCGGGAATGACGGGCTAATGGATTATTTGGGATGAGCGAGCATCCAGTATCGCGCCGCGCGGCGCAACGTGTCATGGTAGGCGATGTCGCCATCGGCGGCGGCGCGCCGGTCGTGGTGCAATCCATGACCAACACCGATACCGCCGATGCCGGAGCGACCACGCGGCAGGTTTATGAATTGGCCGAGGCCGGTTCGGAACTGGTGCGCATCACGGTGAATACTTCGGAAGCCGCCGCGCAGGTGCCGCGCATCCGCAAGCTGCTGGACGGCATGGGCTGTGATGTGCCGCTGATCGGCGATTTTCATTATAACGGCCACCGCCTGCTCACCGAACTTCCGGAGTGCGCGCAGGCGCTGGCCAAGTACCGCATCAACCCCGGCAATGTCGGGCGCAACCGCATTGATGAAGATCCGTTTTCGATCATGATCGCAACTGCTGTTCGTTACGGCAAGCCGGTGCGCATCGGCGTGAACTGGGGCAGCCTGGATCAGGACTTGGTGGCGCGCATGATGGACGAAAACGCCAGGCTGGCGCAGCCGAAGGAAGTGAAAGAAGTGACGCGCGAGGCGCTGATCGTCTCTGCTCTGGACAGCGCGAAACGCGCCGAGGAATTGGGCTTGCCGCATGACCGCATCGTGCTGTCGTGCAAGGTGAGCGAGGTACAGGACTTGATCGCGGTCTATCGCGAGTTGGCGCGGCGTTGCGACTATCCGCTGCACCTCGGCCTGACCGAAGCGGGCATGGGTTCCAAGGGCATCGTCGCTTCCACCGCCGCGTTGGCCGTGCTGTTGCAGGAAGGCATCGGCGACACCATCCGTGTTTCGCTCACGCCGGAACCGGGCGGCGATCGCACGCAGGAAGTGATCGTGGCGCAGGAAATTTTGCAAACCATGGGGCTGCGTTCATTCGCGCCGATGGTCACCGCCTGCCCCGGTTGCGGGCGCACCACCAGCATGGTGTTTCAGGAACTGGCGCAGAGCATCCAGATGCATCTGCGCGGCCAGATGCCAGTGTGGCGGGAACGCTATGACGGCGTGGAAGATATGACCGTGGCGGTAATGGGCTGTATCGTCAACGGCCCCGGTGAAAGCAAGCTGGCGAACATCGGCATCAGCCTGCCGGGAACCGGTGAGAGTCCCGCAGCACCGGTGTATGTGGACGGCGAGAAAGTGACCACCCTGCGCGGCGACAGCATTGCGCAGGAGTTTCAGAAGATCGTGGATGAGTACGTGGCGCGCAAGTATGCGCCGAAAGCGGCGGGCGAAGAGTAGAATTTGACAAAACAAGTGGGCTGGGCGTAGCCTGCGCAGACGATTTTGGCAGCTCGGTCTTTCAAGGGGAAGTTTGTCATGCCTAATACCACTATACCACTGCCGCACTCGGCACTCGGCACTCGGCACTCGGCACTCGGCACTCGGCAATAGAGGGCCGATTCAAAAAAGTTCCATTTCCTCCGCGCTTTTCTGGCGCAGATTTTCATTTCCTATCGTTGCCGCAACCTGGCGTTGCTTGTGCCATCCCCATCAAACCCTTTGCGTCGGTGAGGGAGGCCGGGAATGAATGAAGAGGCAGGGAACAACCAACCCGGAAGCAAATGCGCAAGCAGATGCAATTTCCCTGGCTACGCAATCATGATTGCCGTGGTAATCGGGATTCTGCTTTTTTGTGCGTATTACGCTGGCTTGTCCGATGACCTGTGCAGCCAGTCGTCCCCGCTCGACAAAATGCTTGGCTGTGAGATCAACGCCAAGATTGAAAAATACACGAAATTCGCGGTGATTGATTACAGCCTATCGCAAATCATTTTCTGGATAGCCATTGTCGCCAGTATGGCTGCGGCTATTATTATCGCTACAGGTGTGTTGAAGAATAACATCCTCCTGGTAGCGGTGATTGCGGCGATTCCGGCTGTGACTGTGACCATATCGGAAAAGCTTAATTTTGAAGCCCGCAGCCGATGGGATACGGAATATTTGAACGGACTTCACAAGCTGCGCAGGGAGCTGCTGGTCATGCCGAACCCGCCGAATTGCGTAGATAACAAACTCACTGAAATTCAAAAAGAACTCGCCAACCTTGAGGAAAAAATGGAAAACCAATATCCATACTCTTCCAACATCACCCGATCCCCGACACCTCAAGATTCCCGGCCTGATAGCGCCGATCAGGTTCCTGCGAAGCCAGGTAAAAAGCAGGACGAAAAACCAGTAAGCAAACCAAACAGTACGAAAGGACACCTCCAATGAAACCTATATACCGCATCGAGCTCTTCATCTTGGCGCTGGCCGCCTTCACCAACACCTGCCTGGCGGATTCCATGCTGCGCATCACCTGCGCGGGGGAGGATGCGGGGGCGGAGGTTTACATAGACGGCAAGTTCAAGGGCGAATGCCAGGTGGACATCAAGGTGCCGGAAGGCATGTTGAAACTGCGCGTGCAAAAGGCGGTGGATGCGGAGCACGAGCCGCGCCTGTTCGAGCAGGACATCCGCATGGGCGAGGGCGTGGTGAAGAAACTCGAAGCGAAGCTGGGCGCGGCGCAACCCAACGCCGAAGGCAAGCGGCGCGAAGAAGAGCGCCGGGCGCAGATGCAGGCCGAACTCAAGAAGCAGGGCATCGACCCCGGCAGCGTCGGCGTCGCCGGTCAAAACACCTTCCGCGACTGCCCCGATTGCCCCGATATGGTCGTCGTCCCCGCCGGCAGTTCAGACATGGGCTCGCGCAGCCTCGAAGAGGGTCATCAGGATAATGAAAGCCCGATCCACCGCGTCAATATCAAGACCTTCGCGCTGGGCAAATACGCGGTCACGCTGGCGCAGTTCGCCAGCTTCATCGACGAGACCGGCTACAGCGCCGGGAACGACTGCTACAAATTTGGAAGTGGTGGCGGCAAAAATGGCAACTGGCGCGATACGGGTTTCAAGCAGGCGGAGAACCAGCCGGTGGTCTGCGTGAACTGGAACGACGCGCAAGCCTATGCGGCCTGGCTGTCGAAGAAGACCGGCAAGCAATACCGCTTACCGAGCGAGGCCGAATGGGAATATGCCGCGCGGGCGGGCACTGCGACGGCGCGCTACTGGGGCAACGAGATCGGCAAGAACAACGCCAATTGCAGCGGCTGCGGCAGCCAGTGGGACGGCAAGCAGACTGCGCCGGTGGGCAGCTTCAAGCCCAACGCCTTCGGCCTGTACGACATGCTGGGCAATGCCTGGCAATGGGCGGCGGACTGCTGGCACGACAACTACAGCGGCGCGCCGGCGGACGGCGCGGCATGGGGGGCTGCGGCGGACAGTTGCGGGCGCGTGCTGCGCGGCGGTTCGTGGATCAACAAACCGCGATTCGTGCGCGCGGCCAGCCGGCTCAGGTACGTCTCGGCGTTCCGGATCAACGACAACCGTTTCCGCCTCGCCAGGACGCTGCCGTGATAACGGCAGCATTACCCTTTGCTTTTTTACCCTTTTACCCTTGGGAGATGGCAACGTGAATGGATGGGAAGAGCGGGGGGTTGGGGGTGCAGGGGGCATAGCCCCCTGCTGAATCAAAAATAGATCGACATGGATAAATCCCAACGAAACATCGCGCCGGTGCTGGAAAAAATGTATCAATTCCTGCTCTGGCTGGTGCCAACTGTGGATAAATTTCCTCGCGCGCAAAAGTTTCTGCTGGGCGACCGTATTCAAACCGAGGCGCTGGATGTGATGGAGGCCTTGATCGAAGCCTCTTATCGCCGCGATCGGCAACAGGTGCTGGCGCAGGCCAATATGGGGTTGGAGAAGCTGCGTTTCTTGTTCCGCCTCTCCCTGGATTTACGCTATCTCGATATGCGCCGTTACGAGTTTGCCGCCCGCGCCGTCGATGAAATTGGCCGCATGGTGGGCGGCTGGATGAAAGTGAAACGCGCCGAAGGAACGTAATGTTATTCCATTTCTCCTTCAAACGGAAAATAACCTGTAGGTCGGGCTCCGCCCGACAACTATATCCGGCGGGCAGAGCCCGCCCTACAAAATGCACGTTTGATATAGAAATGGAATTATTTGGGCACGGGTAAATACGAGAACCCGTCATTCCCGCGCAGGCGGGAATGACGAACTTGGGGGTGCACCTTGCCAAAGAAACATGACAACCTGTTTGAGCAAATCGCCGGCTTCCGCGCCCTGCACGAGGCGGCGATGCGCGCCATTTGCGGCAAGCGCGGCAAGCCGGGCGCGGCCTCTTTCATGGCGAACCTGGAAAGGAACCTGTTGCGCATCGAGCGGGCGTTGCGCGATGGGACATGGCGCGGCGGCGGCTATACGGTGATCGAGGTGCGCGACCCAAAACCGCGCATGGTTTCCGCCGCGCCCTTCGCCGACCGCGTGGTGCATCACGCCCTTTGTTCCGTGGTGGAACCGCTGTTCGAGCGCGGCTTCATCGCGGACAGTTACGCGAACCGCAAGGGCTTCGGCACGCACCGCTGCGTGGCCCGCTACGAGCATTACCGCGACCGTTACCGGCATGTGTTGCGCTGCGACATCTACCGCTACTTTCCCTCCATCGACCACGCCATCCTCAAACAAGACTTGCGCCGCCGCATCGCCTGTGCACCCACGCTGGCGTTGCTGGACGCCATCATCGACGGCTCGAACCCGCAGGAGCCGGTAAACATGATCTTCCCCGGCGATGATTTGTTTGCGCCTCATGTGCGGCGGCGCGGCCTGCCGATCGGCAACCTGACCAGCCAGTTGTTCGGCAACGTCTATCTCGACGGCCTCGACCATTTTGTGCGGGAAGTGCTGCGTGCGCCGGGCTATGTGCGTTACGTGGATGACTTTGCCTTGTTCCATGATGATCCTCAAGTGCTGGAACAGTGGCGAATTAAAATTGCCCGTTACCTCGAAGGCCGCCGCCTGGTCTTGCATCCGGGCAAGACGCACGTTGTTCCTTGCGCGGAACCTGCCGGGTTTCTCGGCTTTGTGTTGCACGGCAACGGGCATCGCCGCCTGCCGGAAGATAACGTGCGCCGCTTCCGCAACCGCTTGCGTGGCCTGCGTGACCGCTGGCGGGCAGGAACAATCGAGGCCGATGAAATCGGACAGCGTGCGCAGAGCTGGATTGCCCATGCCGGTCATGCGAATACCTGGCGCTTGCGCCATGCCCTCTTTCGCGGCGGGTGGTTTGACCCGGCGCGGGAGCCTGACCGCCCGCCTGCCGGGCGCGTGCTGCGCGGCGGTTCGTGGAACAACAAACCGCAGAACGTGCGCGCGGCGAACCGCAACAGGAACGACACGGCGAACCGGAACAACAACAACGGTTTCCGCCTCGCCAGTATGCCTTCGATTGCCGGAGCCGGTGCGTTTACGGACACGCCGGGTGTGCATGAAGGCGTCCACGGGCGGTCATGATGAGTGCGGCGCCCCGCCCCCTTTTTGCCGGTGAAAGCCGGGATGGGGGCGGGTTTTATTATCAGGGGCGGCATATCTGCCATGCCCGTTAGGTAAAGGAGATAGAACATGGCAAACAAACTGGCAACGGTGATGGGGGTGGCGGCGTGCCTCGCCGCTTTTGCGTATAACGCGGATGCGGCGGATGCGAAGGCGAAGAAGGCGGCGGGTGCGGAAAGCGCGGCGGCAAGGAGCGCGCCGGCCGTCAAGAATGTGCCGGAGATAGACAAGCTGCTGCAAATGTCCGACCTGCTCGACGATATGGACCGGCAGGAGGAATTCGACGCGGCCATGGCGCAGGCCAACGGCTGCATCAAGTCGTGGAGCTTCGACTGCGCCGAGGCGCAGCTTATACGGGCGGCCAAATCCGCGAAGGGCGCGACCGACGTGCACGCCATGGCAGCCAGCAGGCAAAGCCTCGCCAACGAGAGGCAGCGGGCGACCATGGAGGCGCAGCGCAGGGCCGAGGAAGCCGAGCGGGTGGCGGTGGTGGAACGCGCGCAGCGCAGGGTTGAGCAGCAGGAAAGTGATGAGCGCGAGCGGCAAGAGAAAGCCGGGCGCAGGGCCGAGCAGCGGCAGGCGCGGGCCGAACGGGAAGAGAGTGATCGCCAGGATAAGCAGGATTTCCAGAACACGCTCAATATGATCCAGAATGCCGGCAACAGCATTTCCGCATCCATCGCCCAAACCACTTCCCGGAACCAGATGCTCATCGCCAATGCGCAAGCCGAGCAACGGAGACAGCAGGAAGAAGAGCGCGAGCGCCAGCGGGAACAGAGGGCGGCGAACCAGCGGCAACAGGAACAACAACGCCAGCAGGCAGCAGACCAGCAGAACCAGCGCGAGCAACAACAGCAGAAAATAGCCCAACAACAGGAACAACAGCAGGCCGAACAGAAGCGGCAGCAAGAGGAGCGGGAGCGGAACACCTGCCACAATGTTAATAGCTGGATTGCGGTGACTTCGCGCAAGGAGGCCGATTACACGTATTGCAAAGTGAATTTCCATACCGGCGCTGGACTCACCGCAGGAATCACCAACAACGGGAGCAAAACGGCCAATGTGAATGTTTGCGCCTACAATGCTTCCGGCATGAAAATCAAGTGCGTTGATTACGATCTCAGTCCGGGGCAATCGCTTGGCGGTTGGGCAACGGAGCTTGTCTGGTGCGGCGCGGAGCCTCGATCCGTGAAGTATAACGCAAGGCTTCGGGATGATCCGGAAAGATGCAACCAGATGTGATGCGGTAACGGGCGGTGAAGCATGGCTTGGTCGGACGTGTCGCAGATTGGCCTTATTCAACGTTTCACCGCATGGCTGCAGAAGGTGTTTATCCGGCGAATTGGGCGGGCGGAAACGAGGATGAGTTAGAACGCGCGTAAGGTGTAATCCAGCTCCTCTTCTTTGCTGGAATCAAGGGGGGCGTGTTCGAATTGTTTTTCTAACCCAATACAGTTTCCGCCAGCATCGCCGGCGATAAAACGGAAACGCCCTGGACTTTTTTCCCGTAGAACTGGCCGAAATGGGTGCGGTCGCCGGTGACCAGTATGTCGCAGTGGTGGTGGATGGCGGCAGCAAGCACCGGCTGATCCTTCTCTGGCAGGTTCGCCATATCCGGCAGCAGCAAGTTACCCGTACTCATGCCGCCGATCTTGATCCGGTTTGCCATCGCATTCAGCACGGGAAGGCCGTTTGGTGTTTTTGCGGCCAGATTGCGCCGCGCCTCTTCGAATACATAAGCATTTGCCCATAGCTCATGTCCGGCGACTTCGGTAAGAGCGAGTAGCTGTCGTACCGCGCCATCAGCCCGGGCTGCCGAGAAAAGGATGTTTGCGTCCAGGAATATCCGCACTGCGTTAGTGCGACTTTGTTTTTTTGTTCAGCACGGTGGCCAGCTCGGCCTCGGCCTTTTCAAATTCACGCAAGCGCTCATCGCTGTATAACTCGATGGGCAGGGTAACGGCAGGTCGCAACAAGATGCCTTCGGGTGTTGTTTCCGCGATCAGTTGATCTGCCGCAGAGATGCCGAGCGCTTTGCGAAATTGAGCTGGGAGTGTGATGACGCCACGCCCGGTGATAGTCAGTGTTGTTTTCATGCTTGGCAGTTTTGCAGAAAATCAGTAAAACTGCAAGTTAGTTAACGCAATATTGGGTCAATTTTCGTAGAGCGCGCAGGTTCTATATTGGCCGCTCCGAGTTTTCCGTGGCTATGGGCTAAACATGATTTGCAATGCAGCCAGCGCTTCGGCAACCTCGACTTCGGCAATGCGTTTCATCAGCCTGGATTTGTCCACGGTGCGAATCTGATCCAGCATGATCTGCCCCGTCTTGCCGTTTAACAGTTTGTTGAAATTCTCTTACCTTTTGCAAAAAGAGTGAATTTCCGGGGTCACTTTACCCCTCCCAGTGATTTGAAAATCGATTGTAGCGCTTTCTGAGAGGTCGGAAATTTTATGCATTTGC
>Ga0315281_10010336_pt1 | contig 12868 bp, 12 predicted proteins | sample YL17G07_0_MG_FD_204540 | JGI IMG/M metagenome (GOLD analysis project Ga0315281, IMG submission 204540) | Sediment microbial communities from Yellowstone Lake, YNP, Wyoming, USA - YL17G07_0 | ecosystem: Environmental > Aquatic > Freshwater > Lake > Sediment | place: USA: Wyoming | collected... | reverse complement strand
CCGGGAGGCCCCTGAGCGTGGCGAGCAAGCCGCTGAATTCCTTGCCCCGAGCCGCAAAAAGGTCTCTCATGTCTTTGTTCTTCAGGATCAAATACCGCTTCTCATAAATATCCTGGGCGAGCAAAGCATCGAGCATCTTGTCCGAAGCTTCTTGTATCTTGATATCTACATTCACGATACTGTTATTCAGGTTATTGATCCGCTGCAGGCTGATGAGGGCATAGGCAACGACGATCACGGTAAGGACGACGAGAGTCATGTATCCCAGCAGCATTTTGCTCGCGATGGTGAGCCGTGCAAAAAGCTTGGTTGGTACCAGTTTGTCCAGAATCCGTGGAGAAAGGGGAATATTCATGTTTGAAAGACGAACAGGCACATATGGTTAGTTAGTCCAATGATATTGCCGTGACTGGACAGCTGTCAACAGCCTGCTGACAATCGCAGGTATCGCAGGCATTTGGGGCAATGACCCATGCCTTGTCGTCCTTGAGTTCAAAAACTTTGGGGCAAAGATCGGCACAAAGCCCGCATCCGATGCAAAGATCAATATCAACTTTCGGGGTAGCCATGATTGTTGTCCCTTTACTAGTTATGAACTATATGCTTTAACTATTTTCATCACTAGTTCATATAATATCATCTTCTGCTCAAATCATCAATGACGGATATCATACTATTTCAGTTCTCTCTGGATTCAGCATTTCCCTGACCGCATCAAGAACCTCTTGAGTGGATATCTTTTTCATGCATTCAAGATCAATACCACTGGTGCAGACGCGTCGCCGGCAGGGTCGGCAGGCGACCCCGTGAGCCTGCAGCACCCGATGGCCCGTTCCCACCGGGCCAGTTCGTGCAGGATCAGCCGCGCCAAAGAGGGCCACAACGCGCGTACCCACGGCTGTGGCCAGGTGCAGGGGGCCGGTATCTCCGCTGATCAGGAGACTGCATCTTTTCAAAACCGCCCCGAGCTGGAGCAATGTCGTATTCCCGCAAAGCACCAACGGTCTCGATGCGGTGGCCGAGGAGATTTCTTTCGCCAGAACAATGTCTTCAGGTCCGCCTATGATGATGACTTTGGCCGAAAGGCCTTTCACGAGGGCATCGGCAAGCGCTGCAAACCGGTCAGCACCCCAATGGTTCACCGGATGGCTCGCACCGGGGTTCAGGGCAATAACGAGTTCCCCGCCGTATTTGTTTGAGGAAAAGAGGGCCTCAGCAAAACGCTCGTCTTCGTCACCCACGGCAAGTTCAAGATTGCGATTTTGCCCGAATATGCCCAGCGGTGTCAGGGTGTCAAGATAGTTATCGACCACATGGACGGACTGATTCCGCGTCTTGTGGTATATCAGTGCCCGGCAGGGAAGGGCTGCCGTTGCGAGTAGCCATGTTTTCAGGTTACTCCGCTGGAAATTTATCACGAGGTTGTATTTCATACGTCTCATGTGTTGCCAGAGCTTCAGCAGTGAGGAGAGTGACCCATGCTCTCCCCGTCTATCGAACACCAGTGTTTCCGCAACGTAGGGATTACACTTAAATAGTGTTGCCGTGGCCCGTGTACCGACCAGGATCGAAATTCGCGAACCAGGATATCGTGTTGCGAGCGCTCGTATGACCGGTGTGAGCTGGAGCAGGTCTCCAATGGCGCCTGGTTTGATAATGAGGATGTTCTTGCTATCGGTATCTTTTCCCATGACTGTGCCGTTCACTCTCCAATACGCTCTGGTTAATAATAGTCTAATTCAGGGATAGGTGCAAGTTCAAAAAGGATTCCTCCATTGTCATGATTGGATGCGACTTAATAATAAATTTCTTTACAAAATAGCAAGTTGCATATATTATAGAGCAGCTTTTCGCCAGACACCGCTTCGATCCTGAGTGGGAATCTGATAACTCAACTACCCGGCAGCTCTGAACAAAGCAAGACCTTATACCTGCGAAAAGCTGCAGTTGCTGTTTGGTCTGAACAGTTGCCATTAACACGGAAAAGAGAGGCCATGATTTCAATCAATGAACGCAAACGGCTTATTAAATACGTAGACCTTTTTCATAAAACGCGTGTTCTCGTGGTCGGCGATATCGTTCTCGACCATTATATCTGGGGCAAAGTGTCGCGCATCTCACCTGAGGCGCCGGTGCCTGTTGTGAATGTCACGCGAGAAAACCTGCTCCTGGGCGGCGCAACAAACGTGGTGAACAATATCAACGTTTTGGGCGGTTGCGTGAGCGTTTGCGGAGTGATTGGCAATGATGAGGCAGGCAGACAGCTCCTGCACCTGCTGCGAACGCAGGGCATCGGTACTGACGGCCTCATTGTTGATTCTGCGAGACCTACGACCATCAAGACCCGTGTCATAGCCCACAGCCAGCAGGTCGTCAGGTTCGATCGCGAGTCAAAAGTGCTGATCGAGCGGGACACTCATAAACAGATATTTAAATTTGTCAAGCAGCAGGTAAAGGAAGGGATAAACGCCATTGTTATTTCCGACTACTGTAAGGGTGTGGTCACCAGTGACCTCGTCCGTGATATCGTGAAACTGGCAAAAAAGAACAATGTGATCGTGTCCGTGGACCCCAAGGTAAGCCACTTTGGCATGTATAGCGGAGTCACCATTCTTACCCCGAATATAAACGAAGCTTCCATTGGCTCCAAAATCGAGATCGATGACGATAAAACCCTGCTCAAGGCGGGATCACTTCTGCTCAAGCGTTTGAAGTGTGATGCAGTGCTTGTAACCCGTGGTGAACTGGGAATGAGCCTCTTCGAGCATGGCGGCAGGGTGACTCACATCCCTACTGTTGCCCGAGATGTTTTCGATGTTACCGGTGCTGGGGATACGGTAATCAGCACGCTCACGCTTGCCATGGCATCGGGCGCACCTATGGTAGACGCCGCCAGGATCTCGAATTATGCAGCGGGAATTGTTGTCGGCGTCGTGGGCACGGCCACAGTAAGACCTGATGTATTGAAGCAGAGGATAGAACAGGGGACATAGTACAGACTACTTCCCAGAGGAGCGATCTTGTGAAAGGCATTATCTTGGCGGGCGGCAGCGGGACGAGGCTCTATCCCATTACGCGGGGAGTGTGTAAACAACTCCTCCCGATCTATGACAAGCCCATGATTTATTACCCGCTTTCTGCACTCATGCTCGCGGGCATCAGGGATATCCTGATTATCTCGACGCCGATTGATTTGCCGAGGTTTAAGGATATTTTTGGCGATGGCGCGGACCTTGGCCTGCGCTTTTCTTATAAAGAACAGCCTCACCCGAACGGTCTCGCTGAGGCGTTCTTGATCGGTGAAGACTTCATCGGCAAAGATACGGTTTGTCTCGTGCTGGGAGATAATATCTTTTTCGGTCACGGTCTCACGCAGATGCTTGCGAAAGCCGTCATTGACGTAAATTCCAGCGGTGGCGCTACCGTGTTCGGCTATTACGTGAAGGACCCCGAACGATACGGCATCGTAGAGTTTGATAAGGAAGGGACCGTTCTCTCCGTCGAAGAAAAACCCTCGCAGCCGAAATCGAAGTATGCCGTGACCGGCCTATACTTCTATGATAACGATGTGGTCCGGATCGCAAAAAGCATCAAACCGTCGCAGCGAGGAGAGATCGAAATCACCGATGTCAATAAGATCTATCTCGAGAAGAAGCAACTTCGCGTCGAGCTCATGGGAAGGGGATATGCGTGGCTCGATACAGGGACCCATGAAAGCCTGCTTGAGGCAGGTGAATTCATTGCCACCATTGAAAAGCGACAGGGACTCAAGATGGCCTGTATCGAAGAGATTGCATACTCGCTGGGCTACATAGGCAGAGATCAACTGCTCAAAGCAGCGGAAAGCCACAAAAAGAACGCCTACGGAGATTATCTCAAGATGGTAGCAGAGCAGGGGGTCCCCAATGCCCTTTGAGTTCAAAACACTCGGGATTCCCGGCATTGTATTGGTCCGTCCCCAGGTCTTTGGCGATGACCGGGGGTTTTTTGTTGAGATGTATAAACATACCGACTTTGTGCAGGGGGGGATCAAAGAACACCTTGTGCAGGACAACTATTCAAAATCCTCAAAGGGTGTGCTCCGTGGCCTGCACTACCAGAAGAATCCCTGGGCGCAGGGCAAGCTGATCATGTGCCTGAAGGGCAAAATTTTCGATGTTGCGGTGGATATCCGTACGGGCTCTACACTGTACGGAAAATGGGTTGGCGCGGAGCTCTCCGAAGAAAACCGGATGATGCTCTATGTTCCTCCGGGATTTGCCCATGGTTTTCAAGTCCTGAGCGAAACAGCGGAAATTATGTATAAATGCACGAATGAGTACTCGCCAGCCGACGACCGGGGAATTATTTGGAATGATCCGGACATCAATATTTCGTGGCCTCTCAAGGACCCTATCCTATCGGGCAAGGATAAAATACATCCCTTCCTTCGGGATGCTGATAACAATTTCAGGATCTAAGCGGTCATCATGAAATATCTCATTACAGGCAAAAACGGGCAGTTAGCCCAGGCATTCATCAAGCGGTTCGAAAAGCAAGCGATCGATTTCTCTGCTCCTGACGAATCACAGCTTGACATTACGGACCCGAAGATCGTTGACCGTGTCGTTGAAACGCTGAAACCCGATGTCATAATCAACTGCGCGGCCTACAACCTCGTGGACAAAGCGGAACAGGATAAGGCTGCCGCATTCGCTGTGAATGCGACGGGCCCAGGAATTCTTGCTCAGGTTTCGGCAAAACAAAAATCGATCCTGGTGCATTTCGGATCGGATTATATTTTCGATGGACTCAAGGAGAATGGCCTGTACACCGAGAACGATGCGGTGAATCCGCTGAATGAATACGGGAAAAGCAAACTTTCAGGTGAACAACAGGTAGTGCGGGAATGTGAGAAATACCTTGTCCTCAGGTTGAGCTGGGTATTTGGCGCGGGAAAACAGAATTTCATTTATAAACTTGCGGCATGGGCGGAGAACAGCGAATACCTGAAGATCGCCTGCGATGAGTTCTCCGTGCCGACTTCTACGGAAACAGTTGTGGACTTTACGCTCAAAGCGCTTGAGCAGGGAGTGACCGGAAAGTATCATCTGACAAACAGCGGCTTTTGCTCCCGGTATGAATGGGCCAGGCTGATTCTGAGCAACCTGGGCATAACGAAATTTGTCAGACCCGTAACGATGGATTCATTTAATCTCCCAGCAAAGCGGCCGAAGTTTTCAGCCATGAGCAACGGTAAATTATCTGGCTTGCTGAACGCTCCCATCCCCACCTGGGAAGAATCGGTAAAATCATTTTTACAAAAGGGAAATGATACGTGAACGAAAAGACAAAACATAACCAAGAAACTCCCGGCCTTCTCTCAGCGAACATCCTTGTGACGGGCGGCGCGGGTTTTATTGGGTCCAATTTCATCAGAACTGTTTTCAGACAAACGGGCTTCAAGGGCATGATCGTCAATTACGATGCGCTGACCTATGCCGGGAACCTTTTGAACCTGACCGACATTGATACAATGCACGGCGGCAAAAACTATTTTTTTGAACGCGGCGACATCAAGAATTACCAGACGGTCTCTGAGGTCCTTGCGAAGTATAAAATTTCCATCGTTGTCCATTTTGCGGCTGAAAGTCACGTAGACCGTTCGATCTTCGGACCCAAGGATTTCGTTGAGACGAACATTAACGGCACGTTCAACCTGCTCGAAGCTACGCGCCAGTTCTGGGGGAAAAGATCGGACGTCCGGTTTCATCATATCAGCACTGATGAAGTCTACGGTTCTCTGGGAGAAACTGGCTATTTCTTTGAAACGACCCCCTATGACCCGCGGAGCCCCTATTCGGCATCGAAGGCGGCCTCGGACCACCTGGTGAGGGCGTATTTCCACACCTATGGGCTTCCCGTCACGATTTCCAACTGTTCGAACAATTATGGGCCGTATCACTTCCCCGAAAAACTCATCCCGCTCATTATTCTGAATGCCATGGAAGGAAAACCATTGCCGGTCTACGGGGCAGGTGAGAACGTTCGGGATTGGCTCCATGTCGAGGACCATTGCGAGGCAATCTGGATGATTCTCGAAAAAGGGACTGCAGGCGAGACCTATAATATCGGTGGAGAATGCGAAAAGCGGAATATCGACGTCGTGAAAGAGATTTGCGAAATTCTGGAGGAACTCTACCCTCTTAAGGGCAACCCAGCACTACGAACTCGGCACCCAGAACTCCGAACTTACGGCGATCTTATTACCTTCATTAACGACCGACCCGGTCATGATCTGCGTTACGCGATCAACTGCGACAAGATCAAGATTGCACTGAAATGGAAGCAACGATATGATTTTAGCAAGGGATTGCGGGATACGATTGTCTGGTACCTCGGCAACCCAGGCTGGATCAGCAAGACCAGGAGCGGAGAATACGCAAAGTGGATCAATAAAAACTATACCCTGAGAACAGAATAGCAGAAGGAGAAATATGAGAATTTCAGTGATTGGAACAGGCTATGTAGGCCTGGTAACAGGGACCTGTCTCGCCGAAAGCGGCAACGATGTGATTTGCATGGACATCGACAAAAAAAAGATCGAGATGCTTAATTCCGGTATCATCCCTATCTATGAACCGGGACTGGAAGAGTTGGTAAAGCACAACGTCTCCCACGAACGGCTGTCTTTTACCACGGACATGTCCAAGGCCGTAAAAACCTCCGATATCATATTCATTGCCGTGGGCACCCCTCCGGGGGAGGACGGCTCCGCTGATCTTAAATACGTGCTCGGCGCCGCCAAAGAGATCGGTAAATACATGAACGGCTACAAGGTTGTCATCAATAAAAGCACAGTGCCGGTCGGCACGGCTGATAAGGTCCAGGCTGCTGTATCGAGTAAAACGAAACATAAGTTTGATGTTGTTTCAAATCCCGAATTTTTAAAAGAAGGGTCCGCGATTGATGACTTTATGAAGCCCGATCGGGTGGTTATCGGCACAGACAGCCACAGGGCCATCACACTGATGCAAGAGCTGTACGCTCCTTTTGTGCGTACGGGAAAGCCAATCCTGATCATGGACATCAGGAGCGCGGAGATGACGAAATACGCTTCGAATGCCATGCTTGCAACCAAAATTTCGTTTATAAACGAGATGGCGGTCATCTGCTCCAGCCTGGGCGCCGACATAGACAGTGTGCGAAAAGGTATGGGTCATGACAAACGCATCGGGTTTGAGTTTCTATTCCCGGGTGTGGGATACGGTGGATCCTGCTTCCCCAAGGATGTCAAAGCGTTAATTCAGACCGCGAATGAATATGGTGTGGACGCGAAGGTCTTGAAATCCGTGGAATCGGTGAATAAACGGCAAAAGACGCTGTTGTCGGACATGATCCTTCGGCACTTTACGGAGAAGGGGCAAAAGACATTAAAACCGCTTGCAGGCAAGATCATCGCGGTATGGGGTCTTTCGTTCAAGCCGCGGACCGACGATATGCGCGAGGCCCCATCCCTGGTCGTCATTAACAACCTCCTCAAGGCCGGCGCCGAGGTCAGGGTACATGACCCGGTGGCGATGGCCGAGGCGCGTAAGATCTTCAAGAACAGAATAACCTTTATGGAAGACGGTTATGACGCGCTTCGCGGCGCCGATGCGCTCGCGGTCGTGACCGAATGGAACGAGTTCCGGACACCAGATTTCCAGAAGATAAAGCGACTTTTGAAAAAACCTGTCGTCTTTGACGGCAGGAACATTTACAGCCAGGCTGAACTCCGTAAAATGAGATTCACCTATTATGGCATAGGAAGAAGATAACGATGAGAATACTGGTGACCGGCGGCGCCGGATTTTTAGGTTCTCACCTTTGCGAGCGGCTGCTCGCTGAAGGGAACGAAGTCATCTGCTTAGACAATCTATTTACGGGCAGGAAGAAGAATGTCCAGCACCTTTTTGCAAATCCGGATTTTGAGTTTCTTCGGCATGATGTCACTTTGCCACTCGTCATTGAGGTAGACAGGATTTACCACCTTGCCTGTCCTGCATCGCCGATTCACTATCAGTACAATCCGGTCAAGACCATCAAGACCAATATCATGGGCACCATCAATATGCTCGGCATCGCCAAACGCGTGAAAGGGAAGATCCTTTTTGCCTCCACTTCCGAGGTGTATGGCGACCCCGCGATGCATCCCCAGAAAGAAAGCTACTGGGGTAATGTGAACCCGATAGGCATACGAAGCTGTTATGACGAAGGCAAACGCGCGGCCGAGACGCTGATGATGGATTACCACCGCCAGAACGGCGTGGACATCAAGATCATGCGCATCTTCAATACCTATGGTCCTCGCATGCTGGCGGACGATGGACGTGTGGTGAGCAACTTTATCGTCCAGGCACTCAGGGGGGAGAGTATCACTGTTTACGGAAAAGGGTCCCAGACGCGTTCGTTCTGCTATGTGGATGACCTTATTGACGGCATGGTGCGGCTTATGAACAGCGAGAACTTCATTGGACCGGTGAACATCGGGAATCCCGAAGAGTACACCATCCTGGAACTCGCGAAAAAGATCATTACCATGACCGGATCGAATTCTAAAATTACCTACAAACCGCTGCCATCCGACGATCCTACGCAGCGCAAGCCTGATATCAGCCTGGCTGGAGAAAAACTCAAATGGAAACCGAAGATATCGGTGGATGATGGTTTACAGCGGACTATCGACTTTTTCAAGAGCGAATTGGTTAGATAGTCAGATAAGGTATGAATACGAAAGACGATGGAATCATAGCAGTTATCCCTGCGCGGTACGGATCAACCCGCTTCCCCGGAAAAGCGCTTGCAGATATTAAGGGCAAACCCATGATTCAGTGGGTCTATGAACGCACCAAACGTTCGAAGCTTATCAACAGGGTCATTGTGGCAACCGATGATGGTCGTATCTTCGGCGCCGTAACGTCCTTCGGCGGCGAGGCCATGATGACCTCTTCGCATCATGCTACCGGAACGGACCGGATCGCCGAGGTCGCGAAGTCGCTTGAATGTTCTATCGTGGTCAATGTGCAGGGAGACGAACCCTTGATTCAGCCCGAAATGATAGACGAAGCGGTTGCACCGCTGATCCATGATGCTTCAATCCCCATGGGCACGCTTTGCCGAAGAATCGAGGACCAGGAAGAGGTCTTTGATCCGAATGTAGTAAAGGTGGTCTTCGATAAAAATGGTTTCGCGCTTTACTTTTCCCGTGCTCCCATTCCCTGGGACCGCGACCGCTGGGCGGGTAAAAGTTCATGGAAGGAATTAACTTTTGAAGGTCCGCTGTACAAACATATCGGTCTCTATGTGTTTCGCAGGTCCTTTCTCCTTGATTACGCTCATCTGCCGCAGACCGCACTCGAAGCAGTGGAAAAACTCGAACAACTCCGGGTACTTGAAAATGGGTACAGAATAAAAACCGTGATCACCCGGTATGAATCGTTTGGTGTTGACATCCCTGGTGATTTAGGTAAAATATTGAATCGTCTCGAAGAAAGTTGAGAACTGGAATGGATAGAAAAAAGACCGCTACAAAGTACATTTTTGTTACCGGCGGAGTTGTTTCATCGCTGGGAAAGGGACTCGCTGCCGCGTCGATCGGGGCACTCCTGGAAGCGCGGGGGTTGAAGGTCACTTTTTTGAAGCTCGATCCCTATATCAATGTCGACCCAGGTACCATGAGCCCCTACCAGCACGGAGAGGTGTATGTGACGGACGACGGCGCGGAAACCGACCTTGACCTCGGTCACTATGAACGGTATACCAATGTGAATACGGGCCAGAAGAACAACTTCACCTCGGGCAGGATTTATAACAATGTGATCACCAAGGAACGGCGGGGAGACTATCTTGGAGGTACGGTCCAGGTAGTGCCGCACATCACCGACGAGATCAAGCGCGCGGTTACCGACCTCGCTGACGATGAAGATGTCGTGATCGTGGAGATCGGCGGCACCATCGGCGATATCGAGAGCCTTCCGTTTCTCGAAGCGATCCGGCAGCTCCGCTTCAATCTTGGCCGCGAGAACGTAATCTACATCCACCTTACCCTGGTACCGTTCATCCATGCCGCCGACGAACTCAAATCCAAACCCACGCAGCACAGCGTCAAAGAATTGCGCGCAATCGGCATCCAGCCCAATATTCTCCTGTGCCGCAGTGATCGGCCCATTCCGCTTGATATGAAGCGGAAGATCGCCCTGTTCTGTAATGTCGAGGAAAATTGCGTCATTTCCGCGCAGGACGTACAATCGATCTACGAGGTCCCTCTCAGACTGCATGCAGAAGGTCTTGATGACCGCATCCTCGAGGCGCTCGAGCTCAAGGTCCCGACCAACAATCTCACCTTGTGGGAAACGATCGTCAGGAAAGCCAAGCAGCCGACCGGGAACGTCACAATCGCCCTTGTCGGAAAGTATATTGAACTCAAGGAAGCGTACAAAAGCCTGTGTGAAGCGCTGACCCATGGAGGCATTGCCAATGATGCAAAGGTGGCCATCTGCTGGATCGATTCCGAGGAGATCGAAAGCAAGGGAGCTCAGGAAGTTCTCAAGGGCATGGACGGCATCCTGGTTCCGGGCGGGTTCGGTATCCGCGGAGTCGAGGGGAAGATAGCAGCGGTAAAATACGCGCGTGAGGGCAAAATACCCTACTTCGGCATCTGTCTTGGTATGCAGTGTGCCGTGATTGAGATTGCCCGCGATCTGGCCAATATTAAGGACGCGAACAGTTCTGAATTCGATCACAAAACGACCCAGCCCGTGATCTACCTGCTCGAACAATGGTATGACTACCGCAGTAAGTCCATGCAAAAGCGCGATGTTACCAGTGACAAGGGCGGCAGCATGCGGCTGGGTGCGTATCCCTGTAAGGTGGAGCAGGGGACCCTGGCATACGAGGCCTATGAAACGCATGATATTTTCGAACGCCATCGTCATCGCTACGAGTTTAATAATAAGTACCGGGACGTTTTGAAGGCGGCGGGGCTCGTGATCAGCGGAATATCGCCTGACGGGGAACTCGTCGAGATCGTTGAGCTCAAAGACCATCCCTGGTTCCTCGGTTGTCAGTTCCATCCGGAGTTCAAATCAACGCCCCGCAAACCACACCCTCTTTTTACGGCCTTCATCGCCGCATCGTTGAAACAGAGGGCGCAGGGGGGGAATCGGTGACACGGGAAATTCAGATCAAAGGCATCCGCATCGGTGGACAAAATCTGTTCGTACTGATCGCAGGACCCTGTGTAATCGAATCAGAGGGCGCTACCCTCGAAACCGCTGCACGGCTCAAGCAGATCACCTCGGACCTCGGCATTCCGTTCATTTTCAAGTCCTCCTTTGACAAGGCAAACCGCAGTTCAGTGAAGTCCTTTCGGGGGCCGGGTTTGAAGGAAGGGCTTCGGATACTTCGCCGGGTCGGCAAAGAACTTAGCCTGCCGCTCCTCTCGGATGTGCATCGGTTCGACGAAATCGGCCCGGCTGCGGAAGTATTGGATATTCTGCAGATACCCGCATTTTTGTGCAGACAGACCGATTTTGTCATCGACGTCGCAAAGACCGGCAGAGTGGTGAATATCAAGAAGGGCCAGTTCCTTGCGCCCTGGGACATCAAATATGTCGCGGAAAAGGCCGCCTCCACCGGCAACGACAAGATCATCATTACCGAACGGGGTGTATCGTTCGGGTATAATAATCTCGTAGCGGACATGCGGTCGCTGCCCATCATACGCGGCTTTGGATATCCCGTGGTATTCGATGCAACTCACTCCGTTCAGCTGCCGGGAGCAGGCGGCAGTGCCTCATCGGGAGACCGAAAGTACGTTCCTCACCTCACGAGGGCCGCGACAGCAGTCGGTGTTGACGCCCTGTTCATGGAAGTGCATGCTTGCCCGGACAAGGCGCTCTGTGATGGGCCGAATATGCTGAGTTTGGATGAGCTTCCCGCGCTGCTCGAGCAAGTCCGTGATATAGACAGGATCGTAAAACGATGATAGAGCAAGCGAAAAAAGTTCTGCGAATAGAAGCTGCAGCCATAACAGCGCTCATTGATCGTGTGGACGACCGGTTTGAGCGCGCCGTGAAAATGATCCTGGCCTGTAAAGGCCGTGTCGTGGTTACGGGAATGGGCAAGTCCGGACTGATCGGCAAGAAAATTGCCGCGACGCTCGCTTCCACTGGCACGCCGGCGCTCTTCCTTCATCCGGCCGAAGGCATCCACGGAGACCTCGGCATGGTCATGAGGGGTGACACGGTCATTGCCCTCTCCAACAGCGGAGAGACCGATGAAATCGCACGAATGCTGCCGTCGCTCAAGCGGTTGAGCATAAAAATAATCGCTCTTACCGGCAACCCGGAGTCCACCCTTGCGAAGAACAGCGATGTGGTGATTGATGTCGGCGTGAAGGAAGAAGCCTGTCCCCTGGGACTCGTGCCCACGGCCAGCACCACGGCAACCCTGGCCATGGGAGATGCCCTGGCTGTTGCCTTGTTGGACCAGCGCGGTTTCAAGGAGGAGGACTTTGCCTGTTTCCATCCTGGAGGCGCTCTGGGGAAAAGGCTCCTTCTTCGTGTCCTTGACCTGATGCATACGGACGCTGCAATCCCCGTCGTATCCGAGACGACTCTGATCAAGGACGCGATCTATGAAATATCTTCCAAGAAGATGGGCGTGACCGCGGTCGTGAACGCATCGGGTAAATTGGTGGGAGTTATTTCCGACGGCGATCTCAGACGCTGGATGGAAAAAACCGAAAAAACGGGCGAAAACCTCCTTGCGAAACAGGCAAAAGACATCATGACCAAAAACCCGAAGGTCGCCAGGAAAGACTCACTGGCGGCTGAGGCTGTGTCGA
>Ga0315281_10010335_pt1 | contig 12870 bp, 14 predicted proteins | sample YL17G07_0_MG_FD_204540 | JGI IMG/M metagenome (GOLD analysis project Ga0315281, IMG submission 204540) | Sediment microbial communities from Yellowstone Lake, YNP, Wyoming, USA - YL17G07_0 | ecosystem: Environmental > Aquatic > Freshwater > Lake > Sediment | place: USA: Wyoming | collected... | reverse complement strand
AACTCCGCCCTGGTTGGGAAGAACTTGTCCTGGACTTCTTCTCCCTTCAGATACCTAGAGAGGTCTGAAGCCTTCGTCTCTATCCCCAAGTTCCTCCCCTCTTCCAGCAAGTACGTCGCCGCGAATCCCGTCTTCCTCAGCAGCAACAGCGAGTAGCTTGTGTTCCTAGTGCTAAATGGGTCTACCAGTATGTTATGCAGCGCGATATCCTCCACCCTCAGGGACGGTCTCCAGTATGCATAGTGATAGTAGAATTGGGCGGGCATGAAATCGAGCCCGAATCGGGCCATGGCGGTAATCGCTGTAGGGATCGCTCCTTGTATCGTTCTTCCTTCGGGAGTCGAGAAGATGAACTGGAGCCCTTCATTCCACAGTATGACCCCTCTGTCAGTGAGATCGCTGATGACGCTGTCGTCAGCTCCTCTTGAGAATCTCTCCAAGAACGCGATTGTTCCCGCGTCCGAAGGTGACATCGAAACCCTGAGGTCCTTCCTGTAGGTCATGCCTACGCCGTCGAGTGCTCTGACGTATTTCTCCGCCGTCCCTACAGTCAGCCTAGTCTCTGTTGATATTCTCTTGAGCGTCTTCGGTGTGCTCGAGATTGATAGTAGTACCAACAACTTGGAGTCCGCTATGCTCTCTAGAGGATGCCAGGCTGTCAACAGATAGTCTCTCAGCGCCTCGGAGTGAGCGTAGTGACTCATGAGAACCGACTCTCTGTACCCACCCTTCCTTGGCCGTACGACTCGCTTTCTTTCAAGTGAAGCTAGTATGCGGTATACAGTTGGCTGCGGGAGATGGGTTGATCTGACGACTTCCTCCACCGTGGAAGAACCCAGGCATATCTCTCTGAATGTCCTCAATTCGTTCTTGTTAAAGGTGTACATTTCGGAATCATATTGATAATTGTATAAATAGATTTATCGTTTTAATTCCAAGGCAACAGAAGTGCCGGGTTGTTAGACCTGTCGTAAGGGAACGTTCTCATCGTCAAAGGTTGCGGGATTTCGACTAGATGGGGGCATTGCAGATGAGAACCCCGGTTATGTGGGAAGACTCTCGTCGAAATGCGACATCCTCTAGCCTCATTGAGCATCTGGCAAGTGGACGGCGCACGATTGCGATTCGGATAGCGCGATGTGCAGCTATCCGAGAATGTCCTTCGCCTTGAACAGCACTCTCTCAGCTTCCGCCTCCGGCAGCAACTCGTACAGGCACTCCTTGTTCTTTACAAGGTCGCTCACGAGAATGAAGTTCCTATCTAAGAGCGTCCTCTCATACGCCCTCTTCAACCCGAGCGTCGTCAGCGGATACAGTCGGTTGTCGTCGATAAGGTTCTCGAGGCTCCCCTCCTCGGGGAACCTCCACCCGAGCAGCCTCATCCCGACGCAGCCCGCGTATCGCATGACGTCCGTAGTGAATTTCGTGTTCGTCACTAGCCACGGGCCCGTGTGCGACAGCGACTCGGTCACGTCGAGGAATCTTGCATAGGTGTACAGCGCCGTCTGGATGTTACACTTCATGCCCGGGGAGTTGTGGAACTTGCACTCGACCACGTACTTCTCCCCTCCCTTCTCCACTATGACGTCGATCTCGTGCGACACGCACTTCCCCTGCAGCATCTCCCTCAGCTTGACGGAATACCCCAAAGCCTGGAATAGCTTCCCGACGAACGACTCGAAGTAGTATCCCTCCGGACCCAGGTCCAGTATCGCCTCCTTCAGCCTGAACTTGACCGCCTTCTTCTTGTCGAGAAGTTGGTGCACCTTGCGATATATCTCCTCGGTCGTGATCCCGTCGTACATGTCCCTCTTGACACTGTCGAGTATCTCCTCCGCGACCGTTTCGGTGACGCCGACGCGGAGAATCGCTCTCATGACCTTCCCTTCGTCGAACTCCTCCCTTTCCCCGGAACGCTTTGTTACGAACATGTCGTCTTCCGCCACTTTTTGCAGACTGACATAGATTGAACCGGTCTCGATTAATCCTTTTCCATTCCGTTCTTGAGGAAGGGAGCCGGCATGGACGTTAAGTCCCGATAGTCTGCATGATTAGGGAGTGGTGTGGTTCGGCCCGCAGTCGCCCGTCCATCAAGAGCTATCGAGCTGCAAAACGATACGGAATGTCCAGGAGCCGAGACGAAGGCCTCTATCTCAGAGGCTCCGTCGACCGTGACCAACTCGATTCCGAAACCGCGAAGGACGTTTTCTTGGTGATAACCCAGTTCCTTGTTCAGAATCAGCAGGTCCCTCGGATGCTCATTGAATGGCGATATCAACTCCTTGGTCCTTATTCTGTACGCTTTGATTCGATCCCCCCTCTCGTACGTATGACACTGGATTCGCTAGACGACTTGGGGAAGATATTCCCACGACCGTGTTTAATAGCTCCTCTTGAAGGGCCGCCGACCGCGAATGGGAAAGGGTTACCGCTAGAATAAAAGAGGGACAGCATAGGCGGGAGAGTCGGTAGAATTGAGCATTCTGGACGAAGGTGGATAGACGGGCAAATCCATTAGGAGTCTACTCAAATAAGGTTAACATACCATGCACTCTGAGAAGATCGTGGAGTTCAATGATGGTAGGATCTCTGGAGTGTGGAGAGGTGTCAGAATGAGTCTGGCGGATTACATAAAGGGGGAGCATGACGAGTTCAGGATGATGCTGGAACAGCTCGTCGTCACTGAGAGGGGGGGAGGTCGACCTGAGAGAGGACACGTCCCGCACTCTAGGGGATTTCAAATAAGTCCTTACAACTTTTCCTTCAGATCATCCCGCATCTTCCTTGAATAGGATGCGGGGGTCGGTTAGTGAGACTGGAGAGGACGAATCGAGCGAGTTCTCCCTGCTCGCACACTCCCCTCACCTGAACCCCATCGAGGGGTTCTGGCTGTTCTTCAAGTCGCACGTGCTGAGCAACCATATGCACAGTGACTTGAACGCGCTCAAGAGGACCGTGCAGAGGTTCCTGAGGCACATCGAGGAGGGCAAGATGGAGGGCTACGAATTCCCGGTCAAAAACAGGAAGAACTTATTTGCTTCCCCCTAGTCAGAAGATCGCTGGCGCATCGGAAAGCGGAGGAGGAGACCGTCTTCGGGCCGCTCCTTTCGCGAAATGACACGAGGGGACTGGCCCTCGAGACGCTGGAGCAGCACAAGGCTGCGGCAGCGGTGATGGTGGATCTCAGGAAGGTCCCGTTTGATGACGAGATCTGGCTGCCGAAGATGATCGTGCTCAAGATTCTCTTCGACGCACACCTGACTGCGGAGGAGAGCAAAGTGCTGGCTCACACTGCAGATTTCTTCGGCGGAGCAGAAATGAATCGAATGCTCGAGGGATTCCAGACCATCGAAAAGAGTGAGTTGGAAAAGAGAAAGTAACGCGGGCGCCGCGACGAGATGTCTTGATCGGCTCTGACGTTAAACTCTTCATGGACTGCATAAGTCGACGAGGGCCTTGACTGCTGGCCCAATCGCAGCCCAGCTCAACGGGATAGTTTAGCGTCAAGGCCTTGACCCCCAGATCACTATCGTCAGATCCGAGGTCCGCAAGTCTGGGTGGCATTCACTGGTGCTTCTAGAAATCGACTCGTTCTCGCTAGATACGGTCAGAGAATTCTCCTGACAAGTCCTGATCGCTATTCGATGAGCTTGATCGCTTCTTTTCTTGGAACGGCAACAAGAGTCTCTGTAGTCACGATGTCCGCCACGGCAAGTCCCGCCTTCATCCCCGCCTTCTCATCGGGGAGCTTCGAATATGACGACAGAGTCATACCTGCCAAGAGTCCAATATCCGCCAATCAACTTGATGCCTTCCTTGGACACCTTTTCCTTGAATCTGTCCACCTTGGCGGTCATCTCTTTGGTCGGTTTGCCCCTGAGCCTGCCCGAGCTGATGAAGATCATGCTTTTCACCCCCGCTACGATTCTTGGGACGATGCAGCCAAAGAACCTTTCTCATTCGTCCGTTCAGGATAATTCTGTGTGAAAGAGGGAGTTGATGTTCATCGTCCGGTTGATATCCATGGTCATCACAATCAAAATCCGATTCTTAGAGTCATACCTGGCAAAATAGTCGGAGACGAAGTTATTGGAGATCGACGATAGTCCATTCCATCTCGTTCGATACGATTACCATGGATGTTTGGGAAAGGCTTTATTTCAAGGGAATGGCTAGGTGGCTCGGGACAATGCAACAAATCAACAGCAAGAAGGTCGAAGGAGAGTTCGGATGGGTCTCCGTCGGGGGCACGAGGTACTCGAAGGACATCATCATCCATGCTGATGGCGCGGTCACGGAGAGGCAGACCCAGCTTTCCTCTGGATACAAGGGTGATTACTTCCATCTCCCCCTGTCCGAGAACGAACTGGGGTTCTTGGACGCGGAAAAGCCTGAGGTCGTCATCATCGGCGCCGGTCACAAGGCGATGCTGACGCTCACTCCTAGGGCGAGGGAGATCATCGAGAAGTACGATCATGTGGTTCTGTCCACACCAAGGACGCTGGAACGGATCAACAAAGAGCAGCGCAGGTACGTCGCCATCATTCATCTGAAGTGCTGAACCGTATCGTCAAGAACAAAAGAAACGAAGGAGAAAAGGAACGAAAGGGTTTCCGGTTTCAGTGCCTTCTCGCTCTCAACACCACTACGATCAGGATCGCCACCGCGGCGACGATGATTATCGCAACGATCACCCATATCAGGTCGATACCGGACTTCTTCATCTCCATCTGCCCGAGGTCCATCATCTGGCCCGGTTCGAGGGTCAAGTCCTTCGTCATCTGGTCGTACCCTTCATTGTTGACCTTCAGGGTATGTGGCCCAGCGTACGCCTCTAATGTGAAGTACCCGTTGCTGTCGGTCGTCGTCTGCTCTCCCGTCTCGAGGGACACGTTCGCTCCGACCACAGGCTGCCCGCCCGACATGACTCGGCCACTTATCTTCCCGAAGCCGATCTTGAACGTGACCGAGTCGGTGTTCTCGTTCGTCGCGTTGTCGACCGCCTTCACCGTCACTGTGTGAGTGCCGTTCGAGAGCGAGGTGTAGGTGTAGTTTTTGTCCGTCCCGACGTTCAGCCACAGCCCGGAGTCGAGCATCAGCTCGTAGTGGGAGATCCCTGACTCCGCGTCCGATCCGACCCACTCCACCAGCATGGAATCGGTCGTGCCGTAGGTGTTGTTGTCCGGGAAGGTGATGGTCACCGACGGCTTCGTCTCGTCCGGGACCTGTATCTCGACCTCATTGCCCGCCGGTCCCTCGCCGTAGATGTTCATCGCCGAGACGTAGTAAAGGTAGGTCTTCCAGGAGCTGACGGCCACATCGTGGTAGGTTGTCACATTGCCATGGACAAGCATTGTCGAAACCGATCCTCCGGGGTCCTCCCTGTAGATCTTGTAGTACTTGACCGGTGAGCCGGCAGTGTAGTTAGGCGCTTCCCAGCTCAGGTCCACCCACGCATCGCCGGCAGTGGCGGCCAGGTTCAACGGCCAGGAGACGAACGACGTCAGGGGATAGTTGTCAACGCCCATCCCATCGAGCGCGCAGGGCACGTCGACGATGCCATTCCTATCTGCGTCCGGCGTCCTCCAGTCTCTCCAGTAGTTCCCAAACCCTTCGCTGGAGTTCCAGAAGTTGTCCGCCGCTTCATCGTACGCCTGGACGTGCGCAGCGTCATAAGTGTCCCCGGCTCCGTTGTTCTTCACCATGATGTTGAGGTAGATGAAGTTGTCAGCGGAGTTGTCGAGGTATATGCCATACGCGGCGCTCTGCCTCACGATGTTGTGCGCAATCGTGTTGTCGTCCGCGTCACCGATCAGGATTCCGATCACCCCGTTAGAAGTGAGCCTGTTCTCCCGGATCACACAGTGCGAGTCCCCGTACGTCATCCAGATCCCGTAGTCGCTGCCGGAGAAGTCGTTGCCTCTTATCAGGTTGTAGTGCGATTCCGTGGTGTAGAGCCCGGTTATGTCGTTCCCGGAGCAGTTGTTATCCGCCACCTCACTGTATGCGACATACAGCAGTTCGATCGAGGTGCCGCATTCTGTGATCGTGTTGTTTGCTACGGAGCTGTACCACGAGCTCTCCAACAGGACGCCCTTCGAATTGTCCAGGCAGGTGTTGTGTTCGATCGTGACATTGTCGGAGTCATTCACGTAGATTCCGACGACGTTGTTCGGACAGCTGTTGTTCAAGACAGTGATGTCATCTGCGAGCTCGGCTGTCAAGCCGTACCAGGACGGTCCGAATGAGTTGTCCACGACGGAGTTGTTGTTTCCGTCATAGATGTACGCGTCCGCCAAGGTGACGCTCGGAGCGAAACTGTTGCCGCTTATGACGTTCCTGTTCGACCCAGCCATCTGGATTGCATACTTCCCGTCGGAGAAGTTGCAGTTCCGTATGATGTTGTCATTGGCGTATTCTGCGACGATCTGAACATTGCATTTTTCGAAGTCGTTGTCGCTGATCGTGTTGTTGTCGGCGTACCCGAGAACGATGCAGTACTCGGAGTGTGTTGAGAATGTGTTGTTCGATATCGTTGAGTTGTTCGAATTCTCCACCTGGACGCCGCGGGCGCTGTAGGCGAAGTCGTTGTTGAGAATCCTTGTGGCCTCAGACTCTAAGTTCATCACAGCGTCGCCGGTGCATCTCAGTTTGTTCGTGTCGATTGTGATGTTGTCGCACTCGAACAGCGTGATGTCGTCGATGACGTCTGCTATATCATTGAACGTGATGAGACCGTTCGAGACGTTGTACAGCGTGATGCCCGATGCAGTGACATACGGCCACTCGTAGGTGCTTGCCTCCCAGAGCACACAGTTCTTGATGGCGAAATGGACCGTCGTGTTGCCGATGTAGATTGGATCACTTGTCCAGTGGCCGCTTATATCATAACCCTCAATCATGTAAGGGTTTGCAGCGCTCCCATCCCCCTCCCAGTTTTCCAAGGAAGCAATCGCCGCGAACTCCGTGTCGTTGTTGATCCTTATCGGGTCGTGGGAGGTGATTGGAGCTGCGGAAGACTGCTGCGGAACAAGGACGATCAAGCCAGAAAAAAGAAGCACAAGTCCCAGAGAGATTGCAGATATTTTCCCCATAATGCATCCCGTTAGCAACTATTCCCGTCCTCAATATAATAATGTTCCCGCATCGGAGATCAGATGCTACGGGTCTTTCTCTGAAGACGTCGCTGCCCCTGCATCGTTCCAGCATGGGCTGGGTGTGTGGAGTGATTCCTGGGTCCCTGTCGCTTGTCCCCGATTCTTGCTCTTCTCACAACTTCCCGGATTCGTCCTCCTCTCGTCTCTTCTCTCTTGGCACTTGCTATCCAGTAGACGTACGCGGTCTGCCGCGAATTGGAGAGTCCACTGAAGTTCCGCAACGCTTTCTCATCCTGAGACAAAGCTGACTTGAGATCATCGGGCAACACCGGCCTCTCCTTCGATGAATAGGCCGAGTCCCACTTCCCGCTTCTCTTCGCCTCGTCGACCTTCTCCATCCCTTCCTTCGTCATTCTGCCTTTCCTGATCATCTCCATGGCCCTTCGGCGATTTATCTCGGACCAGATGCTGTCCCTCTTGTGGGGAGTGAACCTCAATGCAAATCTCTCCTCGTCGATGCTTCTCATCTTGCCGTCTATCCCACCGAAGCAGATCGCCTTCGTGCGTCATGGTCGAATGGAAGATGTTTGAGGTAGTGGGCTGATTCGATTGCAATCTGTAGTACGTTGAGGATAGGTAGATGTAAATCAGACTCGCTGAAAGCCACATGTCCGTATGTGCCGATGATATGCTTGTTCGACATACATTCGCCGGGGGGAAAGGCTCACTAATGGGGATTCAAAGGAGCACGCATGCCAGGAAGCTGTAAGAGAGGCATAAAGGTTTGATAGGCAACAGTATCAAGACCTGTCGCTCTTCCTTTACCTCATTGCCTCTTCAACGTGACATGGATAGGGTCGATGCCTCTTGCGAAGCACCACCTCCCAAGCAAACGAAATGGCGGTCAAATTGCGGAGGTCGGAGTGAAGACTCCATCAGGAACCGCAAAATAGTCTAGCAGGGAATTTGCACCTCCGCCTCAAGTGCGATGCATTAAGAGGGAGCGGGGACAGGCGATTGAGTCCAAATCCGACTACGTATTCTACGTTCAGGCGGACAAAATTGCGCTGTCAAGACACACCGACAACCGAGGATGACATCTGGCGTTTCGAGCGGTTGGTGAGAAAGGTGGAATACTATAGGAACTGCAAGAGGTCATCGCTGTCCAGGTTGTATCCGAAATGGCTCTACTATCGCTTTCATATTCTTGGTCGCAAACTCGGCTTCACAATTCCACCGAACGTTTTCGGGCCCGGTCCCGCAATCCTCCATAGAGGAACGATTGTTGTGAACTTCCAGGCGAGGATTGGTAAGAACCGCAGGGTCAATACCTGTGTCAACATAGGGACCGAGGTGAAGTACCTGGACAAAGCTCCGAGGATTGGCAACAACGTCTGCATTGGACCCGGCGCTAAGATTTTCGGCGATATCCAGATCGCCAACGATATCGTCATAGGCGCAAACGCCGTCGTCAACTCAGCATTCAATGAGCCTGGGACACTATAGGTAGCATCCCCGCAAATTCGATAGGAACCGCTTGATATGCCTGAAATAGGGTAGCATTTCGTCGGGAATCACTCCCAACCTCTCGAGAGCCCAAGGACTCCAAGATGGTTAGGTGCCCTCTGTCCCGGTCCTGCAAGTCCGCCGCAACTCATCAGCCCTTGCTTATCTCCGCTACGGATATCGCCTTGTCGATCTCGGCCTTGAGCTCCTGGGGTATCCCTCTTATTCCGACCTCAAGGAATCCCCGGACGATCATGCCGACAGCCTCCTCTTTGGTCAGCCCTCGGGCCATGATGTACTCCACCTGGTCCTGCGCGATCTTCCCCACGGCGGCCTCATGCGTCATCTCCACGTCCGGAACCGTCGCCTCGAGCTCCGGTATCGCGAGCTGGATGCCATGCTCCTTCAGGATTAGACCCTTGCACTCCAGATGCGCCTTTATCCCCGGTGCGTTCCCGACCAATCGGCCCCGTGCGATCGACTTCCCGCCGGTCGTGATGGTCCTGGACAGTATCTCGGCCCTCGAGTGCGGGGCAGATAGGACCACCTTCGACCCGATGTCGATCTCCGCTCCCGGATGTGCGATCGCGATCGTGTTGAAGCGCGCCACCGCCCCTTTCCCCTGAAGGTTCGCCGTCGGGTACATCTGCACGGTCCTGACAGGCCTCAGGCAGACGTAGTTGTTGACGTAACTTGCATCTTTTCCGACAAAGACGACCGTCCTGGGCCTGACGCCGATCTGCTCCGCCCAGTTGTGGATCATGGTGAAAGTCAGCTTGCCCCCGTCCTTGATGTAGAACTCCGAGATCCCCATGTGAAGCGCCCTTTCCACTCCATGTCTCGCTGTGCAACCCGTCACGATCTCGAGCTCCGCTCCCTCCTCCACGATGACGATGTTGTGCACCGTCTGCGCGACGTCCTTGCTTCCGATCAGAAGACAGGTCTGCACCGGCAGCTTCGCGCTCTTCCCCGCCAGGGCCCGGATGAAGTAACCGTTCGCATTCTCGAGGTACGTCGTGGCGGTGTACTTGTCCGAGTCAGGGGAGACGGCCTTCCAGTAGTAGTCCTTGACCCAATCATACTTCTTCAAGGCATGCTGGGTGGACATCACCTCCACCTCCTTCCCCTTCTGCGACTCGTGAACGACCGCGTTGTCCATCAAAAGGAAGCTTCCGGACCTGCCCTCGCCTGTCGGCACGACGCCGGAGCTGAGTAGCGTCTTCTGCACGTCGATGCTGAGATTTTCAAGGTCGTCCGTCGGCTCCAGGTCCCCCGGCGCTATTCCGAACTTCCCGACGTCCAGGTCCTCTCCGTACGGCGCCTTCTTCGACAGCGCCTCCTCGGCCTTCTTCTTCAGCTTATCTGGAGAATCTTGCATTTGACACACTCCTCGTACCCGCGCTCCCTGATCTCCTGCAGCAGCTCCCTGGGGTTCCCGGAGCAGGAGATCGTCCCGTTGCACATGACGTAGGCCCTGTCAGCCTCGACGTAGTCCAGGATCTGGCCGGTGTGTGTGATGATGAGCGCCGACTTCCCGTCCATCGACTTCTTCCCGGCGCAGCCTCTCTTCCCGTTCAGTAGCTCCTTCACCGCCTTGCCGACCCTGTCGATGCTCTCGAGGTCCACGCCCGACTCCGGCTCGTCAAGAAGGTACAGGCACGGGTCCTGAGCGAAAAGTTGCAGCAGCTCGGACCTCTTTATCTCGCCCCCGGAGAAGCCGACATTGACGTCCCTATCGAGGAACGAGGTCATCTGAAGGGGCTTGGCGATGCTCTCGGGGTCCACTCGGTCCTTGCCGGCCACCCTGACCAGGTCCTTCAGCTTCACGCCGACGAGGTTCGGAGGCCTCTGCATCAGGATCCCGATGCCCAGCTTCGCCCTGTCGTGGAGTGGGAGGCTCGTGATGTCCTCCCCCTTGAACATGATCTTGCCGCCCTTGACCCTATAATCGCTGAAACCCATGATTGTCATCAGCAGCGAGGACTTCCCCGAGCCGTTGGGGCCGAAAAGAACGCTGGTGTATCCGTCCAGGACGCTGAGGTTCAGGTTCTTGAGAACGGTCCTGCCGCCGATCTCCACGGTCAAATTCTCTATCTCCAGCATGATGATCCCGCCAATTCTCGTTGACGGCTAAGCATGGACTTAAGGTTATCGACAAGGTCCTACGAATCCGGGCAGATCTTGGGCGTCGGAGAAGCGGGAAACGCCCCGCCGATTGAAGCCGCATTTCCATATCGGGGACCAATCGAACTCCTTTTATTCCTCTATCCACATTGAGACTCGCAGTTTATTTCATGGGGATGGGATCGCGGTGGCAGAGCAGCAGACTAGCCCGAGGGATGACCCCGTTGGGAGCTCAAGGAAGAGCGCCTTCAGGTTCATCGTATTGTTGGGCTTGGCCAGTCTCTTCGCGGACATGACGTACGACGGAGCGAAGAGCATTACGGGCTCGTACCTCGCGATCCTCGGTGCCAGCGCCACGGCGGTCGCTCTCATCATCGGCTTCGGGGAGCTCATCGGATACACGCCCCGCATCCTGTCCGGGAGCCTGATTGACAAGACCGGACGATACTGGACCCTGATGTTCGTCGGGTATGGGGTGAATCTTTTCGCGGTCCCTTTCCTCGCCTTCACCGGCGACTGGGCGACGGTCGCCGTCTTGATCATCATCGAGCGCGCCGGGAAGGCGCTCCGGACCCCGGCCCGAGATGCGATGCTGTCCCATGCCGCGAAAGAGATGGGGGGCGGCTGGGCCTTCGGACTGCACGAGGCGCTCAGCTCAGTGGGGGCGATGCTCGGGCCGGTGGCCGTTGCGATCGTCATCATGTTCAAGGGGGGCTATCAGCTCGGCTTCGCCATCCTGGTCTTCCCCGCCGTCGTGACGATGATAGTCCTCGTCGCGGCCTGGAAGCACTATCCGAAGCCGAGGGAACTCGAGATCGTCGAGGTTCCGCAGGGTCGGCGGAAGTTCCCAAAGGCTTTCTGGTTGTACGTCGCCGCCGCGTCCCTCATCGCGGCCGGCTATGCAGACTTCCCGTTCATCTCGTACCACTTCCAGAAGATCGCTTCGGTCCCGGAGATCTGGATCCCGATTTTCTACGCCATGGCGAACGGCGTGGACGCCCTGGCCGCCATAGGCTTCGGCAGGATGTACGACCGCAGGGGCATGACGGTCTTGATAATCGGCACGTTAGTCTCCGCGTTCTTCGCGCCCCTTGTCTTCCTGGGTGATTTCTACTTCGCCCTCGCCGGCATGGCGCTGTTCGGGCTGGGGTGTGGCCTGCAGGAGTCCGTCATGCGAGCGGTCATAGCGCAAATGGTCCCGCCGAACAAGCGCGGCTCAGCGTACGGCATATTCTCCACCGCGTTCGGGATCTTCTGGTTCTTCGGAACGGTGCTGATGGGCATCCTCTACGTCTACTCGGTCTCCGCGACCGTGATATTCTCGCTAGGCGCGCAGATTGCGGGAGTGGCAATGCTCGTGGCGGTCAGGAAGAGGATGAAGGCGACACCGGCTGCTGACTGAGGTCACGGGGCGTCTACTCGAAAAAGGTGAGCATCAATATCAGCCCGACGCCGCCAGCTATCGCCAGTATCTGAATGGCCGATTTCTTCGTGCTCGATTCGCGTTGCATCTCCGGCACTAGGTCGCCGCCGGCGGTGTATATGAACCCTCCGGCCGCAATGGGCAACATGATGACCTTGTAGCTCTGCACCGTCTCACCGATCAGCAATGAGGCAATGGTCCCAGCGATTGCGACCGACGCCGCGAGGAAGTTGAAGAACAGCGCTCTCCTCTTCGTGAAGCCTGAATGGATCAGGACGCCGAAGTCCCCGATCTCCTGCGGTATCTCGTGCATGATGATTGCAGGGTCGTGGCGACCCCTATCTCGAAGCTAGCCAGATACGATACCCCGATCAGCAGTCCGTCGATGAGGTTGTGCACTCCGTCGGATACCAGGTTGATGTACTCGACCGGCTTTATGCAGACCTCCTCGAACTCGCAGCTGTGCTCGTGCCTCCAGTGCAGGAACTTCTCGAGAACGAAGAACGCAAAGATGCCAAGCAGGATGTAGACGGAGGTCAGCGTCGCTGAGGTGGTGATACCGAAAGCCTCTAGTATCAGATGGATGAACGCGTCTCCGAAGAGGTTCCCTACCGCAAGCCCGACGAGCACGAATACGAAGCTCTTTAGTACCCTGTCGCTGACCATCAGGAGCACGATCCCGATGAGTGAGAGTGCGCTGACGATAACGACGCTCGCGAT
>Ga0315281_10010334_pt1 | contig 12871 bp, 11 predicted proteins | sample YL17G07_0_MG_FD_204540 | JGI IMG/M metagenome (GOLD analysis project Ga0315281, IMG submission 204540) | Sediment microbial communities from Yellowstone Lake, YNP, Wyoming, USA - YL17G07_0 | ecosystem: Environmental > Aquatic > Freshwater > Lake > Sediment | place: USA: Wyoming | collected... | reverse complement strand
ACCGGGTCAAGGTTTATTCATTTCTCGATCCGGCTTCATATGACTCGATCGTTGCAACATCCCGACAGCTCGGCATCCCGGTCGATGGGCACGTCCCATTCTCGACCTCAGTCGAACACGTACTGTCGTCGGGTCAGCGAATGATCGCGCACATCGAAGAAGTCATGAAGTTCGCCAAAGACTACACACCGGAACAAGTCGGCTTCTACACAGACCTCATCGCCCGAAGTGATACGTGGGTCGTCTCGTCGCTTATCCTGAACCGAAACCTCAACGCTCTTTTAAAGGATTCAGCCGGACAGTTCACGAAGCCAGGAACGCAGTACCTCCACCCGATGGCATCAGGGGTTTGGTCTTACGTCTACAGCAACCTTTACAAGCCCATCCCTGAACCCTCCCGACGGATGTTGGTAGATGGATATGAGCAGTTCCAAAAACCGTTCGCGCGTGAGTTCGCCAGGAAAGGCGGGAAGCTCATGGTCGGAACGGACGCACTAGTCCCGTCCACGATTCCTGGCATATCGCTGCACGAGGAACTTGGCGAGTTGGTCAGTGCGGGACTTCGTCCGTACGAAGCATTGAGGGCCAGCACGACGAACACATTAGTCTTTCTCGGCGAATCAGACCGTGCCGGCACCATTGAAGCGGGCAAGGTCGCCGACCTTGTGCTGCTGGACGGAAACCCGTTAGAGGACATCTCGCGGACGAAAGACATCTATGGGGTAATGGTGCAGAATCGCTGGATCCCCAAGTCGGAAATTGACCAGCGTTTGCGGGAGATTTCGGAATCGTATGCGAGACTGCGGATCAAGAAGGGGATGTAACCGACATCGTCAATCTGTCGAAGCGGTGACCCGACTTAGATTCACAGTTTCTGATAAACAGGATGCCGCTCCAAAACAGCGGCACTTCACAGAAAATGTTCAGCTTGAATCGGTCAATCATCCAAATACCACCAAAACAAAATCGCCCGGACAAGCCGGGCTATTTTGTTTTGTAGCGGGCTTGGCCGCTGCGCTTTGTAGCGGGGGCAGGAACATCGAGGCAGACAAGGTTCTGGAACGAGTGTTTGAGATGCCTTTATAGCGCACGAGTGCCCGGCGAAAGCTGGGCACCGTTAAATATTGTCCGATTTGGTTGCAGCACCAATAGGATAGCCTTTTAGTCAGCGTAGCCAATGACTGCTGACAAGAAAAAAGATAACTCAACATTGGTACCTAATGTGGTGCGGGCTCGCTGAGATTCATTAGTCTAAAACTATTATCATCCGTGAACTGAAAAGAAGGCGGCTTCAACTATTTACACGTGCGATTGTAAGGGTAAGCGAGAGATTCATCCGAACAACAAGGGATATGAATTAACCGATGAAATGCAGGTTGTGTGCGATCGACGGACGAAGCTAAGTCCAAAAGTTGTTCCTGGGTAGGGTTTCAACTTTTGGGATGCTTATTGTGTCCTACAATCGTGTGGTTCTTCATAGCGTCATCTGTTCTCTTGGCGGCTCGGGCAATTCCGTTAATCATTCCACGAAAAACGATGTGATGTAGGGGGAATAAAGCATACCAATACAAGAGGCCGAGCAATCCCACCGGATCAAAAATCGCTATTTGATGAATTGTGGAACCATGCTTAGTACTTGTCACTTCAAATTCAAGCCAGGCTCTGCCTGGTATTTTCATCTCGGCACGCAATCGTAATCGCCGTCCAGGCTCATTAACATCCACTCTCCAAAAATCTACAGGGTCACCGACGTGCAGAGTTCTTGGATGAGGCCTGCCTCGTCGCATGCCCACGCCGCCCAAAAGCAGGTCAAGATGACCACGCAATTGCCAAAGCACATTCCAGGCATACCAGCCGGTCGTACCACCAATTTGCTCAATCGTTGCGAAGACGATGGAGGGAGCAATGTCAATACTATATTTTCGGGAATCGACGAGTCGTGTACCAAATCGCATGCCACCCCATGTGTCTTGCCGTCCTGAGGCAGATAGTGCATCTGACCAACGGGTCTCAGCATATTCGTTGTCTTCATGAATAAGCGCACGATCAATGGCCTCCTCAACACCCATCGGTTTCACCTTGAAAATTCTCAGCGCCGATTGATCTTTGACTATCGTGGAATGGACAACACTTTCAATCAATTTCCGTCCGACGCGGGCGTAGAGGGGAGTGATGAGTCCGAGCCACAAGCTGGATAATCTTGGAGTCAGGGCTGGAACCCGAATCATCACCAAACGTCTTTTCCGCTTCCGCGCATAGAGGCGCATAATGTCTTGATATGATACGCAATCCGCTCCTCCGACCTCCAAGGTTCGAGAAGTTTGCAAGGGCAGGTCCAACGCCTCAGTAAGATAGTGAACAAGGTCTTCAATCGATATTGGTTGAGCCGGCATCGATACCCATTTTGGAGTCAGCATTATCGGAAGACGCTCCACCAAGGAACGAATGAGTTCGAACGAGAGGCTCCCTGAGCCAATCACGATCGATGCCCTTAGCTCCAGAACAGGGACACCAGAAGAACGGAGAATCTCGCCAACTTCCTGCCGGCTTTGGAGGTGGGCGGAGAGCTTTTCTTGGGAATTAGCAAGGCCTCCTAGATAAACTATTTTGTGTACACCGGCTTCTTTTGCGGCTAGAGCAAAATTGTGTGCTGCAAGACGATCTTTTTGTTCGAATGAGTCCAAGGCTCCCATCGAATGTACTAAGTAATAGGCTGTATGTACGCCATATAGTGCTGCGGCAAGGCTCGGTTTGTGAAGAAGATCTCCTTGCACAATCTCGGTCGATGCGGAGGTTCGAGGTTTGAGAAATTCCGGCCGGCGTGCGATACAGCGCAAACGAATGTCCTTACGATCCTTCAGGGTCTTCAGCAATCGACCGCCAACGTATCCTGATGCACCAGTAAGAAGGATCAGATGCCTTCGTCGATGACTCGGGTTATGGTCAGCATTCGGAGAATTCTTTTTTGGTGAATACTTTCGCTTCATATTCAAGTCAAACCTTTCAATGCCTTCTTGTAGGCATCAATTGCCCGATTTCTTGCGAACACGTGCTCCACGATTGGCTTGATGTGGTACGACTCCATGTTTCCAAGCCATGTTCTAACGTAGGCCAAATCCGGATCAAATTTTTTCAATTGTGTTGCTGGGTTGAAGATCCTAAAATATGGTGCCGCGTCGCATCCGCATCCGGCTGCCCACTGCCAATTACCGTTGTTCGAAGAGAGCTCGAAATCAAGAAGCTTTTCTGAAAAATATGCTTCGCCCCAGCGCCAGTCAATCAAGAGGTGTTTTGTTAGAAAGCTTGCAACGATCATCCGAACGCGATTATGCATGAAGCCAGTGGCATTCAATTCCCGCATGCCAGCATCAACGAAGGGGTAGCCGGTTTCGCCATTGCACCACCGAGTAAACTCCCCATCATTGTTTCTCCACTGTATCCTGTCGTACTGCGGCTTGAAGCTGTGTTTGACGACGCGGGGGAAATGGTACATGATCGTCATAAAAAATTCACGCCAAACCAATTCGTTAAGCCAAGTTTTGTTTGTTGAGTCCGCGATCGCTGCCAGCTTCCGAATGCTTGCAGTTCCAAACCGAAGATGAACCCCGATTCTCGTTGTTCCTTGAAAAGGAAAGTTTCTCTGGCGGTCGTAGTTGGCTATAATACCCTTGTTAAGCCTCAGAGAAGGTATAACGACATTGGTCGGGTGGAATCCAATATCGCGCAAGGACGGAATGGGAATGGGATTCGATTTTACGAGGTTCCCGAGGAGATTTTGGCTGGCAAATGCTTTGACTCTATGCTGATCAAACTTCTGTTTCCAAGCCTTCGCGTAGGGAGTAAAGATGGTGTATGGGCTTCCATCGTGCTTTACCACTTCTGATTTCTCAAAGATAACCTGGTCCTTAAAAGTGACGAACAGGATCTGTTTGGACTGGAGGTATTTCTTCACCGTTCTATCGCGATCGATGGCGTACGGCTCAAAGTCGTGATTTGCATACACTGCGCTGACTGAATAATTCGAACAAATCTTTTTGAAGGCATTGAGTGGTGAGTCTTTCAGCACGAGCATCGAAGAACCGCGACGATGCAATTCCTCTTGGAGAGTGCGGACAGATTGATAAATGAAAGAAACTCGGGCATCTTTCTTTTCAGCAAGATCATTCAAAATGTTACTGTCGAAGATGAAGACAGTTAAAACAGGATGCTTACTTCGGAGGGAATGATAAAAACCGTGGTTGTCATGCAAACGGAGGTCTCTCCGAAACCAAAATATTGTTAATGGTTCTTTGAGTTTGCTCACGAAGTAAAGGTAAGTATTATTGCCCAAAATGGTATCTACTGGTTGTGTGGGAATTGATACTTGTCAGTGACCTGCCCCCAATTGTGGTGCCAATGTTGAGTGAGTTTTTCCTGTTCATCAGGCATTGGCTTTCCTGGCGATAAGGATATGCTTCTGGTGCTGGCGGCCTGTAACCCAGTGAACTGTGTGGCCTGATCTTGTTGTAATGTCTTCTCCATTGTTCTGTGATCACTCTGGCTTCCGTGATCGTATCAAATATCTCTCCGTTTAAGAGTTCATCTCGAAGCTTACCATTGAATGATTCAATGTATCCGTTCTCCCAAGGACTGCCCGGTTCGATAAATAGCGTCTTGACTCCAAGCCGGGCGAGCCATCCACGGATCAAGTCTGCCGTAAACTCTGAACCGTTGTCCGATCGCAGATAGTCCGGGGCTCCGCGTTCGATGAACAACTCGGATAACTCATACAGTACGTCTGCTGCCTTGATCTGCCGGTCGATGTGAATTTTCAATGACTCCCTCGAATACTCGTCCACAATGTTCAGCATCCGTATCGGTCTGCCGTCACTGGTCCGCTCAGCTACAAAATCATAACTCCAGACGTGGTTGCGATGTTGTGGTCGCAACCGGATACTCGACCCATCGTTCAACCACAGCCGCCTCCTTTTGGGCTGTCGTTGTGGGACTTTCAGCCCTTCTGCGCGCCAGATTCTCTCCACCCGCTTGTGGTTGACCTTCCAGCCATCAACCCGTAGCAACGCTGTCACCCGGCGATATCCATACCGGCCATACGCACACGCCGTTGAAATGATCTGTTGCCGTAGCGCCTCCTCATCAGTCTTCTCCACGGGAGCTCGACGCTGAGTTGATCTCGGTTGTTCCAACACACGGCACACACGCCGCTCTGAGAGCTGCAGGTCTTCCTCGATCTGTTCCGCCGCCCGGCGCCGCTTGACCGGGCTCAGAAGTTTCCCCGTGCTGCTTCCTTCAAGATCGCGTTGTCAATCGACAGATCTGACACCACTTTGCGCAATCTGCTGTTCTCTATGCTCGAGTTCCTTCAGACGTTTGGCCTGATTAACACGAAGCCCGCCGTACTCCCGGCGCCATTTGTAATACGTTGCATCGCTGATGGCCAACTGTCGCATAATCTCCTCGATCGGCATTCCCTTGCCCTGAAGAACTTCTGCCTCTCGCAGCTTGCCAATAATCTGTTCCGACGAGTGACGTTGCCTGCCCATGACAACCTCCTTTTTGACCCAAGTTACAGTTTATTCTAACTTATGCTTGGATCAGTTTTCGGGGGGCAGGTCAGCCGCAAGTCCTGATGTGAGCCCGGCTGCATTCAATCTCAGCGTGGCTCCAAGTTCATCTTCATCAAGAGGAACGTTCCATGTGGTTGAAAGAGTTCCGTTGGCATCGGCGACTATTTCCCAGGGCGCGTGTGCACCGCTTAGTTCGTTATCGCCAACTTCGCGATCGTGCAGCACCTGGAGTCTCACTGGCTCACCGGCTGCCCAACCGGCACCGGTGATCACGACAGTACCCCCTGGTGGGTAGTCGGCTTTATCGGTCGCAACCGAGGCCGCGGATTGTGCGAAAGCCGTGTTCGTCAATCCGAGCACCGCGATGGTGCAAATGACGATTAACGTAAACACAGCTGTTCTTGAAATAGTGGAAAGGACTTTCATTGAAGCCTCCGAAGATTGATTGTGAGTCTGTGTGAATTGGGAACTGTGCAACAAGTAAATTCTGTTTCTGAGTTGTTTCTCAATATTGTCACTGAATCAGACAAATATGTTGGTAGCTGAAGATGGCCAAAGAACCCTTCAACATTCGATATTCACCCCCTGGCGCTCTGAAGACAAGATCTACCCATATTCTATCGTCAAGAGAATACCGAGTGATTGACTACTGATGGAAAATAGTCGACAAAATCATTCCGTTGTTCGATAGAAGGGGTATTGTCATCGATGAAAGGGGAGTCATTTTCAGCTGAGTACCGATAAATAATCAAGAGAGCTCGTGGAGTGCTTTCCCCCTTCGAGCGGTGATCGGAGAGATTTCGTTCTGCTGCTCTCATGAGACTTGGTATTTGGAGTGCAGCGATCTCCGCTATCGATAGGACTATCCCGATCCGGCAAATGCCGATTGCCAGTTTTTAAATGACGCATGCTCGGATTTACTCAGTAGCTCTCGTGCCCTACGACGAGCCATTATCTTTGGCGTTCGAAAGAAACTGTTGAATGCGCGAAAGGGCCGAATCTGAACCGTGAAAGGATCGAAAACGTTCATTTGGGTGGAATTCATGAGAAATCTGTTGCGGGGCGCATCCGTTCCAATCTCGTCGCATTGTCTTACCCAGTGTGTGGCCTGCCCAGAGAGTTTCCCCAATAATGGAAATGACCGCTACTGAACGGAATTACTGGAACGAACAAAGATTGTTCTTGACTTGGTTCACTCGAAATAGTATATTGAAATCGTGCAAATCAGGCAAAACGTTCTAAACGGGCAAATCCTATGAAAAACACGTATTCCAGCGCAAGTCTGGCCAGAATGTTGAGCGTGAACGAATCCACGGTCAAACGCTGGGCAGACAGCGGTTACATCGAATGCATGAAGACGAAAGGCGGACATCGCCACTTTTCCACGGCCTCCGTCATGAAGTTCGTGCATGAAAACAAGCTCGTTTTGCCCGAATTAGCCGGAGGGATGATTGAGAATAGTGACATTCGGGCGCACGTGTCCGTTGGACATATTGAAAAACTTGTCCCAGAGTTGAAGTCGGCGGCGCACAGAGGGAATGAGGACGACGTGCTCAAGGTTCTCCGAACCGCCATGGCGGCAAAGCCCGACCTTCTCGCACTTTTTGAAAAAGTCGTTTTTCCGCCGCTTCAAGAATTTGGTGAAGAGTGGTCGGCAGGCAAGATCTCAGTCGATATGGAACACCTCGCTTCACAAACTTTGCGTAATGCCCTGACGAGATTACAATCTGAAATTCATCATGACCCGGCGAATGGGTTGATTGCACTCTGTGGCTGCTACGAAGGCGAATTGCACGACATCGCCTTGCTCTGCACGTCGATATATCTATCTTCCCGCGGCTGGAAAACCCTCTTCCTCGGTCAGATGACTCCCACATCATCACTCTTGAAGGCGATAAGAAAACAAAGGCCGAACCTGGTTGTTTTGAGTGCGGTCACGGTAAAAAACCCGAATCGTTTTTTGCACGACGTGAATGACGTGATTTATCCCGCTATACACAGGGTTGGTGGAAAATTTGTTGTTGGTGGCCCGAACATCGCGTCAAGGTTCGAAAAGAAGGTCAAAGCCGATTTTCTTATTTCTTCCATAACCGACTTCGAGCGCATTGCAGACCGCGCCACGTTCGTCGCGCAAAAAAAGAAAGCCCGATAGAAAAATGAAGAAGCACAAATTATTATCTTCTTTATTAGTTCTCGCGATCATTCTTGCTCCATGGGTGTCCGCTCAAGTGCCAGTCGGAAAAATTAGCGGACGGGTTGTTGACAAAGAAACCAACGAAGCGCTCGTCGGTGCAAACGTGGTTGTCTTGGGTACCAGCCTTGGCGGAGCCACCAACGTGGATGGCGAATTTAGAATCGAAAATATCCCCGTGGGCCCGCACAGCGTACGTGCAAACATCATCGGACATATGCCGATAGTGAAGACTGACATTGTTGTTTCAAATGTCAAGGCAGCTGAGATCCTTTTTGTGTTGTCCCAAACGGAGCTCGAGGTGGGAGAAATGCAAATCACGGCCGAGTACTTCACGAAGCTCCCCGAAACCCCGCTGAGCACGCAGATTCAGACCAACGAGGAGATTCGAAGGCTTCCAGGCGCATTTGAAGACGTCGTGCGTGCCATCTCGATCCTGCCGGGCGTGGCTCAAGTTCAGCCGGGTCGCAACGACTTGATCGTCCGTGGAGGAGCTCCGTCGGAAAACCTCTACGTCATCGACAATATTGAAGTGGCAAACATCAATCATTTTGGAACGCAGGGGGCGAGTGGCGGCCCGCTGAGTTATATCAACCTTGATTTTGTGGAATCCACGTCGTTTTCGACCGGTGGCTTCGGCGTCCGATACGGCGACAGGATATCGTCGGTGCTTCGCATTGACCTGCGGGATGGCCGGGGCGGGAGCCTCGGCGGGAAGGCGACGTTGGCAGCCACGCAATTCGGCCTGAACCTTGAGGGCTCGGCCGACGGTGGAAACTACATTCTTTCTGCCCGTCGGAGCTACCTGGATTTCATTTTCAAGGCGGCGGGGTTCGGTTTTGTCCCGGAATATTGGGACTTCATGGGAAAAGGCACGCTCAAACTTGGTCCCCTCGATAAGCTCACCGTTGTCGGTATCGCAGCCCTGGACAACGTAAAACTTTTTAACGACACGCCGGACAAACGTCTGAGCAACTCCCGCATCCTCGGGAGCGACCAGAATCAATTTGTGGGCGGTGCATCCTGGAGGCATATCTTTTCATCAGGATACTCCGACTTCACTTTCAGCCGATCCTACAGCGATTTTCAATACAGACAGCGCGACTCTCTTCTCATGGACATTTTCCGGAATAATTCCGTCGAGGATGAGTATGCTCTTCGCGGGGACCTGCTTTTCAACGTTTCGAAATCGACGGAAATCTCGGCGGGCTTGCAAACGAAGATTGCGAAGGTGAAAACCGACGCATACCTTCGTCCGTTTTGGACGAACTACGGACAACAGATTTCTGTGAACGCACTCCTTGATACGTCTGGATGGAAAAGTGCAGCGTATGTTCAGGTTTCGCAGAAGTGGGGTTCAATGAGATTTTCACTCGGAGGGCGGGGTGACTATTTTAATCTTCTGGAAACGCCTTTTGAATTTTCACCGCGGCTTTCGCTGACCTATGAACTGTCACCGGTCACGAATATCAACGCCGCCCTCGGCCAATATGCGCAGGCACCGTCGTATGTGTGGCTCGTAGCAAACCCTGAAAACCGGAGCCTGAAGCACATCAAGGTTCTTCAATATGTCCTTGGATTTGAACACCTGTTGAGAAGCGACACGAAATTCAGCATCGAGGTTTACCGCAAGGATTACAGTCGATACCCTGCGAGCGTATCCCGGCCGTATCTCGTTCTGGCAAACACCGGTGCGGGGTTCGGGGGAAGCGAGGACGGGTTCGCCTCGTTTGGTCTTGAGAGGCTCTTGAGCGAAGGCGCGGGCGAGTCGTACGGTGTTGAGTTGTTCCTGCAAAAACGGCTTTCGGAGATTCCCTGCTATGGAACAGTCAGCATCAGCTACAACGACTCCCGGTTCAAGGCGATCGATGGTTTGGTTCGGCCCAACAGCTTCGACCAGCGATGGATCACGAATGTGGGAGGAGGATACATTTTCAACGAGCGGTGGGAGTTCAGCGCGAAATTCCGGTATGCGTCAGGACGGCCGTACACGCCTTACAACCCTGACGGAACTCAGAATTCAATACTGTATAACAGTGAACGGCTCGTGGCCAACCACAGCCTGGATGTTCGCGTCGACCGCCGGTGGACGTTCGAAGGATGGACGCTCATAACGTATCTCGATATCCAGAACATCTACAACAGGAAGCCTGTGGATGTGCCGAGATTCAATCAGCGAACGCAGCAGCTGGAAGAGAACAACGCCATCGGAATCCTGCCGTCGATTGGGATCAGCGCAGAGTTTTGAGGAAGAAAAGCCAATCCGACCGTTTCCTTTATTCCTCATTCGTCTAGAAAGGACCATTTGACAATGTTCGAGATGATTATTCCCATCGCAACTGTAAGCTTCGCTGTGCTTTTTTTCATCATGTGCGTGCTGTGGTGGATCAATACGAAGATCAACAACGCCGCCATCGTCGATGTCGGTTGGGGAAACGGTTTTGCACTCGTGACTGTGATCGCCTGCCTGATGGCGGACGGGTACGCCCTGCGACAATGGCTCATCGGTGGAATGGTCGCGTTCTGGGGAGTCCGGCTTGCAACACATCTGCTCATTGACCGCGTGCTGGGCAACAAACCCGAAGACGGCCGGTACCAGGAGATTCGGGCACGATGGAAGACAGGCATCAACCTGAAGTTCTTTTTCTTCTTCCAGGCTCAATCAGTCCTGATCGTGGTTCTGTCGCTGCCGTTCATGCTGATCGCCTCGAACTCTGAGCCGCATTTCGCGATCCTCGAGTGGGTTGGCGCCGGAATGTGGGCGATAGGCCTTGTGGGTGAATCGATCGCCGACGAGCAGCTCAGGATCTTCAAAAACGACGCAGCAAACAAAGGCAAAACGTGCCGCACCGGGCTCTGGAATTACTCACGCCACCCGAATTACTTTTTCGAATGGGTGATCTGGGTCGGATATTTCGCGGTAGCTCTTGCTTCACCCTTCGGCTGGCTTGCCGTCATCAGCCCTCTGGGCATGCTCTACATTTTGGTCAAAGTGACCGGCATTCCGTTGACAGAAGCGCAGGCGGTGCGCACGCGTGGCAAAGATTACAAAAACTATCAGCGGACAACCAGCACGTTTTTTCCGTGGTTCAAGAAAGCCCTCGCAGGAAACAGAGAAGGATCATCATGAATAAAGTGAAAGAAAAAATCATCGCGTTTCTCAAGCAAGGGCTGACGCCGCGTGACCTGGCGCTGACAATTGCCCTGGGTGCGGTACTCGGGACATTTCCCGTCATCGGGTCGACATCCTTGCTGTGCACTGCGGCAAGTCTCGCCCTCCGGCTGAACTTGCCGGCGATCCAATCGGTCAACTGGGCGGTTTCGCCTCTCCAACTGGCTCTTCTGATCCCGCTCTTCAACCTGGGTTCATCGGTGTTTGGCGGCGCGGGCGTTACGCTCTCTCTTCCCGAATTAATCGGCCGAATGAGGACAGACCTCCTTGCCACGGTCGCAGAGTTCCTTTGGATTACCGTCCAGGCGATCGGTGTGTGGTCGATGGCCGCTCCCGTTGCAGCCCTGACTATGTTCCTCATAACGTTTCCTCTCATCACTCGCCTTCATGTGCAATATGTCCGTATGAGCACAGGCGCAAACATTGACCTCAAGTAGAAGGACATCTCCTATGATCAACGCGTTGCGAGCTCTTTTCATCCTCATGTTTATTTACATGAGTTATGTCGTCATATCCACAAGTCTCGAGAGCAACCTGCTCCAAGAATGGGACAACCTCGCATCGATCCCGTGGATGGTGGCAACCATCAAGGATTTCTACGCGAACACGATACTCATTGGGTTGTGGATGTTCTACAAGGAGAAAACGTGGCCTGCGCGTCTGCTGTGGCTCATCCTGTTTGTCGGGCTCGGAAGCATCGCAACATCGGCTTATGTGCTGATGTATCTGTTCCGTGTGTCTTCCAGCGGCTCTGTGGAAAAAGTGCTTCTGAGGACCTCATGATCGACCATCTACTAAAGAGGAACATACTTCCCGACCGGCTCGTCAGGTTTGGGATCCGCAGACTCCTCGGTCAACGTCTCCGGGCGGAGAAAAAGGGCTCGCCGGAAGAACAACAACGCCATCTGGCGGAACTAATCACGATGCTAGAGAAAAGCCCCATTGCTGTCAACACTGGGGAAGCCAACGACCAGCATTACGAACTCCCGACAGATTTTTTTCGCCACGTCATCGGTCCGAACATGAAATACAGCGCTTGCTACTGGGCGAAAGGCGTAACAGACCTGGGCGAAGCCGAGCATGAGATGTTGACGCTCACTTGCCAACGGGCTCAATTGATGGACGGCCAGGAGATCCTTGAACTAGGATGTGGCTGGGGATCTTTGACATTATTCATGGCCTCCCTCTATCCCGGCAGTAAGATCACTGCGGTTTCGAACTCGAGAACGCAAAAAACGCACATCGACAAAGAGGCGCAGAAACGGAATCTGCACAACGTCACCGTCATCACGGCGGACATGAACGAATTCTCCATTCAAAAGAAATTCGACAGGGTCGTTTCGGTCGAAATGTTCGAGCACATGCGGAACTATGCCCTGCTGCTAGAAAAGATCTCTCGCTGGCTCAAGGACGACGGGAAACTCTTTGTTCACATTTTCACCCACCGAGAATTTACGTATTTGTTCGAGGTGCAGGACGAAAGTGATTGGATGTCAAAGTACTTTTTTACCGGCGGCATGATGCCAAGCGACCATCTGCTCTACTATTTCAATGATCGACTTAGGGTGGAGAGGCATTGGCGCACGGGAGGCGCTCATTACCAAAAAACTGCCGAAGCGTGGCTCACAAACATGGATGCGCGGCGTGACGACATTATGCCGATCCTTGCGGAAACGTACGGGAAACACAACGCAGGGATGTGGTGGGCATATTGGAGGGTGTTCTTCATGGCGTGTGCGGAACTTTGGGGCTATCGGGGGGGGAATGAATGGATGGTCAGCCATTATTTGTTGAGTAAACAATCGAGGGAGAGGTGAGATGTTGTTTTTCTTGGTAATGACCTTGCTGCTGGGGCTTGCCCCCAATAAGAACTATGTGGGAAAAGCGGTCGATTTGAATGGTGCACTGCCTTTGTATGCGGAAGAGCACGAGGAATTCTAT
>Ga0315281_10010333_pt1 | contig 12872 bp, 12 predicted proteins | sample YL17G07_0_MG_FD_204540 | JGI IMG/M metagenome (GOLD analysis project Ga0315281, IMG submission 204540) | Sediment microbial communities from Yellowstone Lake, YNP, Wyoming, USA - YL17G07_0 | ecosystem: Environmental > Aquatic > Freshwater > Lake > Sediment | place: USA: Wyoming | collected... | reverse complement strand
AAGCCACCCATTCGCGGCGGCGGCACAGATGGCCGCGTACTCCCCGCTCACCTGGTAGGCGGCGATCGGCACGTCGGTGCGCGCTCGGGCGGCGGCCACCAGGTCGAGCGCCGGCAGCGCCGGCTTGATCATGACCATGTCCGCCCCTTCGGCCAGGTCGGCGTCGATCTCGCGCCGGGCCTCCCGCCCATTGGCCGGGTCCATCTGGTAGCTGCGCCGGTCGCCGAAGGCGGGAGCGGAGTCGGCGGCCTCACGGAACGGACCGTAGAAGGCCGAGGCGTGCTTGGCCGCATAGGCCAAGATCGCGGTCTGACCGTGATCCGCGTCGTCGAGCGCGGCCCGGATGGCCGCCACCTGGCCGTCCATCATGGCACTGGGGGCCACGATATCGGCCCCTGCCTCCGCCAGCGAGACCGCGGTGCGGGCCAGCAGCTCCAGCGACGCGTCGTTGTCAACGGTCGCGTCCTCGCCGCTCCCAGCCAGGATCCCGCAATGGCCATGGCTGGTGTACTCGCACAGGCAGACATCGGCGATGATGACCAGTTCGGGGTCCGCGGCGCGGAGCGCGCGAATGCCCTCCTGCACAATGCCATCGGCCGCCCAGGCGCCCGAGCCGACGGCGTCCTTGGCCGACGGCAGGCCAAACAGCAGCACCGATCTGACGCCGGCGGCTCGCAGCCGGCCAACCTCCTCGGAGAGTGCCGCAAGGCCCAGGCGGTCCTGGCCGGGCATGGCCCCGATCGGCTCACGACCCGTGGCGCCCGCCTGGATGAAAAGCGGCTGGACAAGCATCGCCGGATGCAGGCGGGTCTCGCGGACGAGGCCACGCAGCCCCGTCGTGCGACGCAGCCGCCGGCCGCGCAATGCAATCTCCAGCGCGTTCCCGCTGCGGAGGGTCAGGCTCATTCGATCTCCTCCCCGAGATGGCGGTGAATGGCCTCCGCCAGCGCGGCGACCGTATGTGTGGCCGCAACCACGGGCACTGCGAAGCCAGCCCGGCGCGCCACCCTGGCGGTCACCGGGCCGATGCAGTACGCCGGCAGGGCGGTTGCCCGGAGAGCTTCCGGCGGCGAGAGGAGGGCATGCAGTCCACGCACCGTTGAGCCGCTGGTGAAGGTGACCCCGTCGAGCGGCTGCGCCAGCGCCGCGTGAATACGGTCACGCGACCCGGCTGGCCCCTCCACCGTCCGGTAGGCGACGACCTCCTCGACCTGTGCCCCCCGCTCGAGCAGAGCGTCACGCAGGTCGGGCGTAGCCGTGTCGGCACGAGCCAGCACCACACGCTGGCCTGCCACCGCGCCAAGCCCCTCGGCGATCGCAACGGTGAGGTAGCGGGAGGGCACGTAGTCGACCTGGAGGCCACCCTTCCGCAGCGCCTCCGCGGTCGCCGGGCCGACGGCCGCCAGGCGGACGCCTTCGGGAAGAGAGCGGCCAAGCGCCGCCAGCCGTTCCAGCAGTGCGGCGGCTCCGTTGACGCTGGTGATGACCAGCCAGGCGGCGCCATCCAGGGATCGGATCGCGTCGTCGAGCGCGCCGCCCGGTGGGGCGGGGGCAATCTCCACCGTCGGCACGCTGATCGCATCGATGCCATGCTCCGCGAGCAACGAGACAAGCTCGGCCGCTTGCGGGGCGGGCCGCGTCACCAGCAGGGTGGTCACGCGGTCGCCTCCCTGATCCGCGCCGCTGCCTCCGCGACCACCTCTCCAGGGCGGTCGGCCGGGCCCGTGATATCGACGCGCGTGAACCCATTGCGACCCTCATACGCCGCGCGCAGGCGAAGATGGCCGTCCACCACCTCGGCGAGCGCACCGAGCGGCGCCAGGCAGCCGCCGCCGAGCGCCCGCAGCAGGGCGCGCTCCGCCTGGACCGCCAGCCTGGTCGGCCCATGATCGAGCGGAGCCAGCAGCGACACATCGTCGGCTCGGACCTGGAGCGCAAGTGCCCCCTGGCCGGGCGCCGGAAGCATGACCTCCAGCGACAGTCGATCGTCCTCGCTGACGGGTACTCCCAGCCGGTCAAGCCCGGCCGCGGCGAGGAGCAGCGCGTCGTACTCGCCGGCCTCGAGACGCCGCAACCGGGTGTCCACGTTCCCGCGGATGGAACGCGCGACGAGGTCCACCCTGGCCGCCGCCAGCTGCGCCGCGCGCCGCACGCTGCTCGTCCCGATTCGCGCGCCGAACGGCAGGCCGTCGAGGCCTCCGGGGTGGCGACTCAGCAGGCAGTCCCGGGGATCGCCGCGTTCCAGGATGGCGCCCAGCCTCAGCGCTGGATTCGACGCCGTCGGCAGGTCCTTGAGCGAATGGACGGCAACGTCGATTCGCTCCTCGAGCAGTGCCCGCTCCAGCTCCCCGGTGAACTGCCCGTCACCCACCATCAGCTGACCTGCGGGGCGTCGTTCGCTGATGGCGTCCCCCTTGGTACGGATCTCGACCATCTCCACGGAGCTGAGGCCCAGCACCTGCGCCAGCGCGGACGCGGCCTCATGTGCCTGCGCAGTCGCCAGGCGGCTGCCCCGGGTGCCGAGTCGCAGGGTGGTGGCGACTGTGCTCATTCGATTCCGAAGACCTCCCGCACCCGAGCGGCGGCGTCGGGACCATGGCGCAATCGAAGGGTGGGTCCGTGGAGGAGCTCCCCGAGCATGGCGACTGTCATCGCCTCGACGGCGGCGGCTTGCTCATCGTCCAGGCTGCCCTTCAGGCGCAGACGTTCGAGATGCCGCCGTCGCACCTCCTCGCCGTGGGCTCGCAACATGGCGATGCCATCGCCGCTGGCACGCACCTCCAGCCATGCTGCAAATCCCTTCGCCTCGGCAAGCGCCTCGTTGCGCAGGCGCCGCTCGACATCGGCGGAAAGCCGATGGGCCCCACCGGCAACGCCCAACCGATCGAGATCCAGCAACCGCTCGCCAAGCCGTGCAGCCGCGTCCGCCATGACGGCGCTGGGTGAAGAGAGATCGACCACCAGGACGGGCTGACCGCCCAGGTGCCGGGATTCGAGCCGCGTCATGCCGCTGCGGACCGCGATCGCCACGACGTCGTACGGCAGCGGGCCGGCCAGCGCCTCCGAGATGAGTACCGCGCTGTGGCGCTCGCCGTGGGGTAGCGCGGCGATGCAGCCTTCGGCGCGCTCTCCGGTTCGGGATGCCACGGTGACCCAGGCGCCAAAGGCGGCGAAGTGTCTCGCAAGGGCGCGTCCCATCTCGCCTGTGCCGACGACGAGAGCACTGAGGGGGCGCTCGGATGGCAGGGGGCCCAGTCGTTCCTCAACCCAGCGCGCGCTGCGGTCCGCAAGCGAGCTGTCGCCGATCGGCTGAGCGAAGGACCGCACGCGCTTTCCGAAGCGGATGGCTCGGCGCAGCAGCTCATTGGTGACGGGCCCGGCCTGGCGATGGCTGAGCGCGGACCGGTACGCGTCTCGCACCTGTGCGAGCACCTGCTCCTCGGCAAGGACGGCCGAATCGAGCCCGCCCGCGACGAGCATCACCCGCTCCGCCGCCGCCAACCCCGACGACCGCCGCATGGCGTACGGAAGATCAGCCAGGTTCTGTGCTGCCCCCCCGAATGCGATCAGCTCGACCCGATGGCACGTGTGAAGAAGCACGCGCTCGACACTGCCGTTGGAGCGCGCCTCGAGTGCTGCCGCGAGCATTTCGCGCGCGTCGGTGTCGATATCGCGGACCGTGGCGCTGGCAACGACCAGGCGGTCGAGCTGCCTGCCAGGGGGCGCAGGCGCCCTGCTCGGATGGTGAAGGACAGGAGGCAAGCGAAGAATCCTCGTCGTCCGGAGGACGGAGCAGAAGGCGCAACCCTACGGCCCGGTCGTGCTCAACGTCAAACAGAAACATAGGTTTTCCTAGGTTTCTGGCCATTTTGCGCGGCACGGCCCTGAATATGCCCCAACTTGGCCGTTGTAGTCGTGCGGTGAACACGGATCCACCCGATGCTGCCGTCGACCTGGTTGAGCTCGACCCGCCCTTCAACTCCAATCGCGACGACAACGTCATCTTCCGCGACGAGTCGGGCAAGACATGCGATGCCCAGCTGCTGGCCTTCGAAGACACCTGGCACGCAGAGTCCATCGGCCGAGGCGACCTACGCGTACCTGACCGACCGCCGCCTCGCCGGTCAGGTCGAGGAACGTCTCTCGCCGATCGCGCGCGCAACGATCGCCGCGTCTTCACCCACGCCGAGGAGAAGCGACGACATGCGCTTCCGCATGAAGTGAACACCAATGAAGTACAGGCCGTCGACGATCGTGCTCGCGCCGTCCCTTTGGATCGGGAAGCCGAGGTCGTCGAACGCCTCCGGCCACGGCAACCAGGCGCTGTAGGAGGGGCGGAATCCTCCGGCAAAGACGACCGCGCCGAAACCATCCAGCGATAGACGATCCGGTGACATGGGGTCGAACGACGGCGGCGGCCCGATGTCCGGGGCCGAGTACCCGAGTTGGGCCGCCGTCTTGCGGATGCGATCCGTGAGCTCTCGATTGCGCGCGTCTCCCCAGGCCATGGTCTCCGCCAGATCGGCGGCAAACCGCACCTCGTGGTTCGACGCGCCGAGGAAGTGGCCGGCCAGGATGACGCCCCTGGCTCGAAGCACCCGCAGATCGAGGTCGTGGCCACCGCCATGGCCAGTGGCCGTTGGGTTCGCGGCGAGTCGCGCCGCCGGAGTCGGCAGGGACTCGACCGGGTCAGCCATGAAGCCAATGTCGACCAGCCAGTGAAAGATGTCCCGATCGCCCAGTCGTCGCGGAACCCAGGCCGCCTTGCCGCACGAGAGGACGACCTCGCGACCCGCGTCGTGCAGCTCCTCGGCGATCTGGCAACCCGACTGGCCGCTACCGATCACCAGGATCCGGCCGGGCGGCAGCGCGCTCGGGTTGCGATAGTCGTCCACGTCGATCCGGAGGAGGTCCGACGGCAGCGTCTCGGCAGCGGGCGGCCGGTAGGGACGCTGATAGGCACCGGTGGCAAGCACGAGCGATCGAGCCTGGAGATCTCCCGTCGTCGTTCGAATGCGAAATCCACCGGCACCCGACTCGATCGACAGGGCGCCCACGCCCTCCCGGACGGGAAGCGCGAACGCCGCCTGATATCCCTCCAGGTAGGCAACGATCTCGTCGCGCGGCATGAATCCGTCGGGATCGTCGCCGTCGTATGGCCGATCCGGGAGCCGGACGGTCCAGTTCGGGGAGACCAGGCAGAACGTGTCCCAGCGGTCGCGCCACGTCTGCCCGATGCGCCCATGCTCGAGCACGACATGCTCCACGCCGACCCGCATGAGCTCACGACTGGCAGCGAGTCCAGCCTGTCCGGCGCCGACGATCACAGCCTCGACGTGCTCCATCCGTCTCGCAGTCTAGGGGCGCTGAACGGGTTGCGCTCGAAACCGACTTGCGACGACCTGTCGACCAAGCTCCCCTGCTACGGCGACAACCTCGAGGAGTGCTCGTGCGTAGCCGCCCGCACGCGGAGGCGACGTTTCGGGCGCACGGCCGGCTCGTCCGGCTCGGGGCCACCCCAGATGAGCGTCTCGGGCGCGATGTCGACCTCGGCCGGCCAAGCGACCGTACTGCCGTCGACGAGGAAGCCTGACCGGACCTGGACCCCCGGCAAGAAATAGGTCTGGACGCTCGCCGGCGATCAGGGTCCGATCCTCGTGTGCTCGCACGGCGTGCATGGCGAGTAACCTTCACGGGACCGATGACCGACCTGCAGACCAACGTCCTCGCCAACGGCGACAACCTCGACATCCTGCATCGCTACCTGCCCGCTGCCGCCGTCGACCTGGTCCACCTCGACCCGCCCTTCAAGTCGAACCGCGACCACAACGTCATCTTCCGCGACGAGTCGGGCAATGCCACCGCTGCCCAGCTGCTGGCGTTCGAGCACACCTGGCATGGATGAACCGTCAGCGCGACCGATCATCCTCCGGCCAGGCGAAGGCCGCTCCATCGACCTCGGCGCCTTCCACATGACCGTCAAGGCCACCGGCGACGAGACCGGCAGAGCGTTCTCGCTGCTCGAGGCGGACGAGCCGCCCGGCTTCGGACCGCCTCTGCACGTCCATCACAACGCCGCAGAAGCGTTCTACGTGCTCAAGGGCGAATACATCATCTTCATCGATGGCAAGGAGATCCCCTGCCCCACCGGGTCGTTCATCTTCATCCCGGCCGGCATGGCCCACGGCTTCAGGGTTGGTGCGGAGCCGAGTCGCAAGCTCAACCTCTATGCCCCTGCGGCCATGATCGGCTACTTCGACGAACTGAGCGCGGCGATCGCTGGCGGCAACGCCGATCCCGACGCCCTGTCCGAGATTGCGGCCCGGTATGCCATGGAAGTTACCGGCCCTGTTCCCGAAGGCTATGCGTAGACCGATGATGGAAACGCAACCCGATATCACCGCTGCCCAGCTGCTGGGCTTCGAGCAGCTCTACCGATGAACCCCGTGGACACGAATCCGATCATCGAGATGCTCGGCCGTCCGCTTCGCCTGGCGGTGATCGGCGGTGGCCCGGGCAGCTTCATCGGTGCCATGCACCGAACGGCGGCACGACTCGATGGTCGCTACCAGCTCGTGGCAGGCGTGGTCTCGTCCGATCCCGAGCGATCCCGCAAGGCTGCCACTGGCCTGGGGCTCGATCCGGCTCGCGCGTACGCGGATGCGGTCGCGATGCTCGACGCCGAGCGCGGGCGCGACGACGGCGCCGAGGTGGTCGCCATCATGACCCCGAACGACAGCCACCATCGGTATGCCATGGCGGCCCTGGACCGCGGCTTCGACGTCATCTGCGACAAGCCGATGACCAACACGCTCGACGAGGCCATGGAGATCGTCCACAAAGTCCATGCCACCGGGCTGGTCTTCTGCCTCACCCACAACTACACCGGTTACCCGATGGTCCGCCAGGCGCGCGCGATGGTCGAGGATGGGCAGGTCGGCGAGATCAGGCTGGTCCAGGTCGAGTACGTCCAGGGAGGCAAGGCCGGTGAGGCCGATCCGGACCCGGCCACCGGGCCGTGGCGTTTTGACCCCGCTCGAGGCGGACCCTCGCTGGTGATGGGCGACATCGGGACGCACGCGCACAACCTGGTGCGATTCGTGAGCGGCCTCGACGTCACCGAGGTCGCCGCCGAGGTCGGCCACGTGGTCCCGAACCGACTCGTGGACGACTACGGTGCCGCCATGCTGCGCTTCGACAACGGAGCGCGCGGGACCTTCTGGGCCACCCAGGCCGCGGCCGGGGTGGAGAACAGCCTGCGCATCCGCGTGTCCGGCACCAAGGGGAGCCTGGAGTGGGAGCAGGAACGGCCGACGCGGCTCACCTTCAAGCCGCTCGGCGAACCGGTCCGCGAGTACACGCCGAACGGGCCCGGGACCCTGCCGGCGGCAGCGCGGGCATCCCGAATCGTTCGCGGGCACCCGGAAGGCTTCCACGAGGCCTTCGCCAACGTCTACTCCGACGCTGCCGAGGCGATCGCCGCGCGGCGCTCGGGCCGCACCGCAGATCCCCTCGCGCTGCAGTTCCCGAACGAACGCGACGGCGCGATCGGGATGAAGTTCGTTGAGGCAGCGGTCGCCTCCAGCCGGGCAAACGGCGCCTGGACCGATGCCACGCTCGCATTCGAGGAGGGTGCGTAGTGCCCGAGCGGGTCAGGTCGAGGCTGCGTCCCGCAGCCGATCCAGGCCGTCCAGGATCAGGCCCAGCCCGAACTCGAACTCGCTGACCTGCCCTGGCAGTTGCGAGCGGGTCAGCTCCGCGCGACGACGTAGAGAAGCCGAGCGCCGCTCACTCCCTTCAGCTGGTAAGGACCGCGCTCCTCGTAGTCGATGCCGGCATCGACCGTCAGGTCACGCGTCGTCGAGGTCACGAGCACCTCGCCGGGTCCCGCCTGGGCGACGACGCGGGCACCGATGTGGACCGCCATCCCGGTCAGGCCGTCCGCCGTCTGCTCGACCTCTCCGGTGTGGACGCCCGTGCGGACCTCGAGGCCGATGCGCTCGGCGGCCAGGGCCATGGCGGTCGCCGCACGGACCGCGGCGACCGGGCTGTCGAAGCGGGCCAGGCCACCGTCGCCCGCGGTGTCCACGAGCGCGCCCCCGTGCGCGGACAGCAGCGACCCCATGTCCTCGAAATACTGCGACTGCACCCGACGCCAGGCCGCGTCTCCGATCCGCTCGATGAGGGCGGTCGAGTCGACGACATCGGTGAAGAGGACGGTCGTCAGGACGCGGGCCGATGACGCGCGGGTTGCCCAGTCGGCGATCCCCTGGAAGTCGATGGTGACGCTCGGCTCGTCGCCGACGACCCAGGCATCGTGGCCCGGCGGGGTGTCGAAGATGTCGCCCGGGCCAACCTGGTACTGGGTGCCGTCGCGGTCCTCGCACACCCATCGGCCACTGATCTGGTACCCGACGTGGTGGAATTCGCAGCGATCGGTCCCGGCGATGGGCCGCACGTCGGTCGACCAGCGCCAGCCGGGCTGCAGCGTCTCCTGCCCGAAGGTGAGCGGGCCGACCGAGATGAGGTCCAGGATGCCGCCGGTGAACTCACGCCGCTCGTCGGCCGATGAGAAGCTGCGTACCACGGTCCTGCCCACGTCGGGGAGTCTAGCTGGCCTGAGACACGGGCTTGGTGCCGCACGCGGAGGCGAGGCTTCGGGCAAACCGCTACCTGTGATGACCTTGCCTTCGCCGCCGAACTGCAGGCAGCCGATCGTAACCCCTTTTACCGCGGTCCCGCGGGCCTACCGCGCCGACGGCTTCGCCCATAGGCAGCTACGTTTCGCTTGGTCGAATACCAGCGGCCTTCCCGCTGGGTTGCCTCAAGCCGTCCGGCCGCCGCGGCACGACGCAGCGCCAGCAGCGAGAGATCGCCGGTGATGAGCGCTGGAAGTGGCAGCAAGCGATGCGGCCCGGCCAGGCCCGGCAGCAAGAATCGATCCAGCCCGTATTTCACGGCCCTCGCCAGGAGCTCAGCCAGCGCGCCTGAATCGCCCCGATCGGCTCGGCGCAGCGCGCTGAGGTACCGCTGCCGATCGCGCTTGTAGATGACCGCAGGCGCATAGCCTCGGCGGACAAGCAGAAGATTCAGCGCGAGGCGGCCCGCCCGTCCATTGCCGTCTCGAAATGGATGGATCTGCTCGAAGACCGCGTGCACAGTGGCAAGGTGCTCCATCAGGTGCTGGCCCCCGGGCGGCGGGCCGTTGGCCAGCTCCAGCCAGTCCGTCAGTCGGGAGTGAATCTCGGTGAACGGGACCGGGCGCATGCCCCCCAGGAATGGCTGGACATCATGAAGACGGAAGGCGCCAGGACCTTCGCCGGGCAGGAACTGATCCGGCGGTTTCACTTTCCAGACCGCTTCAACGAGCGTGCGGTGAATCTGCCGAAGCTCAGTCAGGCTGAGCCGATCTTCAGGTGCCGAACTGCTCGTGCCGGTGGCCTGCTCGTATACCCATTGCGCCGCCTCGGCGTAGCCCTGCACCTCCAGGTACTGTGCCAGTTCTTCGCCGCCGACGGCTCTACCCTCATCGAGCAGGGTGCGCACCTGCTTGAGGAGGAGCGTGTTACCTTCGATTGCCGTCGACTGGTGGGTCTCGGCGTACCAGATATCGCGCCAGATGTCGCGGTTCTCGTCCGGTGAGGGCAGACCCCCGATACGGCGGAGCTCCTCGACCTCCTGGTCGACGGCAGCGAAGATCGCAACCCGCGCAGGGCGGCCACGCCCAGGCATCATCATGGACATTAGTTCGGTACGTTACCCCATCAATAAATGGTTCGTACCGAAGCGTACCACAGTGCTCAGTTGCCACCACTCCCAGAGGGGATCGTTGGCAAGGATGCGGGCGCGCTCCTGCCCGATGCCGCCATCGACCTGGTCTACCTCGACCCGCCCTTCAACAGCAATCGCGGCTACAACCCGGGGTACCTGCTCGAGACCGGTGGCCGGGACATTCCCGCCACCCCGGGCAATCGCGGGGCCTACTTCGTCCGCACCGAACAAGGCGCCCTCACGGTCTTTGGCGTCTTCTCGATCCGGAAATCCGAGGATGCCATCCGCGCCTTTGCCGGGCCCGATCCCCAACGGGTGCGCTACTACCCGCGGGACGCCGAGTTCCTGCTCGAAATGCCGATGCAGGCGGATCACTACTCGATCCTGGATGTCGAAACCGATGGGGGCTCGCGGCCCACGGCCTCCTGACCGACCGCTATCCCCGGCGTGGAGAACCTTGGGTCCGCGCCGCCAGCATCGTTGCGACGCGTGCCGTGTGGCTGGTCAGGAGCTCCCGCTGCCGGCGCACGAACTCGGCGATGACCTCGAGCTGCTCGGGCTCGATAATGACGCGTCGACGGTCGACGGTGTCGCGCAACCGCTGTACGAGCCCTGCCGCCTCGAGCTGGTCGACCACGGCCGTCACCGCACCGGTCGTCAGGCGCGCCGCCTCGCCAAGCTGACCGGCCGTCAGCGGTCCACGCGTGCCGAGGATGTCCAGGCAGCGCCACTGGGTCCGATTCAGGCCGGTCAGCTCGGCGACCGCCGCGTCGAACAGCTCCTGGTCGGCCTGGCAGCCGCGAACCGATGAAGGTCCTCTACAAGATCACCTATGCCAACGGCAAGATCTACGTCGGCATGGACCTCACCGATACGATCTCCGCGCTTTGACCCCCGACAGCGGCGGGCGTGAGCCCCCGCTAGAGTTTCGGGCGACTCAGTCTCTTGAGAAGCCCCTTCGGTCGGCGCTCGGCCGCAGAGCGCTTGGCGTCCTCTTCATCGGTCACCTCGTAGAAGTGACCCTTGGCCCGCTTGGCCCACTCGGTCAAGTCGACGTGGACCGCGCCCGAGAAGTCGAACTCGGGGATGTCGGAAAGGTCGATGTCTTCGTCGTCAGGGTAGGGGGACGAATCGGGGCTTGTCTTGGTCATAGCGCTTGCGCTCCCGCTGCGTGGCGGGCCGTGCGGAGATGACACGGATTCTATCTCCTCGATAGGAAAAGGCCACCGCTATCAGCCGGCCGGTTGCGGCACGGCCAATGGTGAGAAATCGATCTTCGCCCCGTAGATCTACGAATTCCCGGATCGGACGCTCAAACGGGTCATCGAAAGCCGTTGCCGCGTCTGCGAACGAGACGCCGTGCTTCGCCAGGTTCGTGCGAGCTTTGCGCGGATCCCATTCGTAGCCGTCTGGAAACTCGTCCAATCCATCTCATCACACAGCGAAGGGGCGGGAAGCATCGCTCTCCGCCCCTTATCGGCCGCTTACCGATGGCTGATTGCTTGCTCCTGCTGCTACCCTCTCCCCAGGCTCCGGGCGCCCACTTGAGCCAATCGTCGCGGGGGACCGATGACCGACCTCGCCACCAACGTCCTCTCCTACGCGGGAACCTGATCGACGACGTACGCGATCGCGTCCTCCATCGTCATCGCCTCGCCCTCCGTCCATGCGGCAAGGAATGCGGACTCATCCAACCGTGTGCGCAGGGCGGCGACCGCATCGTCGAACTCAGGCAGGGCCGATAGCGAGCCGTCATCCAGTGCCATTCGGGCCCCGGCCAGCAGGACGGCAGTGATCGGTTGGTTCGCGGCAGCCTGAGCGACCGCCAGGTAGGCCAGGATCAGGGCAACCGGCCGAGGCGACGTGAATCGTCGCCGGAGGGCCAGGCTTTCGCGAAAGTACCCGATCGCCTGCTCGTTATGAGCCTGCCCCAGGGCCAGCCGCCCCTTCGCCGATAGGATCGTGCAGATGCCAAAGATCGAGCCCGCCTCCTGGTAGAGAGCCATGCTCTGGTCCAGCAGGGCACCCGCGCCGACGGTGTCGCCCCGCAGCATGGCGATCTCACCCAGGTAGCGGCGGCAGTCGGCCAACTGATCAAGGTCGCCGCCGAGCTTGCGGGCCTCCTTTTCGCATTCCTGCAAGAGGGCGATGGCCGCGTCGTATCGGCCCTGCAGCATCTCGAACCGACCGTAGTACGTCAGGCAGTGCATGGCGCCAAAGGTGTAGCCGATCTCGCGCGCGAGGCCCAGGCTCGCCTCGAAGTAGGCGCGCGCGCGTTTGTCGAGCTCATGCAGGCTGCCGAGCATCCACGAGGCATCGACGATCCCTTCGCGGTCGTCGAGCGATTGGCTGAGTTCCAGGCTCTGCTCGGCAAGGCGGCGGGCCGCCGCACGGTCACCAAAGAACGTCAGCAGATGGCTCGACACGAACAACGCCTTGGCATGCGACCGGGGCTCGATCCGTGCGAGGTCCGCCTGCAGCCGCTGTAGCCAGTCGAACGCCTCCCGGCAGTATTGCCTGGCGTACCAATACCGATGCAGCGCCATCGTCAGGCGCAGGCCGGTCTCGACGGCGATACCAGCCGAAGACCACTCCAGCGCGGCCCGGATGTTTTCGAGCTCGGCGTCGATGCGGCGATACCAGGCCAGCTGGTCGGGATGGAAGAAACTGGGCTCGGCAGTCTCCGCCAGGTCTCGGAAATGCTCCAGGTGGCGCGTGCCCAGGGAATCCCCTTCGACGGCATCGTCTCGCTTGCTGGCGGCGTATTGCCGAATCGTCTGCAGCATTCGATAGCGCGGCTCGGCCTCGGTTGCGTCAAGCACCACCAGGGACTTCTCGACCAACCGGGTCAGCAGGTCCAGCACCTCGCTGACGTCGATGCCCTCCCCAGCGCAGATAGCCTCGGCAGCCTCCAGGGTCCAGCCTCCGGCAAAGACGGAAAGGCGGCGCAACAGCACCTGCTCCGCGACGGGCAGCAGGTCGTGGCTCCAGTCGATGAGCGCCTGCAGGGTCTGCTGCCGGGGCAGGGCGGTACGACTGCCCCCGGTCAGAAGCCGGAAGCGATCGTCCAGTCGTTTCGCGATCTGTTCGACCTCGAGTGC
>Ga0315281_10010330_pt1 | contig 12875 bp, 10 predicted proteins | sample YL17G07_0_MG_FD_204540 | JGI IMG/M metagenome (GOLD analysis project Ga0315281, IMG submission 204540) | Sediment microbial communities from Yellowstone Lake, YNP, Wyoming, USA - YL17G07_0 | ecosystem: Environmental > Aquatic > Freshwater > Lake > Sediment | place: USA: Wyoming | collected... | reverse complement strand
CCGCTGCCCATCACCAACGCGACGATGAAACCGATGACGGCAACGAATCCCGCGGCAAGCAGCCCGCCGATCACAACCCAGGCGATCGCGCCTGCGACGAGACCCACGATGCCCGACCCCGCGACCCGCCCGAACATCCTTGTCAGCACGGTACCCACCACGGCAATGAAAATGAAGCCGACGGAAAGCATCGACTGCCAATCGCCGCTGCCCTGCTGCGGCTTTCCGCGCTGCTGCGGCGGCGGCAACTTCTCGCCGTCAACCAGCCCGATGAGCCGGTGCATGCCATCCTCGATACCGCCGAAGAAATCGCCAGCGACGAAGTGCGGCGCAATGACTTCCTTGATCACGCGCTTCGCGATGACGTCGGGAATCGGGCCTTCGAGCCCGCGCCCGACCTCGATGCGCATGCGCTGGTCGTTTTTGGCCAACAGCAGCAGCAGCCCGTCGTCGATGCCCTTGCGCCCGAGCTTCCACTGCTCGACGACGCGGATTGAATACTGTTCAATCGCTTCGGGCTTGGTGCTGGCAACGACGAGGATCGCGATCTGGCTGCCCTTGCGGCGCTCGAACTCGGCGAGTTCCTGCTCGAGCGCACTCTTTTGCGCAGCGGTAAAGGTACCGGTGAGATCGGTGACGCGCGAAACGAGCGGCGGAACTGGAACCAGGCCTTCGTCCGCAGCGGTCCCGGTCGCTGCACGCGCACCGCCGAGCATGGCGGCGAGCAGCAGGCAGATCGCGAACCATCCGCCTGCCGTATGACGAAACATTCGACGGGACATTCGACCGTACATTCGCATGCCGCCCCTACTTGGTGTACTCGTTGACCGACGGCGGCAGGCCGCGCGGTTTCTCTTCCTTGGAAAAATCGACCTTGGGTGCGTTGGAAATCTCTTTCTCGTTCTCCACGCTGAAATTCGGCTTCACGGCGTAACTGAACATCATCGCGGTCAGGTTGGTCGGAAAACTCCTGGCGAGCACGTTGTATTCCTTGACCGTCTTGATATACCGGTTGCGCGCCACCGTGATGCGGTTCTCGGTGCCTTCGAGCTGCGCCTGCAGGTCGCGAAAATTGGCATCCGACTTGAGCTGCGGGTAATTCTCCGAGATCACCATCAGGCGGGACAACGCCGATCCCAGCTCGCCCTGCGCGGCCTGGAACTTGGCAAATGCCGCGGGATCGTTGAGCAGCTGCGGTGTCGCCTGGATCGACCCGACTTTCGCCCTCGCCTCGGTCACGCCGATGAATACCTTCTGCTCCTGCTGCGCGAATCCCTTCACCGTGTTCACCAAGTTCGGCACCAGATCCGAGCGGCGCTGGTACTGGTTAACGACCTCCGACCATGACGCCTTGACGTCCTCGTCGAGCTTCTGAAAATCGTTGTAACCGCAACCGCCAAGACCCAGCACGGTAGCGACGGCAAAAAAAGTCCAGATTCTGCGCATTTCGTTCTCCTTTTTGAGTGAATGCGGCGGGTAAATGGGGGTCAGCACGCGTATTTCAAGACTCGCACCGCGTTTCAGCCACCGAAGCAGACAGATCACGCATCGTGGCCCGCGCAAAACACAGGTCCGCCCAGGCCTTCGCCTTGTCGGGCATGCTGCGGAGCAGGTACGCTGGGTGGTAAGTCACGATCGTCGGCACGCCGCGGTAACGGTGAAGTCGTCCGCGCAGGCTGGCGATGGTCGCATCGGTCTCCAGCAGCGATTGCGCGGCAAAGCGGCCAAGCGCAACAATAAGCTTCGGCTGGATCAATTCCACCTGCCGCGCGAGGTGCGGGCTGCATTGCGCGACCTCGAACGGTTCAGGATTGCGATTATGCGGCGGCCGGCACTTGAGGACATTTGCGATATAAACATTCGCGCCGCGTCTCAGTCCAATGGCCGCGAGCATATTGTCGAGAAGTTTGCCGGCCTGTCCGACGAAGGGCTCGCCCTTCTCGTCTTCGTCGGCGCCCGGCGCTTCGCCGACAAACAACCAGTCCGCCATTTCGTCACCGACGCCGAACACCGCCTGCTTCCGCGTTTTTGCCAGGGAACAGGCGTCGCAGCTTTTCACCGCGCCCCGGAGTTCGATCCAGTTCATGCACGCAATGATCGACGCCCGCTCCGGCGCACCTCCGGGCGATGTCAACGCCAGCGCCTCGGCTTTTTCCTGACCGCTGATTCCTGACTCCTGATTCCTGATCCCTGATTCCTGATCCCCGATCCCTGACGCGTGATTCCTGATTCCTGATTCCCGCCTGCGCCATAGCGGCATGAGGCCCAGTTCTTCGAGGAACTGCTCGCGGCGTGAAGTCAAAGGCTCGCGGCGCGGGGTCAAACGCTCGCTGGGTGAGGTCAAAAGCTCCCGGATCGAGCTCACAGCGTCTTCTTCAGGACGAGCGCGTCTTCGCGCCCGGCCGCCGCAGGATAATAGTCGCGCCGCACGCCGATCTGCGCGTAACCAAGCCGCCGATACAGGGTCAGCGCGCCGCCGTTGGATGGACGCACCTCGAGGAATACCGCGCGCATATTTCGGGTACGCGCTTCGTCTTCCAGCCATCGCAGCAGGCGGCTGCCGTGACCACGCCCCTGCATGGCGGGCGCAATCGTGATGTTGAGAAGATGCGCTTCGTCGACGGCGTACATCTGCATCGCATAGCCGGCAACGACGCCGTCGACGCGCCAGACCACGCAGTGGTAGCCGGCATGCAGCGAATCGCGAAAATTCCCTGTGCTCCACGGAAACGCGTAGACCGAACTTTCGATCCGCTCGACCACATCGAGATCCTCGATTTCCATCGGCATCACCGACCATGCCTCTTTGGGAACCGCGCTCATGTTCGCCGCTCGCGTGTCGTCAGCGCGACCTTGTCGCGCAAATAGACCGGGAGCGCCGCGGCAGGTTCCATCCCCCCGCCCGCCGCAAGCCGCGCCGCCGCGAGGACCGCGACCATGCGCGCGCGCGGGCGTAGCAGCGGCCACTCGGCTCTCAGGGGCTGCCGCGCGCGGAGCCGGCCGCCGTGCGCTGCGAAGCCGCTGCCCGCGCCGACCCATGCGTCGCCGTCGAGAATCGGGATCATCTCCGGGGCATACAGTCCAGGCGCCGAGCATTCGCGCCATCCCGCGCCTTCGCGGCGGTACGCAGCGTGGTACACCTCTCCCATCCGCGCATCGATGCAGGCAACAACCTGCCAGGCGGTCGGGTCGGCCTGCCACGCTCCTTCGGCAAGCGCCTCGAGCGTGCCGATACCGGCAACCTTGAGCCCCGCGCCGCAGGCCAGCCCCTGCGCCACGCCGCAGGCGATGCGCACCCCGGTAAACGAGCCTGGACCGGCGCCGAACGCGATGCCGTCGAGATCGCCGAAATCCAGGCGTTGCATCTTCATCAGCACGCCGACCATCGGCAGCACCAGTTCTGAATGCGCGTGGCCCGCTTCCGCCTCGCGCTCTGCAATGACATCGCCCGCGAGCAATGCAACCGTGCAGAGTTCCGATGAGGTTTCGATGGCGAGAATGTTCACAATCGAATTCTACCGCACCGCAGAGACAGGCGAGGCCGAATTGGATTAACATCGACGCGCGATTTTCGCACCATCGAATCATGGAGTGATCTTGAAGACCCATCGCATCGCCGTCATCCCGGGCGACGGCATCGGCAAGGAGACGGTTCCCGAGGGGCTGCGCGTCGTCGAGGCCGCGGCCGGCAAGTTCGGCGTGTCGCTGAAGTTCGACGAATTCCCGTGGAGCTGCGACTTCTACGTGAAACACGGCCACTGGATGCCGGAGGACTGGAAAGCCGTCATCGGCGGCCATGACTGCATCTTCTTCGGCGCGAGCGGCTGGCCCGCGATCCTGCCGGACCATGTCTCGCTGTGGGCATCGCTGATCAAGTTCCGGCGCGAGTTCGATCAGTACGTCAATCTGCGCCCGGTGCGCCTGATGCCCGGCATCCGCTCGCCGCTGGCGGATCGCAAGCCCGGCGACATCGATTTTTTCGTCGTGCGCGAAAACACGGAAGGCGAGTATTCCTCGGTGGGCGGGCGCATGTTCGAAGGCACCGACCGCGAAGTCGTGGTGCAGCTGGCGACGTTCACCCGCAAGGGCGTCGACCGCATCCTGCGCTTCGCTTTCGAACTCGCGATGAAACGCGAAAAGAAACATGTCACTTCCGCAACCAAGTCCAACGGCATCTCGATCACCATGCCGTACTGGGACGAGCGCTTCCGCGCGATGTCGGCGCAGTATCCCGACGTGAAGTGCGACCAGTACCACATCGATATCCTGAGCGCGCATTTCGTACAGCACCCGGACTGGTTCGACGTGGTCGTCGCCTCCAACCTGTTCGGCGACATCCTCTCCGACCTCGGACCCGCCTGCACCGGCACCATCGGTATCGCGCCCTCGGGCAACATCAACCCCGAGCGCGCATTCCCGTCGCTGTTCGAGCCCGTGCACGGCTCGGCGCCGGACATCACCGGCCGCGGCATCGCCAACCCGATCGGCCAGATCTGGTCCGGCGCGATGATGCTCGACCACCTCGGACATCCGGATGCGGCGCAGGCGATCGTGAACGCAATCGAGAGGGTTCTCGTCGACGGACCGCGCACGCGCGACATCGGAGGCACGGCTTCGACGAGTGAAGTCGGCAAGGCAATCGCCGAGGCGATCCATCGCAGCTGAACTGGTCCGACCACGTCGGCTTGACCGCTCGCCGCGGCGGCGTAAGATTGCAGGCGGAACCGTTTTGACCCAGAGCGCGCTACAAAAACCATTGCGTCAACGCGCCAAGGCACCCGATGCCGCACACCCGGCAGCCACACCAACCCAGGAGGAGACACCATGGACCAGAATTCCCGCGATGGACAGAACAATCAGCCCGCGCATCCCGGCCGCCGCGAGGCGCTGAAAAAAACCGCCGCGCTCGCCGGCGCCGCCGCCACGGCGCAACTCGGCTTTCCCGCGATCGTGCGCGCGCAGGCTGACACCATCAAGATTGCGCATCTCACGCCGCGCACCGGCTTCCTCGGCCAGCTCGGCGACTACGGCTTCAAGGCGGCGTCGATGGCGGTCGACGAGATCAACGCGGCGGGCGGCCTGCTCGGCCGCAAGGTGGAGTTGATTGCCGAGGACAGCGTCAACCCGCAGACTGCCGTGACCAAGGCGCAGAAACTGATCGAGCGCGACAAGGTGGTCGCCATCATCGGCGAAATCAATTCGGCTTCCGCGCTCGCCATCGGCGAACAGGTGGCGCGCTACAAGACGACGCCCTTTTTCAATACCGGCGCCAACTCGGACGCGCTTCGCGGCAAGAACTGCAACCGCCTGATGTTCCACATCGAAGGCTGCAACACGATGTATACCAAGACCATCGGCACCTGGCAGAAAGCGGAGAACAAGATCAAGGGCGCCAAGTGGTACATGCTCACTGCGGATTACGCGTTCGGCCACGACCTGTTTCGCGTGTCCTCCAAATTCCTCAAGGAAAACGGCGGCGAGCTTCTCAACAACGACATGGTGCCGACCAACACGGCGGATTACAGCGCCTACATCCTCAAGATCCGGCAGGCGAAGCCCGATCTTGTCTACATCAATCTTGCCGGCGTGGACCAGACGACCTTCCTCAAGCAATACAAGGAATACAACCTGCCGTTCCCGTTGGCGGGCGGGGTGATGGACACGATCCCGTTCTGGGGCGCGGGCATCGACGCGATTTCAGGACACTGGCAGAGCCTGTGGTTTCACGCGCTCGACGTCCCGGCGGCGCAGGCCTTCACCAAGCGCTTCAGCGACAAGAACGGTTTCCCGCCGGACAACCAGGCCTGGGGCGATTACGTCGGCGTGAAGATCATGGCGCAGAGCATCGCCGAAACCAAGTCCACCGACGCAGCGAAAATCGTGGAGTACCTCGAGAAAGGCGCGAGCTTCGACATCCTGAAAGCGCGCAAAGGCACGTTCCGCGCCTGGGACCACCAGTTGCTGCAGGAAATGTACGTGGTGGTGGTCAAGGACAAGGCGAAAATGAAGGACAAATGGGACATTTTCGAAATGGTGCGCGCGGTCCCCGCGCCCAATGAATCACTCGAACTGATCCAGCCCACGAAAGAGGAGAACGCCTGCACCATGGCGTGATAGCGCAAGGATGAATGAGGAAGGATGAAGGAGGGAGTTTCCGTGCCGTTCCTTCGTCCTTTCCTCATCCTGTAGCCTCCAAAGCATGATCGGCATCGTCACCGAGCAGATCCTCAACGGCCTGCTCGTCGGTTCCTACTACATCGTCCTGTCACTCGGCCTGTCGCTGATTTTCAGTCTCGGCGGCATTGTCAACCTTGCGCACGGCGCGTTCTACGCGCTTGGCGCCTACTTCGCCTACGAAGTCGAGCGCCGGCTGGGTTTCGGCGGCGCCATTCTGCTGTCTCCGCTGGGCGTTGCGCTGGTCGGCGTCGCAATCGAGCAACTGTTCCTGCGCCGGCTATACAATCAGGACCCGAGCCTGTCTTTGTTGTTCACCTTCGGCCTGGCGATGACAGCGGAGCAGAGCCTGCGCCTGATCTGGGGCACTACCGGCTTGCCGTTCGCGATACCGGCCGCGTTGAAAGGGCAGCTGCTGCTCGGGGATTTCATTTATTCCTACTACCGCCTCACTGTGCTTGCCGTTACCGCCACGGCGATTTTCGGCTGCTGGGCGCTGCTGCACCGGACTGCGTTCGGGATGATCGTGCGCGCCGGTACGCGCGATCCGGAAATGGTGCGCGCCATGGGGATTTCGCTGCGACCGGCGCTGGCCGCAGTATTTGCGCTCGGCGTCGCGCTCGCGGGCCTCGCCGGCGTGATGTCTGCGCCGCTCGCCGGGATCCAGCCCGCGATGGGCACTGAAATTCTCACCGCCGCTTTCGTCGTGGTCGTGATCGGCGGCCTGGGCAGTTTCTGGGGCGTGGTGTACGCGGGCCTGCTGGTCGGCGTGGTGCGTGGCATCACCGTGGTCTTCTATCCGCCTGCTGCCGAAGCCTCGATGTACATCCTGATGGCGCTCATCCTTCTGGTCCGCCCGCGGGGGCTGATGGGCGAGCGCTTTGAAAAATTTGAATGAACGTCAAAATCCTGAATAAAGAATTTCGCCTTTGACTTTCATGAACCTGCATCGCCATCCCTTGTTCATCGCGGCGGTTGCGCTCGCAGCGCTGCCGTTTTTCACGCAGGCGATCGGGTTTACCTATGGCATCGCCACCGAGATCGCGCTGTTTGCAATGGTGGGACTCGGCTTCAACCTGCTTCTCGGCTACACCGGCCTGTTGTCGTTTGGCCACGGCCTGTTCTTCGGTTTCGCGGCGTACGCGACCGCACTTGCGCAGATTCACTGGTTCAAGGGCAGTCTGCTGCTGCCGCTGCTGTTCGGCATTGGTTCCACCGCACTGCTCGGACTTGCCGTCGGATTTCTGGTGCTGCGCCGGCGTGGCGTTTATTTCTCGTTGCTCACGCTCGCCTTCACGGCGCTGGGATTCACCATCGCGTTCCGCTGGACCGACGTCACCGGCGGCGAATCCGGCCTGCGCGGTATCACGCGACCGTCGGTGTTTGGGCTCGACCTCGACCACCAGCTCGTGTTCTATTACTTCTGCGCCGCGATCATTTTCGGCGTCGCGGTCGTCATGTGGCGGTTGGTGAACTCCCCGTTCGGCTCGGTGCTGGTGGCGATCCGCGAGCGCGAGCAGCGCGCAAGCTTCGCCGGCTACCCGGTCCAGCGCTATCGCCTCGCCGCGTTCGTGATCTCGACCGTCGTCATCGGTATCGGCGGCAGCCTGTTCACCTTTCTCAATCTGTTCGCCGCCGCGGACCCCTTGCATCCGAATTTCTCGGGCGAGATCCTCGCCATGGCGATTATCGGCGGGTCGGGAAGCTTCATCGGTCCGCCGCTGGGCGCCGCGTTCTACATCCTGTTCCGCGAAATCCTGTCCAGCTACACCGCCTCCTGGCTGTTCTGGTTCGGCCTTTTGTTCATGAGCTTCATCCTGTTCTCGCCGTCCGGCCTGGTGGGGCTCTGGCAGCGCGTGACCGCGCCGTTTCGCAGGGAGACCGAAACACTGGCCGCGATGGCGGCGCGCGTGATGCCATCGCCGTCAGCCGAAATGCCGACCTCCATGCTGCATAGAGATGCGCCCAGACCCGGCACGGTGCTGCTCGCCGCGTCCGGGGTGAGCAAGCATTTCGACGATTTCATCGCGGTCGACCGCGTGAGCATCGAAATTGTGCAAGGCCGGCTGCACGCGCTCATCGGACCCAACGGCGCGGGAAAGACCACGCTGTTCAATCTGCTCTCGGGCATGTTCCCGGCGGAGGGCGGCAGTGTCTCGTACCGCGGCGCGCCGATTGCCGCGAAGAGCCCCGACGCATTCGCCGCCCTCGGCATCGCGCGCTCGTTCCAGATTACCAATCTGTTTCCGGCGTTGACGGTGCGCGAAAATCTGCGCCTTGGCGTGCAGGCGCATGCGCCGGAGCGCTTCAATCTCTGGCGTCACAAGGAAACGCTCTCCCACGTCAATCAGGAGACGCGCGCGCTGATCCGCTTCCTCGGACTCGAAGGCGTCGAGGAAGCGCAGGTGGCGAACCTTTCGTACGGCGGCCAGCGGCTGATGGAAATCGGCATGGCGCTCTCCGCGCGTCCGCGGTTGTTGCTGCTCGACGAGCCGCTGGCGGGGCTCGCTGCGGGCGAGCGCGAGCGCATCGTCGCCATGATCAAAAAGCTCTCGCAGCACATGGGCGTGCTGCTGGTCGAACACGATATCGATCGCGTGTTCGAATTCGCCGGCTGTATCACCGCGATGGCGAACGGCGTAGTCCTCATTGAAGGCGACGCCGCAGCGGTTGCCGCCGACCGCCAGGTGCAGGAAGTGTATCTGGGGAGCGGACGCAAGATCGTCATGGGTGCGCGCACCCATGCCGCCGCGGGCGAGGTGCTGCTCCGGCTCGACGGCGTCAACACCTACTACGGAAAAAGTCACATCCTGCACGACGTGTCGCTCGAGGTTCGCGCCAACCAGGTCACAGCGCTGCTGGGACGCAACGGCGCGGGGAAGTCCTCGACCATCAAGAGCATCATGGGACTGGTTCCCCCGGTAAGCGGCAGCATCCTGTTTGCCGACAGAGCGATCAGCGGGCTCACGCCCGAAAAGATTGCGCGCGCCGGCATCGGCCTGGTGCCGCAGGGCCGAAGGCTGTTTCCGGGCCTGACCGTCGCGGAAAACCTTAGGCTGGGCGCGCTGTCGCGGCGGGGCGGCAGAGGCGTGCACTGGAACGAGGAACGCATCGTCGGCTACTTTCCACGCCTCCGTGACAAGCTTGGCACCCATGCCGATCTGTTGTCGGGTGGCGAACAGCAGATGGTCGCGATTGCGCGCGCGCTGTCCGGCAACGTCACGCTCTTGATGCTCGACGAACCGTTCGAAGGCCTGGCGCCCGCAATGGTCGAGGAAGTGTTCCGCTCGCTCGACCAATTGCGCCGGGAGATCGCGATTTTCATCATCGAGCACGACCTCGACCTGGTGCTGGCGCTCGCCGATTACGCTTACGTGCTGGACCGCGGTCATGTCTCGCACGAGGGACCGGCCGAGCCGCTGCTCACCGATCTCGATTTCCGCAAAAAGGTTCTCTGGCTTTGAGGAGCGTACCGTCATGAAACCTTCAGCGCAGGGACTGCGCGTTCTCGTTACTGCTGGCGCCGTCGAAATCGGGCGTGGCTTGCCGCCCGACGCCCCACCTATAAACCGGGAATAACAAAGTTATTACACGCAACGATAACATAGTTATACTACAAGCCGAAAACAAAGTTATATACGAGGGTTTACCATGGCAAAACCCAACGCCAGGCTGGCCGAATCGCTCAAAGTCCTGCGCCGCTTTCAGGACAAGCATGGCGGAGTGGTTGAATCGCTCGAGCTGACCGAGACACACCGCGCGCGGCTGGTGGCGGCCGGATTCCTGCGTCCGGTCATCAAAGGATGGTACCTCTGCGCCAACCCGGCCGACCAGCCTGGCGACACCACGGCGTGGTTTGCCTCGTACTGGTCGTTTCTTTCCGGCTACCTCGGCAAGCGCTTCGGCAAGCGCTACTGCCTCAACGCCGAGATCTCGCTTGCACTGCACACCGGCATCACCACCGTGCCCAGGCAACTCACGGTCGTCACCAGGGAAGGCGGCGTTTCCAAAATCGATCTGCCGTACGGCACCTCGATCATGCTTTATACCGACCCGAAAAACGTTCCCGGCAATCGCATCGAGATCAAAGGCCTGCAGGTACAACCGCTGCCGGAGGCACTGTGCCGTGTCGGTCCCAATTTCTTCCGTAGCCATCCGCGAGAAGCGGAAATCGCGCTCGCCATGGTCCGTGACCCCGGCGAGTTGCTGACCATGTTGCTGTCCGGAGACGGCTACCCCGCCGCCGCCGGCCGTCTGGCAGGCGCCTGCCGCTTCCTCGGCAAGCCCGCGTTCGCCGAACGCATCGTGACCACGATGAAACGGGTCGGCCACGGGATCAGGGAAACCAACCCCTTCGATACTCCAGCGCCGACCCTGTTGCCCGGCGCCCGCGAGCGTTCCCCCTATGTATTGCGCCTGCGTTCGATGTGGGAGAGCTGGCGCGCGGATGTCATCAAAGCGTTTCCACGCGCGCCGGGACTGCCGCGCTCGCCGCAGCGTTACCTCGACAATGTCACTGAACGCTATGTCGCCGACGCCTACAACTCGTTGTCGATCGAAGGCTACCAGGTCACGGAAGAGCTGATACAACGCGTCGCCCGTGGCCGCTGGAACCCGGATGCCGACGCCGCCGACAGCAAAGATCGCGAAGCGCTCGCCGCACGGGGGTATTACCAGGCCTTTAATCGGGTGAAAACCTCGATCAAACTCATCCTTGAAGGCAGGAATGCCGGCCAGGTCGCGCAAACGGACCATCACGAATGGTATGGAGAGCTCTTCGCGCCCGCGGTTACAGTCGGCATTATCAAACGCCATGAGCTGGCCGGCTACCGTTCCGGGCCTGTCTACATCCGCAATTCACAGCACACCCCGCTGCCGCGCGAAGCACTGCTGGATGCAATGGAAACACTGTTCGATCTGCTGGCACACGAGGCGGAAGCAGCGGTGCGGGCGGTCCTCGGCCATCACCTGTTTGTTTTCATCCATCCATATTTCGACGGCAACGGCCGCATCGGTCGTTTCCTCATGAATGCGATGCTCGCCTCCGGCGGCTATCCCTGGACCGTCATCAGATTCAAGCAGCGCGCGCAGTACATGGCGGCGCTCGAAGCCGCGAGCGTGCAGGGCGAAATCAAGCCACTCGTGAAATTCATCGCCCGGGAAATGCGCGCCGGCACGCCCCGTGCGTGGACGAAGCGAGGATTGAAAAAGTGAGCTTGCCCCTGAAAAACGTATTTCTTAACCAGGCGTAATTTTGATCGTGAAGGAGGTGCGCCCCTTATGCCGCACGACGGAACGGTTTAACAGCCGGACGCGGTTTTTGCGATGCTTGCCACAAATCTCGTTTCGTTTGTCCACCCAGCCAGGATTCCGGTGTCGTATTGGTCAGCAAACCGATTCGGATCGCCATATCAGCTGAAATCGCTGAACGACCGTTCAGAACGCGAGACAGCTGAACGCGAGACACACCGAGGCGCCGTGCGACTTCCTCTATCGTCATCCCGTCCGGCAGAAATTCTCGAAGCACCTCACCCGGGTGCGGGGGGTTATACATACGTGTTATGCGTGCCATAACTGTGTCTCCTAGTGATAGTCCTGGTAGTCGACCAGGACAGCATCCTTACCGTCAAAGGCGAAGGTAAGACGCCAGTTTCCATCGACCCACACAGTCCAATGGCCCTTCAGGCCGCCCTTGAGCGCGTGAAGTTTCCAACCTATAGGTTGTTTTTTACAACAGTTATTACAACCCAGAGGTTGTCGATTTATGAGACTCTACCCCACGCCAAGTATCCATCCCTCACGAGCGCTAACTGCGCGCTCCTCGATTGTCAGCGGCGGATTGAAGTAGCGCGCAAGGCTTCCTCGCGCGTTGGATTCGGCGAGCCAGCGCGAGACGGCATAAGCATCCTGCGCATCGGGCGTCCGGTCTTTCTTGTCATAGCGATTGCGGAAAATCGACGGATAGACTTCCGCGATTACGGTCTTACCTTCTGGTGGTGACCAGCCGTCGAATGGCCAGAAATGCACTGCGTCTCCGCACTCGTCGCGGATGCGCCTGAGCCACGGAATTCCCGCATGTGTGGACTTCGCCACCTGGCCTTGAACGTCGAAATGGAAAACGCTTTTTGCCGACGATGTCCAGCGCTCGCACAGACGGAACTCGCTCGCCCGACCGCCGCGTACACCCGGCGGCTTGGGCAAACGGTCCCAGACCACACCATCGCGCACGAAATCCACATAGACGTTATCGTGATCGGTCGGCCAGTAGCAGCAGAAGTCGGCGAGAAACGCGTCCCACGATTTAAGGCCGTAGCGTTTGAAGTAGGAATCGGGAAACGAGAACCCATGATCGATCCCGATCAAGGCGGGCTCGCCGCCATTGATCAGATCAATTATCCATAGCGCAATTTCGCTGCGCGTCCAGTAACGGGGAATCGAACGCAATGCGAGGCCGCCCTTCGCCAGAGTCTCCGCAATCGCCGGTGTTGGAATTGATTCAGCGTCGGCGCCGGGCTGAGCCGCGAATACCTGCAATCCTCTGAGCCGTGCGTTTGGCACCTCTGCCCCGGAGTAGTCGATGCCGACAAAAAGCGAAAATGTGCTCATGGAAATACGCCGTTTCCCGCAAAGGGAACTTTCTCAGGAGCGTAGCGCAGGCGATCCGTCTGCATTCGCACGACGGCAGGCGCGATCAAGGCGCC
>Ga0315281_10010329_pt1 | contig 12875 bp, 8 predicted proteins | sample YL17G07_0_MG_FD_204540 | JGI IMG/M metagenome (GOLD analysis project Ga0315281, IMG submission 204540) | Sediment microbial communities from Yellowstone Lake, YNP, Wyoming, USA - YL17G07_0 | ecosystem: Environmental > Aquatic > Freshwater > Lake > Sediment | place: USA: Wyoming | collected... | reverse complement strand
CCGGAGGAATCGACTGAAGTGAAAAGATATCTCTTGGGGTAGTCCGTCTATTTTCAAGTGATCCCCCCTGCCGGGCGAACCAAAAGAGGAAGGCGAAAGCCGTGTGACTTTCGCCTTCCATCGGGCGAGCCTGGATAAGAACTCAGGTGTTATTCTACTGGAGTAATGCCAGGACGTTTTGTGGTGCCGCGTTGGCCAGACGCAATACGATGGTGGCCGCCTGGGTCAGGATCTGCGACCGAGTCAGGTTCGCCGTTTCGGTAGCGAAATCGGTGTCTCTGATCGCCGATTCTGCCGCAGCCGTATTTTCCAGAGCGACGTTCAAGGCTTGGACAGTGCTGTCGACCGTCAGCTTCTGGAACGAACCGAGGCGACCTCTCAGCGACGCGATCTGCGTGATCGCGGACTTGACGATCCTCTGGGCCGTGCCAAGGTTGCTGCTCGAGAGGTTATTCGTCTGACCGGAAGCCAGTGAGCTGAGATAGCCGTTGTCGCTGTCGCCCAGCGAGCCGGTTGCGACCGACTGGATGCCGAGGCTCGATCGGCCTGCCAAGATATCAGGTGACAGTGAGAACGTCGCCCCGCCGCCGGTGATGCCGAACGTCTTTGTCGTTGCAGTTTGCTGGCCGAAGCCCGAACTCATGACGATCTGTATCGACAGAGCCTCGCTGTTGACACTGGCCACCAGACCCTTGGTGGTCGCTGCCTGGCCGTTGATAATGACGGAAGCGTCTGCGCCGTAGTCGAGCCCGCTGGTTCCGCCGCTTACGCTGAACGACCCGCTGATGGCTTCAACCTGTACAAAAGCGTCGCTGCCGTAGCCCGTACTGTGGAAGTGCAGGCCCGTGGAGCCGGACATCGTTGCAGACACGCCGGTCAGCTCAGTAATCTGGTTGACCGCAGCCGCAATGGCCGAAGTGTGGGCACTTCCGGCAAAGGATAGAATTTCACTGCCGCGTTCTCCGGTAACCTGAAGCGTGACGTTGTTGGTTGCGCCGAGGCCGGCGCCGGTGAACTTGACGTGACCAGTCTCCGCGGAATTGGTCACCTGAACCGTCACCGCTCGAGTCTGCCCTTCGATCAACTTGGCCGATCGGACGTTGACCTCAGCCATGGCGGACGTAGCCACACCGCTGAGATTGTAGTCGAGCGTGCCGTCCAACAGTTTCTTGCCTTCAAATGAGGTGCTGTTGGCAATACGGTTGATGGTCGAAAGGATCGAGTCAACCTGAAGCTGCTTGGCGGCAACTTCATCATCGCTCATGCCCGCTTCGTTGGCGGCGGAGCTGACCATGTCTTCGAGCTGGGTCAGAAGGTCTGACACCTGGTTGAGGCCTCCTTCCGCTGTGAAGACGACCTGCGACGCCCGCGTGCCGTTGGCAATGGCAGCGGAAATCGACGTCCGTTCGCCGCGAAGGATTTCAGACGCAATCAGCCCGGCCGGATCGTCTGCACCCCGGTTGATCCGGAGGCCTGTGCTGAGCCGCTCCAACGACCTGTTCATGCTGTCGCGCTGGGTGTTTAATACCCGCGCTGCAATCATACTCGTTACGTTTATGTTAATTCTACTCATGCGGTTTTAACCTCCTGCCCTTTCGTCAGGCAAATCTGGTTTTACCCAATGTCGGGCTCCCTTGGCCTGCGGGCCTGAAACAGGTTTTGCTGCGTGGTAGCTCGTCCGACAGTTGCTACCTCCTGCCGCTTCACTCATCGGCATGTCCGCCGTCGGCTTTAGCGCAGGGCCGTTTTTGGGGGGCATGTCACTCGTCCGGTCTCGACCGATCTCGACAGAATGACCGGGTAATTATGAATTCCCGAATTGGTAGAAGGATTTTTATGGGGTCAAACGCGATCGGCGAGAGGTTTGTGACGTGAGTTTTTTATTTTTCCACGGGTCCGATAATATAAAACCGATCAGTAGTGGCAGCCGCCGGCTTCATGCCCTTTCGGCAAAGAGGGTCAGCGAGGAGGCCTCTTTGATGCGAACGAGAACCGTCTCACCCGTAAGGGCGATGGGCCCATCGAAAACAACGATCTTGTCGTCGCACGTTCGACCGACAAGCTGATGTCCGTGCTGGCTGCTCTTCTGCTTTTTGGAAGGCCCTTCCACCAGTACCTGTACGGTTTTCCCGATGAGCTGCCGGTTGGCTTCGGCGGCGATCGCGTCTTGTACGTCGAGCAGTTCTCGAAGGCGGACCGACTTGATCTCATCCGAAATATCATCGTCGAATCGCTTCTGGGCCGGTGTGCCCGGACGGGGCGAATACTTGAATACAAAACAGTTCTTGTATCGCACCCTTTGCACCAGTTGCACAGAGGCTTGGTGGTCCTGTTCGGTTTCACCCGGAAAACCGCTAATAAAGTCGCCTGCCAGCGAGAGGCCCGGAACGATCTTTCGGGCTTGGTCGATCAGTTCAAGATATTGATCGACGGTGTATTTTCGGTTCATCTGCCTGAGAATGTGATCGGACCCGTGCTGGGCCGGGATATGCAGATAGGGCGAGACACGCTCCAACTCCGCCATCGCGTGCAGGATCTCGATCGGAAAATCAGCAGGATAAGAGGTCACGAATCGAATCCGGGGAATCGTGGTGGCTTCATGGACCTTGTGAAGCAGATCAGCCAAGTTAACCAGATCCCCGTTCGCCTGATATTTGTAGGAGCTGATCGTCTGGCCGAGCAGCGTGATCTCGCGACAACCGGCCTGCTCCAGGTGTTTCACTTCCTCCAATATCTGCCCGGGCGCCCGTGAGTTTTCCGGGCCGCGAACAAATGGCACGATACAATAGGAACAGAACTTGTCACATCCTCGCTGGGCCCTGACGAATGCTTGAAATTGTCCCTGACGGATTTGATGATGAAGGTCGAAATCGTCAAGCTGCTCGTCTTGCCGGAATCGACCGGCTCTAATGGCTTGGAAATCATCGACGGCGACCACGGATCGTCCGGCGGCGCTTGCCCGGACCAAATCCACAAGATCGTGCAGTTGCCCTGGCCCGCAGATGATATCAACGAAGTTCATCTTTTGGCGTATCTGGTCGGGATCTCGCTGAGCGAAGCAACCGATAAGTGCAATCAATCGAGGCCGGCCTTTCTGCTGTCGAAGGTGATGCCAATGACCTGCCCGGCTGACGGCTTTGTCTTCGGCGTGCCGGCGGACCGAACACGTATTCAGCACCGCAAGATCCGCCTCGTCCGGCTGATCAATCGCAATGAGCCCGGATCGGACAAGAGCACTCGTGACCAATTCGCTGTCGAGTTTGTTCATCTGGCAGCCGAGGGTCTCGAGGTAAAATGTTTGCAGTGTCGTTGGAGTCATCGATGGCGCCGTCGTTCCGATTGCCGACGCTGGCCCGCACCGCAGCGGCAGGCCGACAATCCTCAATACGGTTTCCTTTGCTGTATTCTGATCAACCTTGGGTCTCGCCGCCCTTATCCTTGACCGCCGGTCGAGGGCGACGATTACGATATTGAAGCTCGGGCGGTTTCTGCGAGACGATGCTGCCGGGCGGGACCGCGGAGATAATAAACAAGTTGCCGTTGATGGTGGAGCCTTCGCCGATGACGGTATCGCCGCCGAGAATGGTCGCGTTGGCGTAAATGGTGACATTGCTTTCGATCGTCGGATGCCGTTTGCGACCGCGCCAGGTCTGCCCACCTTTGGTGGAAAGCGCCCCCAAGGTTACACCTTGATAGAGCTTGACGTTATCGCCGATCTCCGTGGTTTCGCCGATGACCACGCCCGTACCGTGATCGATGAAAAAGTTGTGCCCGATCTTCGCACCGGGATGAATGTCGATGCCCGTGATCGAGTGGGCATATTCGGTCATGATGCGGGGCAGAAGCGGAACGTCCAACTCGTGCAGAGCGTGGGCGACGCGGTAAATCGTGATGGCCTGCAGGCCGGGATACGCGAGCAGGACTTCATCAATATTGACCGCAGCCGGATCGCCCTCAAACGCGGCTTCGCAATCGCCCGTCAACATGTCACGCAGTTTCGGCACGAGAGACAGAAAGTTGAGCGTCTTTTCCCGGGCCTCGGCCAGGCAGACCTCCTGATCGATCTGTTGGCCTTTGCGCTCAGCCCGGTAGGCCAGGCATTCCTGGATCTGACGATACAATTTCTGCGAGACTTCTATCAGAAGCTCGCCCAAGTGATACTTGATGTTGTTAAACGTAAGATCCTGTCGGCCATGGAAACCTGGATACAGAATGGAAATCATCACATGAATGATCGCGATGGCTTCAGACCGACTTGGCACATGCGCCCGGCCCAAATGGTGAGTCATCTCCTGCGAGCGATAGCTGTCCACGATCTGTTCGACAAGATCCGGTATTTTGGCGTCAAACGCCCGAAACGAATGCATGATCATCTCCTCCGGCCCGGTACGGCCATACCGATAAAGTTTATTTACAATTGTATCAATCAGCAACAGCAAAACCGGGATGAGTATTGTCCGGGTGCGGCTGATTTTGGGTGGCGTTTCATGGAGCGTCTCGTAGATTTTTCTTCCTGCGGGCTTGCCAGGCGCCGAGGTTAGTCGGCCAACGGCTGAACTGAGACGCGAAGCTGCCGTCTTTGACCGCGCGACGAACCCCCAGCAGTTGTTCCACGCTGCTCGAACGCCGGCGCATCGAGAGCCTGTTTGCGCCGCGCCTCGTGCCAATCCCCGCCTGCCTGTGCGTTGCACGCAGACAGGGGACGGCAGACAGGTCGATATGAACCATCACCCCACCGGCACCGGACGAGCGAAATAAGCGATCAGTCACGATCTTGACGAGGCTTACTCCGTCGGCGGGATCGTCGCTTCCGTCACAAACGCATCGCCATAGGCGTTGGCGGCGGTGCCCGAGACAATGGGTATACTGTCCCCGGCATAGACCGGCAGGCAGCTTTCCCGTTTCCAGGGACCGATCAGACCCCGTCATTGCGAGGAGTTCGCCACGGCGAACGACGCGGCAATCTAACACGTCAGGGAGAAGATTGCCACGCCGATCCGCCTTCGCCGGAAACCGGCTCCGGAGGATCGGCTCGCAATGACGCCGTTGAGGGCCTCTTTTGCACTTGCGGGCGTGCTGCCAGAAAAATTAGTCACACCCGAATTCAAGAATTTTGACGAAAAGTTCGATGACAGGATAAAAGGGACTTTTTTGATAAAGGGGTGACCATGAATAAAAGGATGGCGTATGGCGTTTTGTTGACGGTTTTGGGGGCGGCGCTTTCGGTTCAGGGGTTTACAATCACACAGGTGACAAACAACGATTACTGGGATACCGACCCGCGTATCTCCGGATCGAACGTCGTCTGGCTCGATAACGAGGAAGCCTCGCCGAAAAACATCAACTTCTTCGACGGGACGAGCACAACGAAGGTGGGGTTCGGCCTTGATCCGGACGTCTATGGGTCAAACGTCGTCTGGTACAACCGTGGGATTTTCTGGTATGACGGCACCTCGGTTCATCAGCTTGCCGACTCGTCCGGTGATCCGGTCAGGCCGCAAATATCCGGGAATTACATCATCTGGGGCGAATCGGTTACACCCGCTCAGGGTCAACTCATGTTGTACGACATCGCTGCGGGAACCACCTCCCCAACGACATTTGCCGACGGGGCCATGTTTGACCCTGTCCTGTCCGGTTCAATTATTGTGTCGGCACAGGAGGACGGGAAGATTATGGGTCATGATCCTTCGACGGGCAAGAGTTGGGAGATATACGACACATTAAACAATAGTATCCAGCAACTTGCGGCCTGCGGATCAAACGTCGTGTGGTCTGACGGCGGCGGCGTATGGTTTTACGACGGAACAAGCACAACGTACCTGGGTGATGGGGCCAACGCTGATGTTTCGGATTCATACGTCGTCTGGGTCAAGGGGCATGGCTTGTATTTTTACGACATTGCCGCGGGGCAGACCCATGAACTCACGGATCTGCACGCTGGCTCTCCGAGGATTTCCGGTTCGACCGTGGTCTGGTCTGGCAACGACGGCCACGACCCGGAAATCTACATGACGACCATCCCCGAGCCGGCGAGTCTGCTGCTCTTTCTCGGCGCCAGCGTCGCGATCCTGAGACGAGTCCGCCCATAGTCTCAACTCCTGCTTCCAGGTCGTCAAGGCAGAAACCATCGCCCGAAACAACGTGCTGCCGGTCGGTCAGAATCGACCACGTCAGCCCATGGACACCGTACCGGCTTCCCAGCGGCTGGTTCACATCCCGGAAACGCACCCGGATCCTCTTGTCTTTGATCTGGTCGGGATCCGTCGCGACGCCAAACTCCACCACTTCCGGCCGCGATTTACCGTCGAGCGCCACCCAAAATCAGCCACACCTCGATCGCGCAGAGTCCGCTGCAGCCAACTCATGGACAAAACGGACCGTACGCTGGCATGGTGATCGTCAAACCGATTCCAACACGTACCGGCGGCGATATTTCCGGAACGGTCGGACGAAGATTTGATACAGCGTCTTTCGGATATGCCGGCCCACCAGGTAAACCCACACGGCGGAAAGCTTGAACCACCGCCGGTCGAGACAAAAGCGCACTGGCCGGGCCAGCATGAAACCAATGAACCGATGCAGAACCTTTGAGGGCACCCCATGCGACCGCAGATATACCACGACCCGCAACAGCATCACCTGATAGCCGAGCAGATCAAATCGACGCTTGGCCTTGCCCGTATAGGCACGTTCGTAGATCTGGACCTGCTCCTGTTCGTCTTTCAGAATGCCCTCCTGTTTGGCCCGGTAATAGAGGGCTGACCCGGGGAAAAGGGCCAGGGGAAATATCTCGACCCTGTATCGACCTCGGTGGTTTTCCGCGGCGAAGTGCAGGGTCTCTTTAACGTTCTTTTCCGGTTCGAAGGGATTGTCGACGATATAATGATATTCTTTGGTGATGGTCGGAAACTCTTCGAGCAGTCTCATCGCGTTGATGACGGTCTCGTTGGGTACCCTTCGGTTGAAGATGGTATAGTTGGTATCCTGTGAGCCGCTCTGGATACCCATTTTAATCAGCGCGCAGCCACAGCCCTGCAAAATCTCGAGCTTCCTTCGACTGAGCGACGCCGGATGCGTATACGCATCAAACGGAAAACCGATCCGCTCGTTGTAGAGCTTCGCAAATTGTTCAAACTCCTCTTCCTCGCGAACGAAAAACGTATCGTCAGTGATGCCGATCGAGTTGACCGTCGGGAAGCGATTCTTGATCTGCTCCAGTTCGGCGATAATGTTGGGCACCGACCGTTTACGGACCCAATGGCCTTTGCCCTTGTACAGTTTGATCCAGACGCTGTTGCAGCAAAACGCGCAATTATACGGACAACCTCGGGTGGTAAGCATTCGATAGCGGAACAAGGTCCCGTGCAGATTCCCCGGCCTTGCCGGCACGATCTGGCCCTTGTGGGCGACAAAATGGTTTTGCTCGATCTGGTAGTCGGGAAAAGGCAGTTCGTCGAGATTCTCAAAAAGCGGACGAACGTCGTTCTTGATGACCTGGCCGTTCCGCCGGATCCAGAGGTTTGGGATCGTGGTATGATCCCTATTTCGCTGCATGGCATCGGCCAAATCGACCATCGGCCATTCGCCTTCGCCGACGCAGACCATATCGGCGGTTTCGATGCAGCTGTCCGGGGCAACCGTCGGATGGACCCCGCCCCAGATGACGGGCGTCTTGATGTTCGCCCGGCGAATCGCCTCGGTCAGCTCCCTGGCCTGGTAATACGTATTGGTCATCAGGCCGATACCAATCAGATCGCTGTCTTTGACCTTGTCCAGAAACTGATCCACCAGGCCGCCGCGGTAGCCCTTCTCCGCCTTCGACGAGCGTTTGATACTGAGAAATATCATCCTCACATCATGATTGTGAGCCTTGAGCACGGACGAAATCGATCTCAGGCCGATGGCTTCCGGAGTTGCATAGGTTCCCACCAACGAGATTTTCATAACGCCTCCACCGGATTGACTGGAAAGCATCTTGTACGCACTTTCGCCAAGTTTGTCAAGTGAGGTTGGGAAATGTCCCGGTTTGGAATATGAAGTCGAGTTGCATATTGACGTTCAGCGGCCTATTCTATCACTTATCTGATGAAAGGCATGACAGCAAAGGTCTTATGGATAGGGTTTATTGATTAATGCCTATTGCCGGCAAGAGATCTCTTAAAGATGAAGCGATTTGCCTGAACCGGCGAGATTTTTCCGAAAGTTCGCTGGTCCTGGTGCTTTTGTGTCGTAACACGGGCAAGGTTTCGCTTCTTGCGAAAGGAGCTCGGCGCCCCACCGCGGCAAAGGCCTCGCTCGCGGTTGATTTGCTGGACATCGGCCGAGTGGGCTTCATAATGAACCCTGACGGACTCGGTCTTCTTCAGGAATTCGCTGGATTGACCGGATTCGGATCGATCCGGCGCGATCTGGACAAGTGGAACGCCTGCTTATATCTGGCGGAGCTGGCGAATCTGGCCGCCAAGGACTTTGCCCCTGCCGCTGAACTCTTCGACCTGCTCAAGCACGCGCTTGATGCGATTGCGTCTGCCCCCGCGCGGGAAGATATTGCGACGTTGCTGGTTGATGCTGCTCGGGCCATTCTCGCCTGGTCGGGGTTCGAGCCGCAATTGCGACAATGTGTGTTCTGCACTCGCACGCTCAAGCCGACCGACGAGCTTTTCTTCAGCCCGTCACAGGGCGGGCTGATCTGCCGCGATTGCGAGCCGACCACAACCGACAAGTTACGCCTGGAACATCGGACATGGTATTACCTGCTCGGCAAAGTCAAAGATCCGATCTCTGCCGGCAAGGCGTTTGAGCTCCTGGACCGCATGACGTACGAGCATCTGGGGCGATCTTGCCGGATGCTCAGGCACTGCAACGACCTTTTCCGTCGTTCCGAACATCGCAAAGGATACAAAAATGTGAATCAGGATCGATGATTTACATTTTTGTCAGCTTTTCCAATCCGCGCGTAAAATCAGCGTGATCTTGTAACCTCCCCAGAAACGGCTAGTTGTGATTGATTGGGAGATTTGGCGCGCTGTTTGCAATAGCTTTACTCTGTGCGGCGCAATCGGTTTAAGCCGGTTGACGATCGCCGATGTTACGTTTTTGTCCACAGGTGAGTAGTCAAGGTTTAACGAAGGAGTACGTATTTATGGCACGGGTCAACAACGGTAGGCCACTGAATTGCCAAAACGCTGATGATGTTTTCAAGGCGGTCAGTGAGTACGGTGTCCGGTTCATCCGTCTGTGGTTCACGGATGTATTGGGCTTTCTGAAAAGTTTCGCCATTACCCCGGAAGAGCTTCCCGAGGCTCTGGAAGAGGGCATGGGCTTTGACGGGTCAAGCATCCAAGGGTTTGCTCGGATCGACGAAAGCGACATGATCGCCAAGCCGGATCCGACGACGTTCCAGATCCTGCCTTGGCGGTCGGACAACAGCGAGATAGCGGTAGCGCGGATGTTCTGCGACATCTTGTTGCCCGGTGGCGAACCCTATATCGGGGATCCCCGCGGTGCGCTCAAGCGAAACTTGGTCAAGGCAGCGGAGATGGGGTATACAAATTTCTATCTGGGGCCGGAGCTGGAGTACTTCTATTTCAAGAACTCGGAAGGCACCGAAACGTTGGACGTCGGGGGCTATTTCGATTTGACGCCTCGGGATGTGGCGAGTGATCTGCGACGTGATACGGTGCTGGCTTTGGAGGCGATGGGCATCAAGGTGGAGTATTCGCATCACGAGGTTGGCCCGTCACAGCACGAGATCGATCTGCGTTACGCTGATGCCCTGATTATGGGCGATCATGCGATGACCTATCGCCTGGTCGTCAAGGAAATCGCCTTGAAGCATGGCGTGCACGCGTCGTTCATGCCGAAACCGCTCTTCGGCCAGAACGGCAGCGGCATGCACGTACATCAGTCGTTGTTCAAGGGAAAGAACAACGCGTTTTATGATCCGAAAGATCCTCTGAATCTTTCGAAGGACGCACGGCACTACATCGCCGGGATTCTCAAACACATGCCGGAACTCTCGCTGGTGACCAATCAATGGGTGAATTCCTACAAGCGTCTGGTTCCCGGCTACGAAGCTCCGGTATACATCAGTTGGGCTCGGCGGAACCGATCTACCCTGGTGCGGGTGCCCCAATACAAGCCGGGAAAGGAAAAAGCGACGCGCCTCGAAGTCCGTTGTCCGGACCCGGCGTGCAACCCGTATCTGGCGTTTGCAGTGATGCTGGCGGCGGGGCTGGCGGGCATCAAAGGAAAATATGAACTGTGCGCCCCTATCGAAGAAGACATCTTCCACATGTCAGAGGAACAACGCGCCGCTCGCGGCATCAATTCGCTGCCAGGTTCGCTGGGCGAGGCAATTGCCTTGGCTGAGAAGAGCGAACTGTTGCGCGATTGCCTGGGTGATCACATCTTCACCAAGCTTATCGAGAACAAGAAGATTGAGTGGAATCAGTATCGCTGTGCCATAACGGACTATGAGCTCTCGCGATATCTGCCGATCCTGTAATCCAACACAAAACAGCGTTTGGCCTACCGCAGCTCATCGGTCCTTGTGGTCGGTGGGCTGCAGGCCTTTTTACCTGCACGTGCTTCAGAAGGCCGCTACCGGGCCTTTCTTTGTTGATAAGCAGCCTGCCATCGATTGCCGATGAGTAGCAGATATGTTCAACTTATACCGGCATGGGCTGAAGCTGTCAAACGGTCCGCGTTGCAATTTGTCGGGTTGGCCCGTAGAATTCTAGGCATGGCGTGTTATACTGACAAATTTACGTAGAACAAACGGCGTGGGAGATGGCAATGTCGTCGTCCGCACGAGTGGCAGTTCCCTCGAAAAACCAGCCTTTAGGTGCCGGGATTCTCAACGAGATTCATCGGCGCGCCCGGGTTGACCGGCAGACGATCGTTCTGCCCGAACCTCAGGATGATCGGATCCTCTTCGCTGCCGATAACGCTTTGCGAGAGGGGGTCGCCGATGTGATTCTGCTCGGCGACGCAAGCCACCTCCAGGAACGGGGGCAGGAGCTGGGCCTTGACCTCGAACAGGCCGTGATTATGAACCCTGCTTTCAGCGGATTGAAACACTGGTTCGCCCAGAATTATTTTGAACGCCGAAAACACAAGGGCATTACCGAAATCCGCGCCCGTGAGGTGCTGGCTGACCCACTGTTTTTCGGTGCCTCGCTCGTCAAGGCGGGCATCTGCGACGGCATGGTCGCCGGTTCGATCAGCCCGACGTCCAAGGTCATTCAGGCAGCGCTGCATTGCGTGGGCCTGGCGGAAGGATTGAAAACCGTCTCGAGCTTTTTCCTGATGATAACGCCCCGGACCGAATTTGGTTACAACGGGGCGTTAATTTTTGCCGACGCGGGTTGTGTACCCGACCCGACCGAGGAGCAACTCGTTGACATCGCGTTGGCGTCCGCACAGCATTGTCAGATGCTCCTGAACATTGAGCCGAAGCTGGCATTTCTGAGTTTCTCCACCCACGATTCCGCCCGCCATCCCGCCGTGGACAAGGTTCGTCATGCGGTGGAAATGTTTCACAAGCGGGCCCCACAATATATTGCCGACGGTGAACTTCAGTTGGATGCCGCCATCGTCCCCGATGTAGCCGCCAGAAAAGCCCAGATGTCATCGGTAGGCGGCCGAGCCAACGTCCTGATTTTCCCCGACCTGAATTCCGGCAATATCGGCTACAAGTTGACGGAACGTCTGGCCGGTGCCCGAGCGGTCGGCCCCATCCTGCAGGGGCTCGAAATGCCGGTCAACGACCTGTCCCGAGGCTGCAAGTGGCAGGACATCGCCGATGTCATCGCCATTACCGCTGTCCAGGCACAGGCCCGAAAAGCTCAATTGCCGGCGATACAGGGGCGGGCCATGGCGGCAGCGGGATAATCGAGTTTTCGATCTTTCACCAAAGGACGATCCAACGATGAAATTCCTGGTTATTAACTGTGGCAGCTCATCCATCAAATACCGTCTGTACGACCTGGCGAACGGCAGGAAGGCCACTGAGTTGGCCAAGGGCCTGATCGAGCGAATCGGCAGTGACCGTGCCCAGATCCATCATCAACTCAACAGCGAACAGTTCGATCGCGAGGATCGGATCAAGGATTATCACACGGGAATCGCCGAGATCGCCGATCATCTGCGAAAACACGGCGTCCTGCGGGACGATCTGGCGGGCATCGGACATCGTGTCGTTCACGGAGCAGAAGCCTTTCGTGAGAGCGTCATCATCGATCAACAGGTGCGGGATCAGATTGAAAAATGCGGCGAACTTGCTCCGTTGCACAATCCGGCCAATCTGGCGGGCATCCAGGCGTGCGAAAAAATCTTTCCAGGCATTTCTCAGGTGGCGGTGTTTGATACCGCTTTTTTTCACACCCTCGAACCGTCGGCATATCTCTATGCTCTTCCTTATGAATGGTACGAGCAGTATCGTATTCGGCGCTATGGCTTTCACGGGACCAGCCACCACTATGTGGCCGAAAGGGCGGCTGAGTTCTTGAACAAGCCCTTGGCCAAGTGCAATCTGATTACCCTGCATCTGGGCAACGGCTGTTCGATGGCGGCGGTCAAACAAGGTAAAGCCGTCAATACGACGATGGGCCTGACCCCCCTGGAGGGGTTGGTCATGGGCACACGCTGCGGCGATATCGACACCGCCATTGTCTTCCACATGCTTCGCGTAAGCGGCATGACCGTTCAGCAGGTTCACCAAAATCTCGAAAAGAAAAGCGGGCTGTTGGGCATTTCCGGCGTGTCGCGAGACATGCGCGACGTCTCCAAGGCGGCCAATGACGGCCACGAACGGGCCAAGCTTGCTCTCGATATCTTCGCCCGAAGGGCGCGAAAATACATCGGGGCTT
>Ga0315281_10010328_pt1 | contig 12875 bp, 13 predicted proteins | sample YL17G07_0_MG_FD_204540 | JGI IMG/M metagenome (GOLD analysis project Ga0315281, IMG submission 204540) | Sediment microbial communities from Yellowstone Lake, YNP, Wyoming, USA - YL17G07_0 | ecosystem: Environmental > Aquatic > Freshwater > Lake > Sediment | place: USA: Wyoming | collected... | reverse complement strand
TTTGATGAACGCGTCCGCGTCCATAATCGAACGATCCACGTGCGTCTCGGCGGCGAAATTGACAATTGTGTCAATGTTGTGTTCCCGCACCGCGCGCTCGACCGCGGGCGCGTCGCAAATATCGCCACGAATGAACGCGTAGCGTAGATTCGTTTCGACATCGCGCAAATTATCGAGGTTGCCCGCGTACGTCAACTTGTCAAAGACGACGAGGTGATAATCGGGGTACTTGTTCAAGGTATAGCGGACAAAGTTCGATCCGATGAAACCCGCGCCGCCCGTGATCAATAAATTCTTCATTCGTTTCTATACCCGTTTGCCGCGCATCGCATACGCATCTTCCAGCAACGCGCTGATATCTTCGGGAGACAATTGGTACGTGTCGCTCTCCCCCTCGCGCGCGCCGCGTGCCACGATCCCTTGCAAGATCAGTCCCTCTTCAGTTTCCACGATGCGAATTTCGCACAGATTGGCGCGTTCGATGTACTGACCGATCAAGCGCAAAACTTCGGAATAGCGCAGTATGGCTTCGCCGCGTTTCGGACGCCGCATGTCAACCTCCCTTCACCAGCCGATGCAAATCTTCACCGGACAAGACGTGCGTCTCGGTGCGGCGTCCCATCGTTTCGCCAGTTTCATACAACACCGTGCCGGTCACGATCACGCCATCTTCAAATTCCATCACGCAAACGTTGGTGATCCCGCGCTTCACAATAAATCGTCCGATGGCACACAGAAGTTCGGGATAAGGAATGGGTGTTTTCGCAGGACTCATCTTTCGCCTCTCGCTCGATCAAATGCCCACCTTGCTATAATCGCCGATCATCATCTGGAGTGTCTTGGTGCGCCCGCCCGCGCGCGCGATCTCGGCGTTCCGTCCGATCAAACTATCGGCAATGCGCGCGGGCGCGTCCACAATCGTGCAGTGTTCCAACACGACGCTGTGCTCGATCTCACAATTCCGCACGCAGCAGTCGTGGTAGATCGAAGTGTACGGACCGACGAACGCGTTTTCGATCCGCGTCCGTTCGCCAATGATCGCAGGTCCGCGGATCGTGCTATTGACGACCACCGCGTCTTTCTGCAAAATGACGCGACCCTCGATGTGCGACGCGCCGTCTACCTGCCCTTCGTTTTTCGCTTCGAGAATATCGAGCACGAGCCGATTCGCTTCGAGCATGTCGGACATTTTGCCCGTGTCGATCCATCCGCCGCTTAACAGATGGTGGCGCACGTCGTAGCCCAAATCAATCAATTTTTGAATGGCGTGCGTAATCTCCAGTTCGCCGCGCTGGGACGGTTTGATTTGGTCAATCGCTGTGAAGATGTGATGGTCGAACATGTAGATGCCGACCAACACCAAATCCGAAACAAAGTGTTCCGGTTTCTCGATCAGTTGCTTGACGCGGTTGTTGCCGTCAAGCAACGCCACACCGAGGTTTTGTGGATTCGGCATTTTGTAGAGGATGATCTGACAGTTCATCGCGCCGTTGCGGAACGCGTTGACCTGTGGCACGATGCCGTTGCGGATGAAGTTGTCCCCAAGGAAGAGGGTGAACGGTTCGTCGCCAACAAAATCGCGCGCAATCTGGACTCCGTGCGCGAGTCCAAGGGGCGCATCCTGCACAATGTACTCGACGCGCGCGCCGAAGCGCGCACCATCGCCCACCGCCGCCCTGACCTGATCGCCGGTTTCCGGGCTGATGACGATGCCCAGATCGGTGACGCCCGCTTCGACCAGGTCTTCAATCGCGTAAAACAGCACCGGCTTGTTCGCGACCGGCACGAGTTGTTTCGCGCCGGTGTACGTGAACGGGCGCAGGCGCGTGCCTTTGCCGCCGGAGAGGATGAGACCTTTCACGCCGGCTTCTCCTCACTCGCATAGTACTGGTACAAACTCGTCTCGCCCTTGACGTTGTTCAGCACGGTGCCGATGAGATGCGCGTTCACTTTGTCCAGCAGCGCTTTCGCTTTCTTCGCTTGCTCGCGCTTGGTCTTGCCCGCGCTGATGACGAGTAGCACCGCGTCTACTTTCGACGCCAACACCGCCGCGTCGGTCACCGCGATCACCGGCGGCGCGTCGAACAGCACCATCTCAGCGTGCTGTAGCAACGCGGCGATAACTTCGCTCATCCGACGCGACCCCAGCAGTTCCGCCGGGTTCGGCGGCAGCGTGCCGCTGGGCAGCAAATACAAATTCGGCACGCCGGTTTCTTGCAGCGGTGGCTTACTCATCAGCGCGTCGTCGCGCATCATATCGGTAAAACCGGGCGTGTTACGCGCGTCGAAAATTTGATGCAACGATGGACGCCGCAAATCACAATCAAGCAGAATCACTTTTCTTCCGGCTTGCGCGACCGCAACCGCGAGATTCGCCAGTGTCGTGGACTTGCCTTCTTCCGGCGCGGCAGAGGTCACCACCATCGAACGGATCGGCTTGTCGAGACTGGTGAATTCCAGATTGGTGCGGAGCGTGCGGTACGCTTCGCTAATCGGTGAGCGCGGGTTGGTAATCGTAATGAGTGTGGAAGTGCGATCTTCTTGCATATCAAACTCCAGTGGACAGTGAACAGTGCTGACTGTTTACTGATCAGATAGGGTTGCCGCAGTGCGGACAAACTTTTTGCGCGAGTGGTTTAGCACGTTTGCGCGCGGACACAGTCTCTTCTTTCGCGACGATGGTCGGGATCGAGCCCAAAACGGTCACGCCGATCACGCGCTCGATGTCCTCCGCCGTGCGCACGATGTCCGATTCGAGCCACTCGAGGACGAAGACGACGATGACGCCGAGGAGCGCGCCGAGAATCGCGCCGGCGAGAGTGTTGGTCAAAGTCTTGGGCGAGAAAATATCGGGCGCAGCGAAATTGAGGACATTGACGAGCACGCGATCCTGTTGATCAATCTGCAAGTTTTCTTGATTGTGGAACGAGACGAACACATCGGCGAGCGTTTGCGCTATCTTCGCGGCAGTCGCTGGCAACGCGTGCCGCGCCTCAATCGTAATCGTCAGCGTGGATTCATCGGCGTTGAAATTGATTTGACTGACGAATTTCTGCGGCGTCACATCGAGTTGCAGTTTGTCAATCACTTGCTGCGTGATTTGGGGCGACTGCATTTGCTGGACGTACAAGCGCAAAAGGTTTTTGATCGCCAGCGTCTGTCCATAATCTGATGGACGCGAGGGCATGGTGCTGAGCGTCACGGTCGAACGGAAAATCGGCGTTTGCAGTTTGCTGAACACGTACGCGCTCCCTGCGGCGAGGATCGCCAAGAGGATGATGATCCAGCCGCGTTTCAATAGGATGCGCGCGTAATCTTGCAGTTGCATGCTTTTCTCCTAACGGGCAGTTACGGTTGCCATTTTACCACAAGTCAGGGAAACAAGTAAACAGTTAAACAAGTGGAGAGACAGACCTATTTACTTGTCTACCGGTCTACTTGCCTACTTGCCACGCGGAATCTCACCGATCACGCGCAGCCCCAACGCCTCCGCGTCGCGCGCGTCCCGCACCGATGTGTCGAGGTAGTCCAGAATGAACGCGAGCGCGATCCCGGCGAGCAGCGCGAGTAACAGGCGGATCGGAATGTCGAGTTGCTCGCGCAAGGACGCGCCGACGCGATACGCGACCGGTTTGTCAATCACGGCCACGCTCGCACCTGCCGCACCGAGTTGCGAGAAATACTTGGCGTTGTTCTCGCTCAAATTCTGGACTGCCGCGTCCGCGATCTTCTGCGCTTGCGTCGCGTCGTGCCACGTAATCGTCATTGACATCAAGCGGCGCTGTTTTTCAATTGCGGCAGAGATGTTCCCCTTGCTAATCTTGATATCGCTGGCGCCCATTTTCGCCAACATCGCGTTCACATCATCGGCGAACGCGTCGCTCTTGACGATCTCCACAAAATCGTCACGGATGTATTCGGATGCCTGGTATGACGTGAGAATCGGATCATAACCGGAGACCTCGGTCGCGGGAGGCGCGTTGACGCCAATCGTAAAGCGCACGCTCGCTTGATATTGCGGCGCGGGTTGCGCGCGAAAGATCCAACTCCCCACGCCCACGACGACGACGAGCCCGGCGGTGAGCCACCAGTAACGCCAAATGACACGAAAATAGTCTTTCAGTTCCATAATCACTCCATTAGTCGCGTGGTCGCATAGTCGCATAGTCGGATAGTCAGAACGACCATTCGACTACTTGACCACGAGACTATGCGACTATCTGACTAAGCAACTTTTCCTTGAACACCGCCACGCTGAACTTTTCGGCGTGCCTCCGCATCGTCAGCGCGTCGTACTTGGCATCATCGAACGCGCGGACGACCGTGACGAGCGATGGCGCGGTCGGCTCGCGGAAAAATTCGCCAGTAACCCCTTCGACGATGGTTTCGAGCGCGCCGCCGCCCGCGAACGTGATCACCGGCTTGCCCGATGCGTTCGCCTCCAGCGGCGTGATGCCGAAATCCTCTTCGCCAGGAAAGAGGAGGGCGCGGCAGCGCGCCAGCAGATCGCGCGCCTGCTCGTCGGAAGGACGTCCCAGGAAGTGCACGTTCGATTTCGCCAGCGATTGCAACCGCGCACGATCGCGTCCCTCTCCGGCGATGAGGAGCGGCAAGCCGAGTTCGTTGAACGCCTGCACCGCGAGATCGATCCGTTTATACGGCACGAGGCGCGAGAGAATCAGAAAGTAATCGCCGCGCGCGTGCGCCACGCTGAAACGCTCCACGTCCACCGGCGGGTGAATGACCGTCGCCTCGCGCTGATAATATTTGGCGATGCGTTCGCGCACAGTTTCCGAAATTGCGACGAACTGCGTCACGCGCTCTGCCGTGCGGCGATCCCACGCGCGCAATCGCGCGATAAAGAACGGCAAGATCAGGCGCGGCAATCGCCCGATGCGCTCGCGTTCGACGTAATCGGCGTAATTCCAGAGAAAGCGCGCGGGGGTGAGACAGTAGCAGATATGCCGCGCGCCGGGCGGCACGCGCACGCCGTGTGCGAACGCACTCGTGATGCTGAGGATGAGGTCGTACCCGCGCAAGTCGAATGATTCAAACGCGGCAGGATAGAGTGGCAATAACACGCGCTTGTCTGCGAGCGGAATCTGATCGAAAAACGTGGCGCGAATATCCCAAGTTTGGTAAGTCGCTGGCAGCGCCGCCGCCCGGTATGTCGAAGTGAAAACGGGCGCGTCGGGAAACAACTCATGCGCGACTTCGAGGACGCGTTCTGCGCCGCCGTACTGATTGAGCCAACTGGCGACCAGCGCGAGTCGCACCGGGGTGACCTTGGTCATTGCCGATAGTATAACCCAAAGCGACGCGTGGCGCAAACTGACAGGGCGCGGAGTTTAGGTAACCGCCGCTTGACGTATCGCGACACTAGCCGTATAATGTGGTCAACGAATAGCCAACGAACACCTGCCCTTGTGGGCGGTGCAAGGGTAAACGAATCGCGCCAACGCGCGATGGTATTCGTTTATGCGGTCGGGATTCGTTGACCACATGGTTGGAACAATGGCTGTGGACGCGCAGCGCCGCGAGCAATTGTTGGATGACCTGACGCGACGGATCGAAAAAATGGGAATGACCGCGCCGGCGATTTTGTTTTTGGAGACGTACAAGCCGCTGGCTTTTCTGGGCGCGCAATTGCTCTGGTTCGCGCAACCTTTCCTAAGTCTTGGTTTCAAGGAAGCCGATTTGCGCGACCTCACTCTGCTCATCGAAGACCGCGCGGGTGTGGAAGAATTGCTTGATCGGCTCGAAGCATTACAGACTGATAGAACTTAAGGGTTTGACCTTGCGAAGTTTGCCAAGTTACAAACCCTTGGGATCAGCGTGAGGCTTATTTCAGGAGTCGCGGGTTGGATGCGTTATTGAGTCTCCTTAATTCAACGATAGGAGCACAGCAAGCCCGGATGCTCGGCGTGCTCCTCTTTTTCCTCCCAATCTTTTTCTTTGCGTATTGGGCGGTCAACCGCGGCCTGCGGCTGCCTTTGCGACCGATTGCCGCGTACACCGCGCTCAAAGGTTTGTTCGCGCGTTCCGCCGAAGCCGGCCAACCCGTTCACCTTTCGCTCGGCACGACCGGCGTCGGCGATCAATTCACCGCCGATTCCACCGCCGCGCTCAACGTCCTGGAGTACCTGAGCGAGCGCGGCGCGATCAGCGCGGCGCCGCCCATTGTCACGCTCGCCCATCCGACGGCGTTGCCGGTCGCGCAAGATGTGATGCGCCGCGTCTATCGCCAATTGGGCTATCCGGAAGAATTTGATCCGACGCGCGCGCGTCTCCTCGCGCCCGAGCCGCTCAATTTTTCGACGAATCGGAGCGACGTGTTTGCGTACGCCGTCGGCGTGATGCGTTTGTTGACACAGCAAAAATTGGCGGCGAATGTAATGATCGGACGCTTCGGCGATGAGTTTTTGTTGATGGGCGAACCCGGCGCGCAGCACCATCTGATGCAAATCGGCGGAACGAGCGCGCCCGAGGTTTTGCCGTTCGTCTACGCGACGATGACGCATCCTTTGATCGGCGAGGAGATTTACGCGGGCGGCGCGTACCTTTCCGGCAAACTCGCGCATCTGGGCAGTTTGTTCGCGCAGGACATTATGCGCTGGTTGCTCGTCGCCGGCATTGTGAGCGCGGTCCTGCTCCGGACCGTAGGGTTGATCTAAAATGAAATGGCTGCCTACGGCAATCGCAATTGCAGTTGGGCTCGTTACGCTCCTTGATTTCTTTTTCACACTTCCCTTGCTCGACGCAGTGGGCGCGGCGTTCAAGCAGTGGACGATTATCTTGACCGCGTTCGCGCTGCTGCTCGGCTTGGTCAATCTGCTCCAAGTGCATTTGACGCGCATCATCCGACGGAATGAAGCGAGCGCGGGCTACAGCGCCATCGTCGTCAGCACCGCCGTGATCGTCTTTGCCATTGGCTTGTGGTTCGGCTTGCCCAGCAATCCGCTGACGTGGATTTTCGATAATCTGTACACGCCGCTGCAAGGCGCGTTCTTCGCGCTCGTCGCATTCTTCTTGGCGACGGCGGCGTACCGCGCTCTCCGCGCGCGCAGCATCGAGACGACCTGGATGCTGCTCGCCGCGCTTGTCGTCCTCGTGGGCCAAACGCCGATTCTGGGCGTTTTGGCAGATGCTCGGGAATGGGTCTTGAACGTCCCCAGCACTGCGGGCGTGCGCGGCATTTTGCTCGGCGTCGCGCTCGGCACGATTGCCACCGCGCTGCGCTTGCTCATCGGTTGGGATCGTCCATACAGCGAATAAGTCCAACCTTGCGAAGCGTTCGTGAGCCCAGCCGAACGGTTGCGCAGCGAACCTTCGCAAGGGTGACTTGCGAATAACTCACATGATTCAGTGCACACAATGCGGGACGCAAAATCGAGACGGCAGTAGATTCTGCAGCGACTGCGGCGCGCGGTTGGTGCAGCAATCGGGTTTGGTCTGTCCGATGTGCAGCACGCCAAACATCGTCGAAAACGTTTTTTGCAGTAAATGCGGCGCGCGCCTAATACCGCTCAGCGTTGCGCCGACGGCAGAGAAAACACCGCCGCCCGCGCCGATCAAAGGTCTGTCGCTCCCAGCCAAGCCCGCCGAACCCGCCGCGCCCGCGGCGAAAGAAGAACCCAAGCCCGCGCCGGTCGACGAAACCCAGTCCGGCGACTGGCTCGCGCGTTTGCGCACGAAAACTCCGGAAGAAGAGAAGCCGGAGCAGTCAATTGCCGCGCCATCTCCGGAACCGACTGCGCCCATTCGCGCGCCGGTGCCTGCGTCCGAAGAAACCCCAACTTGGCTCGCGCGTCTGCGCGCCGCGCCACCGGTCGAAGAAGCCGCACCTACCGAACCGGCGCCACCGCGCGCCGAAGCGCCTGAAATAGCCGAAGAAGATTTGCCCGGCTGGCTGCGCTCGACACCCGCGCCACCCGCGCAGCCAGCCGCGCCCGTCCCGGCGGAAGAAACACCCAGTTGGATGGCACGCTCACGCGGAGAGCCGGAACGCGGGGAAACGGCATCGCCTGCGGTATCCAAAGACGAAATCCCCGATTGGCTCAGGGACTCGAGCGCGGCGCCCACGACTGAGCCCGCCGCGCCGACTGTTGAAGAACCAGACTGGTTCAAGCCAGTCACAAATGTGCCGCAGGTGCCTCCGCCCGTCCCGGCGACTGAAGCGGGAATGCCCGATTGGCTGAAATCGCGCAAGCCCAAAGAAGAAGAAACACCCGCGCCGGTGGAAACCGCCCCCGGCGGCGTGGTCTCACCGGGCGAAGAACTGCTCGAGTCGCTTGAAGCCGCCGCGCCCACCGCGTTGCCGACCGAAGCAGAGACACTTGCTTGGTTTTCTGAAACCCCGCGCGCCGAAGTCAGCGAAGAAGAATATCTGCCTGATTGGTTACGGACTCCACCGCCGGGCGAAACCGGCGCCGCGCCAGTGGAAACTCCAGCCGAAGTCGCGCCCGCGGTTGAACCAACCGCCCAGGTCCCGGAGTGGATCGCCGCGCTCAAGCCGGTCGAACAACCTGTGCCCGGCGCATTTGAAGGTGGACCGGTGGAAACGAGCGGGCCATTGGCTGGTTTGCGCGGTGTCCTGCCGCTTGCCACCGCGATCATCGAGCCGCACGCGCCGCCCAAACCCGTGCCACCCAGTCCTTTCAAAGAGACCGCACACATTTTTGAATCCATTCTCGCCGCACCAGCCATCGCGCCGACAGTACCCGCCGCAAAACCCAAGCGCCGCGCCTGGACGATGCGTCCGCTCATCTACTTGCTGATGCTGCTGGCCGTCCTGATTCCATTTTTCGTTCCTGACATTGCGAGTTCCTCGTTACGCACCTATGGCACGCCCGCCGCCGATTTCTACGATGCAATCCAAACCTTGCCGCCGAATGTGCTCGTCGTACTGTCGTTCGATTACGATCCGGGCGGCGCGGGCGAGATGGATTTGCAGGCGAGCGCGCTCGTGCGACATTTGATGCAGCGGCGCGCCAAGATTGCGGCGATCAGCACGCTGGAGGTGGGACCGCAGATCGCGCAGCGCGTCTTGGACAATGCCGCGCGCGCGGCAGGCAACTATGCCTACGGCACGAATTATTTGAATCTGGGTTACGTGCCGGGTCAAGAGGCAGGGCTCGCGCAACTCGCAACTGCCGGTTTCGCTCCGACAACCCGAGATTTCTCCAGAAATCAAACGCTCGACAAGTATCCCGAGTTCGGCAACATTCGGAATTGGCGAAACGTTGCGTTGCTGATCGAACTCGCCGGATCGGCAGAGCCGCTCCAAAAATGGATGGAGCAGGTGCAGCCGCGCGCTGGTGTAAAAATCGCGGCGGGTGTGAGCGCGTCGGTTGAGCCGCGCGCGCGCATGTATCGCGACGCCAGGCAGTTGACGGGATTCGTGAGCGGACTGATCGGCGCCGCGCAGTACGAAATCTTGTCGAATCAGCGTGGGTTGGCGGTGATCAGCGCCGGCGCGCAGAGCCTCGCGCAATTGGTTCTGGTCGGCATAATTCTTTTGGGCAATCTCGTATACTGGGTCTCGCGCGGGCGAGGTAAAGCAAAATGACGGATCAGATTGGCGTGTGGGTCGGCGCGATCCTGACCCTGCTGGTGTTCAGTTATCTGCTCGGCGATACGCCCCTCTTTCGCGTCGCGCAGGCTATCTTCGTCGGCGTCGCGATCGGTTACGCGGCAACGGCGGCAGTCTATTTGGTGCTCCTGCCGCGTCTTTTCGATCCTTTATTCGCAGACCCAATCCTCAATTCGTATCTCGTCATTCCGCTGGCGCTCGGCTTGCTCTTGCTGACGAAACTGCGCGCGAGTTGGGCGCCGCTCGGCAACAGCAGCATCGCGTTTTTGTTCGGTGTCGGCAGCGCGCTCGCGCTGGGCGGCGCACTCGGCGGGACGTTGCTACCGCAACTGAGCGCGACGGTTGTCCCGCTCGATTCGCTAGAGAATGTCCTGTTGGTGCTGGGAACGCTGGGCGCGTTGCTATCATTCCGGTTTGTGCAACCCCAGTCAGCGCGCGGGGGTACGCACGCACTCGAAACGGTCGGGCGCGGCTGGGGCTATCTCGGACGCTGGTTTGTCCTGATCGCCTTCGGCGCGATCTTTGCGAGCACCGCCGTCTCGCGTGTTTCCATTCTGATCAACCGCGCGTACTTTTTACTGCACGATTGGATTCAAGTGGTCAAATAGTTGCGTGGTTGGATGGTCACGTAGTCAGATTGTCCAATCATCGCGTAGGTGAAAATGAAGAACGGAAAGCGATTGCCTGCTAAGTTTCTCAGCCACAGGTTTGTTCACTTGCCGTATTCTGCGCCAAAGACATTCTGCCGAACTAATTAAGTTTCGCGTTTTGGATTTTGATCACCTATGCCTGATTCGCAAAAAACCGAATCGCTCCTCGTTGCCGACATCGGGAGCGTAACAACCAAAGTCGGTTTGGTGGATGCCATGAACGGCGAGTTCCGTTTTGTCAGCGCGGGCATCGCGGCGACGACCGCGAGCCCGCCGGACGCGGACCTGCTCGCCGGAGTCCGCGACGCGATTCGCCAGATCGAGGCGCGCACCGAAAGACAACTCCTGACCGACGACCAGCAATTGCTCGTGCCCGGGCGTTCGAGCACGCAAGGAGTGGATTCTTTCGTCGCGATCACCAGCGCACCTCAACCGCTGCGCGTCGCGATTGTCGGATTAAGCCGCGAACTGAGCGTGACCAGCGCAGTGCGCGCGGTGAATGGGACGCACGCCGTCGTCACCGCCGTGTTTGCGCTGGACGAGACCGGTGGGCGCTGGGTGCCGGTGACTGTGCCGCCCAGCCCCGACTCGGCGCAGCAGACTGCGACGACGGTGCTGCAAGATCCGGCGGTCCTCGCCGCGGAAGCGCTCGCGCGCGCGCGTCCCGACGTGATCGTGCTGGTCGGTGGCATTGACGGCGGCGCGACAACCGCGCTGTACGATCTTGCCAATCTCGTCGCCGTGATTATTGCCGCGCGCGAAGAAAGCATGCGCCCGCTGGTCGTTTTTGCCGGAAACAGCGCGGCACGCGCCCCGATTGCCGATCGCATTGGACAGCTCACGCCGCTGCGTTCCGTGGACAATGTGCAGCCGACCCTGGAGAGCGCAAACCTCGCGCCCTTGCAGCGCGAACTCGAATCGCTCTACGACGAAAAGAAAGTCAAGTGGCTGCCCGGTCTGAACGCGTTGACTAATTGGACGTCCGTGCCGGTGATTCCCAGTTCGCACGCATTTCAAAACGTCATCCGTTATCTCGCGCGCCGTTATGGTCTGAGCGTACTCGGCGCGGATATCGGCGGCGGCGCGACGACCGTGGTGACCGCGCGCGGTGAAGCGACGACGCGCGTGGTGCACGCGGATTGGGGCATCGGACATGCTCTCGAAAAGATTATCGAGCAGACCGACATCGAACGCTTGATGGACTGGCTGCCGATTGAAATGACGCGGGAGGACGCCCAGGCGCGCTGGCTCAATCAATCCCTGCGACCGCGCGCGATTCCGGTCTCGCGTGAAGATGCCTACTTGACGCATGCCGCCACCCGCGTCGCGCTGGCGACTGCCGCGCGCGGGGTTGCCGCCGACGGACTCGACTTGATCGTGCTGACCGGCGGCGCGTGCGCGTCTAACTCCAACTTGGGCGCCCTCGCGCTGCTCGCGCTCGATGCGCTGCAGCCGCAGGGCGTCTTTTCGCTCGCGGTCGATCCGTTTGGCTTGGCACCGGCGTTCGGTAGTCTCGCGCGGGTCAACGCTGAAGCCGCCGCCAGTGTGATCGAACGCGATGGATTTACGACGCTGGGCACGGTGATCGCGCCGTGGTCGAATAATCGCGAAGGGCAAATTGACGTGCGCGTCCAAATCCAGCCCGCCAGCGGGGGCGTCATTAGCCTCGAAGTGCAGCATGGTTCGCTCGAACTCGTGCCACTGCTGCCGGGTCAAAAGGCGACCATCGAAGTGCGTCCGGCGGGCGGCGTGGATTTGCCGCACGTCAAGCGCGGCGTGTTCAAAGCCGAAATCGAAGGGGGCGCGCTCGGTTTGATCATCGACGCGCGCGGTCGTCCCATCACTTTGCCGAGCGATCCGGAGAAACGGCGCACCAAAGTTCAGCAATGGTACTGGGACATCGGCGGCGAGGTGGCGTATGTCTGACGCGTTGATTCCGGCGCTCGCCCAAACGCGCGTCGTCAAATTCGCGCGCATCCGCCGCGAGCGGATGCTGCCAACTCGCGGCGCGGTGACGGTCACGGCAGGCAATCGGGTTGGTGCGCTCGATATTGTCGCCAAGGCGGATTCCGCCGGACATTTGCGTCCGGTGCCGCTGGCACGCTATTTGCGGACGAAAGAAACCGCGCTGGCACAATATTTGCTCAAGCAGCCGGGTGAGGATGTCACGGCGCGCGAAATCATCGCGTCCAAGCCGGAATCGTTTGGCATGTTGCGGCGAATTTACCGCGCGCCCGGCGCGGGCAGGATCGCGGCGCGGCAAGGCGCGTGGCTCGCGCTCGATTTGATGGATGCGCCGTTTGAATTGCGCGCGCTGTATCGCGGCACCGTGATCAGCGTGATGGCGCGGCAAGGGGTCGTCATCGAAGCGACCGGCGCGCTCGTGCAGGGCGTGTGGGGCACTGGCGGCGAAGGGTTCGGCGTGCTTCGCCGAATGGTCGAGACCCCGGAGGAAATTCTTGGCGACGACAAAATTGATGTCACCGCGCGCGGCGCCGTGTTGCTTGCCGGAGCCGGTGTGACCGAGGCGGCGCTCCGGCGCGCGGCGCAGGAACACGTGGCGGGATTGATCGTCGGGGGGATGTCGCCGCAGTGGCGTCACTTGATCGCGGAACTCGCGCTGCCGACACTCG
>Ga0315281_10010326_pt1 | contig 12877 bp, 11 predicted proteins | sample YL17G07_0_MG_FD_204540 | JGI IMG/M metagenome (GOLD analysis project Ga0315281, IMG submission 204540) | Sediment microbial communities from Yellowstone Lake, YNP, Wyoming, USA - YL17G07_0 | ecosystem: Environmental > Aquatic > Freshwater > Lake > Sediment | place: USA: Wyoming | collected... | reverse complement strand
GCGCGAAATCCCACGCGAGCGCGGCCCAGAGGTGGCTCGTGGGACCGGCGAAGACGTTGCCCGGCCAGTACCACCACATCAAGCGCGCGCCGCCCGCGATGCCGATGACCGCGCAACCCCACAGCACGCGGGCCAGCATCTGATCGCCGGTCGCCGGCGCTCGCGCGCTCATGGTTTCAGGCGCCGCTGGACGTCGGCCGCGATGATGCGGTACCCGTTTCCGTTCGGGTGGCTGTCTCCGGAGCGGAGAAAGAGCCGTTCCGTGTTCCGCGCCGCCGCTGCTCTCAGCGCCGGCAGCGCGTCGACGTAGTCGGTGTGCTCGGCGGCCAGGCGGTCGATAATTCGTTCGCGCGCCGTGCGCTCGTTGGCAACCACGCGCCGCACCACGTCCAGGCACGCACGGTCGGACGCGCCGTCCAGCAGTCCGTCGTACACGCTTTCCTTGGTGGGCAGGAGCAGGATTATGACGCGCATGCCCGCGCGGTCTGCGGACTGGTGCATCCGGGTCAGCAGCGTCAGAGTGATCTCGAGGCCTTCGCGGATCTCCGGCGAGGACAGGTCCAGCGCCTTGAGCCGATCGTGGGGCGTGAACACCGTCGGAAACGGCGGTCCGCTCTCGAGCGAGCAGGCGCCGTCGCGCGTCGCGCCGGCGCGATCCGCGAAGCGGTTGATCGTTTGCCCCACGACGCTCTCCTCGACCAGCCGGAACAGCATGCTGTGGGCTTCGAGCCAGCCCTCAGCGCTCGCCGGGTCGAGCGGCGGCGACGGTGGCCCCGTGTGACCGGGTCCGCCCTGCCGCAGGTCACGCCAATGCTCGCGGGCGTAGACGCGAGTCACCGCGTCGAGCAGATCGTTCCCGAAGTACACGCCGACGATCGCGAGCGAAGGATGCAGACCCGGCGCGCGCGTGTCGAGGAGATACAGATAGTCGGCAGGCCCGTAACCGCCGAGCCCGAGGTTGTAAACGGCCGCGCCCGTCGCCCGCGCGAGCCAACTCGGCCAGGATTCTGCGGCCGTCGCCGAGTAGCCGTACGTCAGCGAGTCGCCGATGGCGATGATGTCCGCCCGATCGGGGACCGCGCGATTGCGGAAGCCCCACGCGTCGTGCCCGCCGGAGTACGGCGCGATCCGGTGGACCAGCACGTCGTCGGCGACGAGGCGCGGCTTGAGGAAGTCGATCCGCGCGTACCTGAGGCGCAGGACCCCTTCAGCCGCAATCGCGCCGAGGAGGCACGATGCGACGAGCGTGGCGATTCTCAGGAGGACGGCCCGGCCGCCGTGGATGCGAGGCACGCGCTGTTCATTCTAGCTGGCGATCAACACGCCGGCAGCGTGAGCCGCGCGCGCAGGCCGCCGCCAGGCGCGCTGTCGAGCGCGATCGATCCTTTGTAGACCTCCGCAAGATCCCGCACGATCGCGAGGCCGAAGCCTGACCCGGGTGCGGCTTCGTCCGCGCGCACGCCGCGCTGCAGCACGCGCTCGCGCATCGACGCCTGCAGTCCCGGGCCGTCATCGTCGACGGTGATCACGATGACGCCCGAGTCGCCGGCGCGCCGCGCCGACGTGACCGTCACCCGCGCGCGCGCCCATTTGCACGCGTTGTCGAGCAGATTGCCGAGCATTTCGTCGAGGTCCTCGCGCTGCACCTGCACCGACTGGTCCGCCGGCACGTCGACCTCAATCGCGAGGCTGCGCTCGGCGTGCAGACGCCGCAGCGTGCGCGCGATGCCGTCCGCGGACTCCGCGACCGCGCACCGCGCGCCAGGCGCCGCACCCGACGCGGCCGCGCGCGCGTGCGCGAGGTGAAAGTCCACCTGGCGGCGCATGCGGTCGACCTGCTGATCGATGGCCTCAGCCAGATCGGCGTGGCCATCGCGCCGCGCGCGCTCGGCTTCCTGCGCCAGGACGGCGAGCGGCGTCTTCAGCCCGTGCGCGAGATCGCCGGCCTTGGCAATTGCCCGCGAGACCGCCTGTTCGCGCTGGTCGAGCAGCGCGTTGAGGTCGCTGACCAGCGGCTCGACTTCCGTCGGGTACTCGCCCTCGACGCGCTTCTCCCGGCCCTCGCGCATCGACACGAGGTGCGCGCGCAGCTCGTTGAACGGCGCCAGGCCCCGGCGCAGCCAGAACAGGCCGATGGCCATGAACCCCGCGGCGATGCCGATCATCTGCACCAGTCCGATCCGCAACATGATCGGGAATCGCCGCATGAAGACGATCGACAGCATGTGACCGAGCGCGAGCAATCCGCTGGTCCAGAGGATGGAACCAATGAGCAGTCGAACGCGGAACGAGTGCCGCCGGCTCATGGCGTCGCGTCGATCCGGTATCCGAGGCCGCGGACGGTCTCGATGAAGGTCGCTCCGAGCTTTCGTCTGAGGCGCCCGATGAACACCTCGACGGTGTTCGAGTCGCGATCCGCGCCCTCCGTGTAGATGTGCTCCGTGAGCTCGCCCTGCGACACGACGCGCCCGGCGTGGTGCATCAGATACGAGAGCACGCGAAATTCGTGGCTCGTCAGCTTCACCGGCGCGCCGTCCAGCGTCACCCGGGCCACGCGCGCGTCGAGGACCACGGCACCGCGCCTGAGCACCGAGCTGGCCTGTCCCGAGCTGCGACGAATCAGCGCCCGCAACCGCGCGAGGACCTCTTCCATGCGGAACGGCTTCGACATGTAGTCGTCTGCGCCGCCGTCGATGCCTTGAACCTTCTCGTGCCAGCTGTCGCGCGCGGTCAGCACGAGCACGGGCATCGCCAGGCCCGCGTCGCGCCAGCGGTGGAGCAGTGTCAAGCCGTCGACGACCGGCAGCCCGAGGTCCAGCACGACGGCGTCGTAGCGCTCGGTCTGCCCGAGAAAGTCGGCGCGCGCGCCGTCGGCCGCGCAGTCCACGGCGTAGCCCGCCTCGCTCAGCGCGCCCGCCAGTTGACGGGCGAGTTGCGCTTCATCCTCGACGACCAGTACTCGCAATCAATCCCTCGCCTGTAGTGTCCGCCTTCAGGCGGACGATGGCCGGCTCAAGCCGGCCGCTACGGGTTATAGCCCAAACGAAGCTGAACCGCGCCTGAACGGCGTGTTCATTGCCGGTTCACCGGCGACCGTATATTGTCGTCGGCGGAGGTCAGCGATGAGCGTGAAGGTGTTCGTGATTGCGGTGGCGGCCGTGGCCGCGCTCGCGGGGGCGGCCTTCGTCATGCACCATCCGGGCAGCGCGTCGTTCCTGCACTCGATGATGGGCACCCTGCACGGCGCCGGCCGCTAGGGAATGTTGGTGCTGCGCGACCTCGTCCACGCCTGGCGCGCGATCGTCCGTATGCCGTTCGTCGCGGTGGTCGTCGTGGTGTCGCTCGGCGTCGGCATCGGCGTGAACACGGCCGTGTTCTCGTGGCTGCAGCTCATGGTCCTGCAACCGCTGCCGGGCGTCGCCGACGCCTCCAGGTTTCAGTTGGTCGAACCGCGCGCCGAGACCGGGTCGTATCCCGGCGTGTCGTGGCTCGAGTATCGCGATCTCAAGGACCGGCTCCGCGCGCTCGCCGATCCGCTGGCGTTCCGCATGGTGCCCCTCAACGTCGGCGAGGCTCCGCGCGTCGAGCGCACATCCGGCATGCTGGTCTCCGGCAACTATTTCTCCGCGCTCGGTCTGCGCCCCGCGATGGGGCGCTTCATTACTCCAGAGGAAGTCACGCGGCCTGGCGCCGAACCGGTGGTCGTCATCTCGCACGAGTACTGGCGGACGCGCCTCGGCGGCGCGGCCGGGGTCGTCGGGCGCATGCTGCGCGTGAACGATCGCGTGCTGACGATTGTCGGCGTCGCGCCCGAGCGGTTTCAGGGCACGGTGCTCGGGCTGTACTTCGATCTGTGGGTGCCGGCCACGCTCGCGCCCGAGCTGCTGGCCGGGTCGCGCGAGTTGGAGGACCGCGGTCAGCGCGGCTACTCCGTCATGGGACGCCTGCGGCCGGGCGCCACGGCCGCCCAGGCGCAGGCCGATGTCGCCGCGGCGATGCGCGACCTCGCGCGCGACTATCCGCAGACAAACCGCGGGCTGCATGCCGAGGTCCTGCCGTTCTGGCAATCGCCGCGCGGTCCGCAGCGCATGCTCTCGAGCGCGCTGCTGGTGCTGCAGGGCGTCATGCTGCTGTTGCTGCTCGCCGTCTGCGGCAACACGGCGAACCTCATGCTTGCGCGCGCGAGCGCGCGCCAGCGCGAGATGGGCATGCGCCTCGCGCTCGGCGCCGGCCGATGGCGTGTGGCCAGCCTGGTGCTGACCGAAAATCTGCTGCTCTCGTTGATGGGCGCCGCGCTCGGCGCCGCGATCGCCGTCTGGGCGACCGACGCGCTGCGCGCCGTGCCGATGATCGGCGCGGTGCCGGTCAGGTTCGTCACGCAGGTGGACGCCGTGGGCCTCGCGTTCGCGGCGCTGCTCGGCGTGACGAGCGGCATGATCTTCGGCGCCGGACCGGCCATGCACCTGGCGCGCGTCGATCCGTCGGCCGCCCTGCGCGCCGGGTCGCGGACCGCGGGCCGCAGCGCGTTGCGCAACGCCCTGATGGGCGTCGAGGTCGGCCTCGCGATGGTCGTCATCATGGCGGCGGCGCTCTTCGTGCGCGGCTTCAGCGAGACGCGCGACACCGATCCGGGCTTCCAGCGCGACGGCGTGCTGCTGGCCGCCTACGATTTCACCGGCCGCAGCGTCGACGCCGACGGGCTGCGGGACTTCGCGAGCCGGCTGGTGGCGGGCGTGCGCGCGCTGCCGGGCGTCGACGCCGCGGCGATCGCGACCTCTGTGCCGCTCGACATTCACGGCCTGCCGATGCGCGCCTTCACGATCGAGGGCCGCGCGCGGAGCGACGGCGCGCCCGAGCAGGCGCTCTCGAACGTCGTCACGCCTGACTACTTCCGCACCATGGGCATCCCGCTCCGCGGCGGGACGGATTTCGTGGATCTCGCGGACCGGACCACGCCCCCGCAGGCGATCGTCAACGAGGAGTTCGTCCGCCGGTTCCTCACCGGCGCCGAGCCGCTGGGGCGCGGCGTCGTCAATCGCGATCGGCGGTACGTGATTGCCGGCGTCGTGCGGAACTCGCTGAGCGAATCGTTCGGCGAGCCGCCGACGCCCGTGATCTACTTCTCGTACCGCGATCGGCCGCCGGGGTTCGGGCAGATCCACGTGCGGACGCGCGTCGGCAGCGAGTCGCTGCTGGCGCCCGCCGTCGAGCGCCTGGTGCGCGACCTCGATCCGGCGCTGCCCGTGTACGACGTGCGGACGCTCAGCGAGCACGTCGAGAAGAACCTGTTCCTGCGCCGGATTCCGGCACGCATGTTCGTCGTGCTCGGTCCGCTGCTGCTGGTGCTCGCGGCGATCGGGATCTATGCCGTCGTGTCGTACACCGTGTCGCGGCGGAGGCTGGAGATCGGCGTGCGCATGGCGCTCGGCGCGCCGGCGGGGCGCGTTGTCCGGCAGATCGTCGGCGAGAGCCTGCGCGTCATCGGCGTTGGCGTCGCCGTCGGCTGGCTGCTGATGTTCGTCGTCGACCTGCACCTGCTGCGCGGCGTCATCTACCTGCCGGTGTTCGCCGGCGTGCCGCTGCTGCTGCTCCTCGTCGCGACCGTGGCGTGCTGGATCCCCGCCCGCCGCGTGGCCGCCATCGATCCGCTCGTCGCGTTGCGAGAGGAGTGACGGTCCGGCTGAAGCCGGACGCCACGACCCAACAGCGCGCAACCAAACCCCAGGGGCGTCCGTCTAACGCCATACCCCCCAGAGGGTTCCATCCGGAGGCGGCATGACATTCCTGAAACGGCTGTTGGGTAAGCCCACCGAGACCCCGAAGGTCCGCGTGCGGATCTGCGTCGAATGCGGGATGCCGATTGCGGACCATAAGGACTGGTGCTCCATCCTGCGCGGCCAGATGGAAATGCAGCAGCTCAAGGCTTCCGGCCCCGCCGCGCAACAGTCCTGATAAGATTCGTCGCCATGAAGCGACGAACCTTCCTCGCCAGCGGCAGCCTCGCGTTTGCCGGCTACGCCATCGGCGGCTGCGCGACGACCGGATCCCCGCGCGGCACGCTCGCGACGCCGCGGCGCATTCCGGTCCAGCTCGCGCCCGTCCGCGCCTCGTTCGATCGCATCATCCGCACGACCGTCGGCCTCCGTCCGCACCGCGATTCCGGCTTCGTCCTCCGCGCCGAGAAGCTCGACGCGAAGACCCTCATCCACAACTACGGCTACGCCGGCACCGGGATGTCGCTCGCCTGGGGCGCCGGCGTGATGGTCTCCGAGTTCGCGCAAGCGACCGGCGATCGTCGCGTCGCCGTGATCGGCTGCGGATCGCCGGGTCTCTCCGCCGCGCGTCAACTGCAGCGCCGCGGCTTCGACGTCACGATCTACGCCGCGACCGTGCCGCCCGACACGACGTCGAACATGTCGCTCGCGGGCTTCACGCCGACGACGGCCCTTATAAGTAATGACCGGCGGACGCCGGCCTGGGACGCGCAATTCCTCCGCGCGGCCGAGATTTCGTACCGGCAGCTGCAGCTGATGGTCGGCCAGCACTACGGCGTCTACTGGATGGACAGCTACAACGCCACCGACGACCCGAATCAGCAAGGGCGTGGCGGCGGGGCGGGACGCGGCGGCGCCGGCGGCGGGGGCGGACGGGGCGGCGCGGAAGCCGGCGGCGCGACCGACGCGGATCTGCTGCCGCCCGAGCTGCGGCCCAACCGCAACCGCGAGGTGCTCGGCCCCGGCGAGCATCCGTTCCCGACGAAGTACGCGGTCCGCACACCGGCGCTGGCCATCGAGCCCAACATCTATATGGACGCGCTCGTGCGCGACTTCCTGCTGTTCGGCGGCAAGATCGTCATCCGCAAGTTCGACACGCCGCGCGACCTGATGACGCTGACCGAACCGGTCGTCGTCAACAGCACGGGCCTCGGGTCGTTCACGCTGTTCGACGACAAGGAGCTCGTGCCGATCAAGGGCCAGCTGACCGCGCTCGTCGCGCAGCCCGAGGTGCACTACCGCGCGAACGGCCGCGCGCCCGACGGCGGCAACGCCAGCATGAACGCGCGCAGCGACGGCATCATCATCGGCAACCTCCAGGATCGCGGCAACTGGTCGCTCGAGCCCGACCAGGACGTCCTCCAGCGCAACGTGCAGGCCGCCATCGATTTCTTCGCGCTCATGCGTCCGCCTGCGCCGGGCGCGCGCTTGACGAGATCCGAGCCCCCGCAGACAATGCCCAGCGTAAACAGCTTTTTCGACGCGGAGTAACCGCGTCACCGAGGAGACCGCCGATGTCACACGACCTCTCAGCCCGCCGATCGTTCCTGTCCCGCATGGGCGCCGCCGTCGCGGCGTTCGGCTTCGGCGCCGCGTCCGCCGAGGCGCAGACCCAGACGCCGGCGCCGGCCGCGGCCGCCGCGCGCGCGTACCGCGCCACGCGCCACACGCAGGATGACTGGATGGAACAATTCCCGGGCAAGCACCGCATCATCATCGACGCCGTCACGCCGCACGGCGCCGGCGAGGCGGTCCTCTTCGCGAACAACCTCTACCTGTCGCACAAGGCCGCGTACGCGCTCACCGAAAAGGACCTGGCGATCGTGATCGTCATGCGCCACTTTGCCACGCCGTTCGCGTTCAACGACACCGTGTGGGCGAAGTACGGCAAAGCGATGGGCGCCATGCTGGAGTTCAAGGACCCCAAGACGAAGGAAGTCCCGACGACCAACCTGTATCAGGCATCCGGGTACGGCCTGGCGCTGCCGAATCTGGGCACCACCATCGAAGACGTGCGCAAGAAGGGCACCTACATCGCGATCTGCGATCAGGCGACGCATTTCGTCGCCGCGCAGCTGGCGGCGGGGGGCGGGACGACGGCGGACGCGGTCTACAAGGACTTCACATCCAACACGGTTCAGGACAGCCGCTTCGTCCCGGCCGGCGTGCTCGCGGTCACGCGGGCGCAGGAAAAAGGCTACACGCTCATCTACGCGGGCTGAGCAGACCGACGACGATACACGCCGGGACCGCGGAGACCGCAGAGAACCTGGAATCACACGGTTACTCTCTGCGCGCTCAGCGGTCTCTGCGTGTCTTGCCATCGGCAGAACCCGCCTCGGAATGAATCCGCCTGTTAACCTGTTTCCGTGCGTCGCGTAGTAGTCGTCATGCTCGCCGGCCCTTGAAAGCCCACGTGATCCAGGATCTGCGCTTCACGCTGCGGCTGATCGCCAGAGACCGCTGGTTTTCGTCCGTCGCGATCATCGCGCTGGCGCTCGGCATCGGCGTCAACGCGATCGGGTTCACGATCGTGAACGCCGTGTTCCTGCGAGGCCTGCCGTACAAGGATGCCGATCGGCTTTACGCGCTGGCCTGGCAGCCTCGCGCGGGCGGGCGCCGCAGCGTCTCGCCGGCCGAGCTCCAGGACTGGCGGGTCCAGAGCCGCACCTTCGCCGCCCTCGCGGGGTTCAGCGAGGACGCGATCAACATCAGCGACGACCGCGGACTGCCCGAGCAGGCGCGCGGAGCATGGGTCACGGCCAACATGTTCCGCGTGCTGGGGCAACCGCCGCTCCTGGGACGTGACTTCGCGGACGGCGAGGATCGCGTGGGCGCCGAGCCGCTCGTGATCATCGGGGAAGGCCTCTGGAAGAACCGGTACGGCGCCAATCCGGCCGCGCTGGGCCAATCGCTGCGCCTGGACGGCAGGCGGGCCACGATCGTCGGCGTCATGCCGGACAGCATGAAGTTTCCGGCAGACACCCAGGTCTGGGCCCTGTTCATTCCGGTGGACGGCCTCCCGCGGGACGCCCGCTCGCTCCTCGTGTTCGGACGGCTCGCGGAGGGCGTGGCGCCCGGCGCCGCGAAGGCGGAACTGAACGGCATCGCCCAACAGCTCGCGGCGGCCTACCCGGACATCAATAAAGATCTCGTCGGCGTCCGCGTGGAAACGTTGACCGAACGATTCGTCGGCGGCAAAGCCCGCATCATGTTTCCGGCGGTGATGGGCGCGGTCTGCTTCGTGCTGCTGATCGCGTGCGGCGACGTCGCGAACCTGCTGCTCTCGCGGTCGGCGCATCGGGCCCGCGAAATCGCCGTCCGCATGGCGCTCGGCGCCACGCGCTGGCGCGTCGTCCGCCAGTTGCTCGTCGAGAGCCTCGTGCTGGGCGGCATCGGCGGCGCGCTCGGCCTGCTCCTCGCGCTCGGCGGCGTGCGGCTCATCGAGGCCGGCATGCAGGACTCGGGCAAGCCGTTCTGGATCGTCTTCACCATGGATGCCGTCGTGTTCGGATACGTCGCGGCGATCTGCGTGGTCACGGCGGTGCTGTCCGGCCTCGCGCCCGCGCTGCACGTCTCGAAGACGAACATCAACGCCGTGATGAAAGAAGGCGGACGGGGCAGCGCGGGCGGTCTGCGCGCCCGGTGGCTCAGCGGCGCGATGGTCGTCACGGAGCTGGCGCTCACGATCGTGCTGCTCGCCGGCGCCGGGTTGATCCTCCGCAGCTTCCTGAAGGTCTACGCGCTCGACGTCGGCATCAGCACCGAACATCTGACGACGATGCGCATGGAGCTCAAGGATTCGAAGTACGCGACCCTTGAGACGCGCCGGGCGTTCTACGCGCGGCTCGAGCCCCGGCTGTCGGCGATTGCCGGCGTGGACGCCGTCGGTGTGACGACCGCCGTGCCGCCGCTCGGGAGCGGGCAACGCGCGTTCGAGATTGACGGCCGCACGCCGGACGAGTCGCCGCTGAGCGTCGCGACCGTGACGATCAGCCCGCGATTCTTCGACGTGGTCGGCCTGTCGCTCGGCCGCGGGCGCGGCTTTCAGCGCACCGACGGCGCGCCCGGCTCGGAGACCGTCATCGTCAACGAGCGGATGGCGGCCCAGTACTTCCAGGGTGAGGATCCGATCGGCAGGCGGATTCGTTTCCTGCCGCGACAGTCCCGCTCTTCCGCGTTGCTTCCCGCACCTGGCCCACCCGGCCTACCAGCCCCATCCGCCCCTGCGTGGCGCACGATCGTCGGCGTGAGTCCGACGATTCGGCACGGCTCCCTGCAGGATGCCGAGCCGGGCGCGGCGGTCTACGTCCCGTACCAGCAGGAGCCGCCGCAGGTGGCGTGGCTGCTGGTGCGCAGCCGCCTGCCGCCGGGATCCGTGATGGACGCCGTACGTCGCGAGGTCCAGGCGGTCGATCCGGATCAGCCGGTCTTCACGATCCAGACCCTCGATCAGCGGATGGCGCAGGAGCAGTTGCCCTTCCGCATCTTCGGCAGCCTGTTCGTGATCCTCGGCGCCATTGCGCTCGTGCTGTCGTCGGTGGGCCTCTACGGAGTGATGGCGTACGCCGTGACGCAGCGGACGCAGGAGATCGGCGTGCGGATGGCGCTCGGCGCCGGCTCGCGTCAGGTGTCATGGCTGATCCTCGAGCGTGGACTGATCCAGCTCGCGCTGGGACTCACGATTGGTCTTGCCGGCGCGCTGGCGTTGAGTCGGGTGTTGCGATCGGTGCTGGTGCAGATCGGCCCGAGCGACCCGATGACCTTCGTGACTATCACGCTTCTTCTGACCGTCGTGTCCATCGCGGCGTGCCTGCTGCCGGCCCGGCGTGCCACGCAAGTCGATCCGCTCATCGCCCTCCGTGCGGACTGACTCCGCTTCACGCCTGACGAGCGGACGACGATCTCTCGGTTCCTATTCCTCGGCCGCTCTAAACGTGACGACGAGGACGTCGCGGCAGCCGGGCGCGGCCGGATCGAGCGGCGCGACCGGCGTCACGCCGTGCGCGACGCGGTTGTCGTCCACGAGCGTCGCGTCGAACGGCTTGGTCAGCGTGAACGTGCCCAGCGCCGTGCCGGCGAGATCGTAGACCGTCGTCACGCCGCTGACGATGTTCTCGCGGTTGACGAGCAGGACGAGGACGAAGTCGACGCCGTCGCGGTGCACGCCCTCTGGCGTCGGCTGCCCGGGCGCGTCCGCGGACGCCGCGATCCGGAACTGATGCGCCTCGACGCGCCACTCGGACACCTCCGGCGCCATCGCGCCGAACACCCGCGCGCAGTAGCGCACGATCGTCATCATCGTGGGACCGGCGCCGATCTCCGGCGCGATGGGCGCGAACCAGCGTTCGATGCCGCCGAAGAGCGGGTTGTACTCACGATGCTGGAAGTGCGGCTGATGCGGCTGGCGGACGAGGGCGGAGCCGTCGGGGCCGATCGTGTACACGCCGAACCGGCGGCTGCGCGACCGCTGTCCCTCGGCGAGATAGCGATCGAGTTCGAGATCGTTCCAACTCGCCGCGAACGCCGGCCAGTCGGTCCGCGGGCCGGCCGCCTCCAGCGCGGCGCGCATCTCGGGCGCGCGGACGAACACGAACCCGCGCTCCGCCAGCGACTGCTCGATCATGATCGATCTTGTACGTCGGCCCGGCCCGGCGATGCGACCAATTTCGGATTGGCCTGCCGCCGGCCGTTCCGCTCCGGCGCTAGAGCAGATCGATCCGGAAGATGTAGCCGTGCGTCGGACTCTTGTTCTCGGTCCAGCCCGGATGGATGCCCGCGTCGCAGCTGTACAGGACGCCGTTGTGCCACGCGAGGCCGTGCGGGTCGCAGTCGGTGTCGGCGAATTGCGCCGTCTCGAGCGTGCGGCCCGTCGCGGCGTCGAACTTGGTCAGGCCGGCGCCGCGCTCGTCGCCGGTCACGAGCCATATCGCGCCGCCCGTTCGATGGTCCCACGCGATCCCGTGCGCCCGCGGCACGGTGTAGGGGATCAGGAATTCCGGCTGCCACGTCTTCGCGTCCACGCGAAGAATGCCCCGCAGACGGAGCGCGGCGATCCACAACTTGCCGTTGACGTACTCGAGACCGTGGCAGCCACCGCCGTTTTCGCCGGGACCGAGCGGAATCTGCCGGTGGCTGACCGTCTTCGAACTCGTGTCCGTCTGAAAGACGCCCTGCGGCGCCGCATTCGCGCCCATCCAGATGTAGCCGTCGCCGACTCCGAGGCCGCTCGTGTTCTTCGCTTCTGTCTTCACCGACTTCAGCGGCGTGCCGTTCCAGTCGACGAGGTGCGCGACATCAGATTTCTGTTCGGCAATCCACAACCCCTCGGGGGTCGCGGCGATCGCATTGGGATAGCCTTCCGGGCTCTTGAAGAGCGGCGTCGTCTTGACCCTGCGGACGGGCGGCGCCGCGTTGCCCTGGCCGCCCTGCTGCGCGCCGGTCAGTCGGGTGCCGACGAATCCCACGCCGAGCGCCGCCAGAAAGTCGCGTCGTGTGTCCATGGAGGGCCTGCCTTGCGGGCCAGTATAGCCACGAGCACGCCGATCGTTGCCCGCGAAAAACATTGAGCGCCCGGCGGGCTCCCGGTGTATTTTTACGAGGCACCTGAGGAGGTCCGAGATGGCGAAGCCGTTCAGCCTGCTGTTGGCCGCGACTGTGATGACAAGCGTCGGCGCCCTCGCCCAGGCGCCGGCCACGACGGTGGCAGATGTCACGTTTACCAGAGATATTGCCCCCATCCTGCAGCGCAGCTGTCAGGAGTGCCATCACCCGGACGGCGTCGCGCCGATGCCGCTCGTCACCTACGAGGACGCGCGGCCGTGGGCGCGCTCCATGAAGACGCGGACCGCCCTGCGCAGCCAGCGCGGCGCGATGCCGCCGTTCTTCGTCGAGCGGAACATCGGCATCCAGAAGTTCAAGCACGACCCGTCGCTGAGCGACGAGGAGGTCGCCAGGGTCGCCAAGTGGGCCGACAGCGGCGCGCCGCGCGGCAACCCGGCCGACATGCCGAAGCCGCTGCAGTTCGACGGCGCCGACAAGTGGACGATCGGCGAGCCGGATCTGATCCTGCGGTCGAAGGACGTCATCGTGCCGGCCATTGG
>Ga0315281_10010325_pt1 | contig 12877 bp, 11 predicted proteins | sample YL17G07_0_MG_FD_204540 | JGI IMG/M metagenome (GOLD analysis project Ga0315281, IMG submission 204540) | Sediment microbial communities from Yellowstone Lake, YNP, Wyoming, USA - YL17G07_0 | ecosystem: Environmental > Aquatic > Freshwater > Lake > Sediment | place: USA: Wyoming | collected... | reverse complement strand
GGCGGAGAAGTTCTGCAGCGCCGCGCGCACGATGCCACGGAAGTCGATGCACGGATTGGTCCAGAAGGTGCGGTCCTCGGCGGCCACCTGCGCCTCGATGATGACCTTCGGGATCTGCGCGAACGGAATCACTCGCCGCTGCTCGGCGGCGAAGGTGGCCAGCTCTACCCCGTCTGCCGAGACGACGCGTGAACCCTCGCTCAGCTCGAAATGCTCGAGGCCGCCGGGGTCGGGGAGCCCAGCGGTGTACGACGCGAAGGCGCCGATCACGCCGATGAACAGGGCGGCCGCAAGGGCGGCAAAGGTGCCGAGAACCAGTGCCGGAAGCGGTGCGATACCCGGCGACGAGCGGCGCGGGGAGCCACCGCGAGCGGACGAGGGGGTTGGCGCGGCGCCAAGACGGCGGCCGGCGCGCGACGGGGTGCGGCGCATCATCGACAGCCTGACTCTAGCACGGGCCTCTATCATCGGCTGATGAGCCTGCAGATTCTTGACGACCTCGCCTGGCGTGGGCTGGTCGCTCACAGCACCGATCCGAAGGCCCTCGGGGCTGCCCTGGACGCTGGTCCGGTCACCTTCTACTGCGGCTTCGACCCGACTGCAGCGAGCCTCCACTTCGGCAACCTCGTGCAGTTGATCGTGATGCGGCGGCTCCAGATGGAAGGACATCGGCCGATCGCCGTGGTGGGAGGAGCCACCGGGTTGGTCGGAGATCCGAGCGGAAAGACGGCTGAACGCAACCTCAATGAGGCCGAGCTGGTGGCGGCCTGGGTCGAGCGGATTCACGGCCAGGTGGAGCGTTACCTGGACTTCGACGGCCCCGCTCCGGCCCGTGTCGTGAACAACCTGGAGTGGACGGCGCCTCTCTCGGCCCTCGACTTCCTGCGCGAGGTTGGCAAACATTTCAGCGTGAATCGCATGCTCGACCGCGAGGCGGTCAGCGCGCGCCTCGCGGCGGGCGGGATCAGCTTCACGGAGTTCAGCTACCAGATCCTCCAGGCATTCGACTACCTGGAGCTGCACCGTCGATACGGATGTGATTTGCAGACCGGGGGGAGCGACCAGTGGGGCAACCTGACCGCCGGGGTTGACCTGATCCGTCGCGTCACCACGGACAGCGTGCATGCCCTTGCCACCCCGTTGATCACCAGGGCCGACGGCTCGAAGTACGGCAAGACCGCGGACGGCACCCTGTGGCTCGATCCGACGATGACCTCGCCGTACGCGTTCTTCCAGTACTTCGTGAACACCGACGACGCCGATGTGGGCGCGCTGCTGCGCGTCTTCAGCTTCCGATCACGTGAAGAGATCGAGGCATTGGAGGCGACCGTGCTCACCCGTCCAGAGGCTCGCGAGGCGCAGTCCGCCCTGGGAAGTGAGCTGACCTCGCTGGTCCACGGCGAGTCCGAAGCGGCATCCGCGATGAACGCCAGTCGAGCGCTCTTCGGGCAGGGAGAGCTTCGTGACCTCGACGCCGCCACGCTCGAGGCCGCCGTGGCCGAGCTGCCCCGCGCCGAGGTCGGCGATGCGTGGCCGTCGGTGGTCGACCTGCTGGTGGCATGCGGCCTCGCCGACAGCCGCTCCGCGGCGCGAAGGACCGTCAGCGAGGGCGGCTGCTATCTGAACAACCAGCGCGTGAGTGACGTGGCGGCGAAGCCCGGCGACGCAGACCTGCTCCACGGACGATGGCTGGTGATCCGCCGCGGGAAGCGCAACCTGGCGGCGGTGGAGCGCCTTCCCGCATAGCCGACCGGCCGCGGGCGGAGAGCGCTAGTGCTTTTCGCCGGCAGCCACCTTGGCCTCGTGCTCGGCGATCACCTTGTCAGCCACGATATGTGGGACTTCGGCGTAGTGATCCAGCTTCCAGCTAAACCGCCCGCGCCCCTGGGTGATGCTGCGCAGCTCCGTGGCGTAGTGGAACATCTCTGCCTGCGGCACCTGGGCGCGGAGGTGTTGCATCCCACCTGCCGAGTCCATCCCCAGCACATGGCCGCGCTTGCCGGTGATCTGCCCCATGACGTCGCCCATGTAGTCGTCGGGAACCACGACCTCGACCTCCAGGATCGGCTCAAGCAGCAATGGGCCAGCCTCGGGAAAGGCTCGCTTGAGCGCCTGGCTTGCCGCGACCTTGAAGGCCATCTCGGATGAGTCCACGGTGTGGTAGCTGCCGTCAACCAGGGTCGCCCGCAGGTCGACGACCGGATACCCCGCCAGCACACCCTCGACCATCGTCTCGCGCAGCCCCTTCTCGACCGCGGGGATGTACTGCTTCGGAACCGAGCCACCCACCACCTTGACGCCGAACTCGAAGCCGCTTCCCGACGGCAGCGGCTCGAATTCGATCACCACGTGACCGAACTGACCGTGCCCACCGGTCTGCCGCTTGAACCGATTGTCGATCTTCGCGGCTTTGCTGATCGTTTCCCGGTACGGGACGCGGGGGCTGCCGATCTTTACCGAGGCGCCGAACTTGCGCTTGAGGCGTTCGACCAGGACGTCCACGTGGGCGTCGCCCATGGCGGTCAGGATCGTCTCGCCGGTGCCCTCCTGGCGATGCACCAGGGCGCAGGGTTCCTCCTCCAGCATGCGCTGCAAGGCCTGGCCCAGCTTGTCCAGGTCCGCCTTGCTCTCCGGCTCAATGCTCACCTGCAGCGATGGTGCGCCGAAGTGCAGCGGCGGGAGAGTAGCGGCCTGCGCCCGATCGCCGACCAGGGCGTCGCCGATCTGGGTGCTGGTCAACTTGGCGACCGCCACGATGTCTCCCGGACCGGCGTGCGGCAGGGTCACCTGCTCCTTTCCGAGCAGGCCGAGGATATTGCCGATCCGCTCCTCTTCCCTGCGCGTGGCGTTCCACAGGTGGCCCTGCGAGCGGAGCGTGCCGGAGATGACCCTGAAGTAGGTGAGGCGCCCGACGAACGGATCGGCGGTGGTCTTGAAGACCTGGGCGACGAATGGGCCTGAGGGATCGGGTTCGATCCGCTTGCCATCCACCGTGCTCCGCGCTCCGACCTCGGCCGCCGACGGAATGTGCCTGGCGATCATGGCCAGCAGTTCGCGGACGCCGATATTCTTCAATGCGCTGCCGACGAAGACCGGTACCACGCTCCCTTCGCGCGTCCCCTTGTGGACGGCCGCCTCGATCTCGGCGTCGGTGAGCGGTTCGCCATCCAGGTATTTGGTCATCAGTTCGTCGCTGGCCTCGGCGGCGGCCTCGACCAGCGCCTCCCGGCGCGACTCCTCGCCGGCGCGCATCTCGTCGGGGATCGGCGCCTCGCGTGGCTTGCCGCCCTCGTAGATATTGGCGTGCTGCTCGATCACGTCGATGTAGCCACGGAACTTGTCGGCGGAGCCGATCGGCAGGTAGACCGGGGCGATCTTAGGGCCAAATCTCGCCTTCAATGAGTCGAGGACCGCGTCGAAGTTGGCGTTCTCGCGGTCCATCTTGTTCACGAACACGAATCGGGGGAGTCCACGCTCGTCAGCAAGCTTCCAGACCTCTTCGGTGCCCACCTCGACCCCGGCCGATGCATCGACCACCACCACCACCGCGTCGACGGCCGAAAGCGCCTCGACCACGTCGGCCTGAAAGTCGGCATAGCCGGGTGTATCGACAATGGTGATCCGCGCGCCGTCTGCCTCGACCGTCCCGATCGCGAGGTTGATGCTCTGTTTGCGCTTCTGCTCTTCGGGGTCGTAATCGAGAGCGGCCGTCCCGGCATCCACGCTGCCCAGGCGCGCGATGGCTCCGGCATCAAAGAGCATCGCCTCGGCGAGACTCGTCTTACCCGCGCCACCATGCGAAATGAGGGCAACGTTCCTGATCCGGTCAGGCGTGGACGGCTTCATCGGTGCTCCTTGTAGGGAGCGCGATTATCCGGCATTGCTACAATCCCGCGGTGTCAGGTCACAGCAAGTGGTCCCAGATCAAGCGCCAGAAGGGCGTCAACGACGCCAAGCGCGGCGCCCTCTTCACCAAGCTCACCCGCGAGATCATCACTGCCGCACGGCAGGGTGGGGGTGATGTTGATGGCAACTACCGCCTGCGCATGGCGATTGACAGCGCGCGCGCCAACAGCATGCCGGTGGAGAACATCAAGCGCGCCATCGAGCGGGCGACCGGCGCTGGAGGCGAGACCGAGCAGTACGAGGAGATCACCTACGAAGGGATCGGCCCGGCCAACGTGGCGCTGATCGTCACCACCATGACCGACAACCGCAATCGAACCGCCTCCGAGGTGCGCAGCATCTTCAACAAGGTCGGCGGATCGCTCGCCCCGGTGGCCTGGCAATTCGAGCATCGCGGATTGATCACGCTTCCCCTGAATGGGCGCGATCCCGACGAGCTGACGTTGGCCGCCATCGAAGCCGGTGCTCTCGACTTCGACTCACCGGAGGGCGGCGCACTGATCGTCATCACCGATCCTGGTCACCTCGAACCGGTGAGGTCAGCCCTGGCGGCCGCGGGGTATCCGGCAAGCTCGGCCGAGCTGTCGATGGAGCCGACCACGCGGGTCGAGATCACCGACGAGAAGACAGCGCGCCAGGTCCTTCAGTTGGTCGAACGGCTGGAGGACCTCGACGACGTGCAGAACGTGTACGCGAACTTCGATATCCCCGACGTCCTGCTGGAGCGGCTCGAAGCCTCGGTGGCCTGATCGGGCGCTACCATGCCGGAGTGATTGCGCTCGGCATCGATCCCGGTACGGCGGTCTGCGGCTTCGGACTGGTCGCCCTCACCCACGGACAACTGCGGCTGGTGGACGCCGGGGTCATCCGCACCGCTCCAACCGAGACCGATGCCGAACGGCTGGCATCGCTGCATCGCGCCTTGGGCGAGCTGGTGGCTCTCCATCACCCGGAGCGCGTCGGGGTGGAGCGACTCTTCTTTCAGCGTAACGTGCAGACCGCCATGACCGTCGGGCAAGCCCGTGGAGTCGCCCTGCTGGTCGCCGCCCAGGCCGGCCTGGCGGTCGATGAGCCGACGCCGAACGAGGTAAAGCAGGCGGTCTGCGGCAATGGAGCCGCCGACAAGGGCCAGGTGGCGACGATGGTCGCGCGCCTGCTTGGCGTGACCCTCGACGGGGTGCCCGACGATGCCACCGATGCGCTGGCGGTCGCCATCGGCAGCGTCTACCGCGCGGCATCTGCGGCTCGGGTGGCGGTGCGGGGTTGATCGGCTCCCTGCGCGGGCCCGTCACGCAGATCGGCTCCGACTCGGTCCTGATCGAGCTTGGCGGGGTCGGCTATCGGGTCATGGCCGGCCCGAGCCTGATCGCGCGTCTGCACCTCGGCGCCGAGGCGAAGCTGTGGATCCACCATCTGGTCCGTGAGGATCAGCAAGCCCTGTTCGGGTTCGCCTCGCCGGAAGAACTGGCGTTCTTCGAGCTGCTGATGACCGTCAGCGGCGTCGGGCCGCGCCTTGCCCTGGCGATCACTTCGGCGCACCAGGTGACAAAGCTGCAGCTGGCCATCGTGACCGATGACATCGACCTCCTCACCTCGGTGACCGGTGTCGGTCGAAAGACGGCGCAGCGAGTCATCCTGGAACTCAAGGAGAAGATCCACGCGGCGGGGATCGCAGCCGGCGGGGGATCCAGCAGCGACTCCGACGTGGTCGCGGCCCTCGAGTCGCTGGGCTACACCTCGACGGAGGCGCGCCGCGCCGCGGGAGCGGTGGCGGGCAACGATGGCGGCCTGGACCAGCGCATCAAGGCGGCGCTCCAGGAGCTGGCGAGATCTCGATGAGCCGATTCGCCGAGCAGGGCACCATCGATCGGGTGCTCAGCGAGACGCACACCTGGGCGGTCGTCGGCTGCTCCGCCAACCCGCTGCGTCCGAGCAACGGGGTCACACGCACGCTGCTGCGCTACGGGTACGAGGTTATCCCGGTCAACCCGCGCGAAACCGAGATCTGCGGGCTGACCTGCTACCCGGACCTTGCTTCAGCGGCCGATGCCGCCCGAGCCGCCGGCCGGCCGATCGAGGTGGTCGACATCTTCCGGCGGTCCGAGGAGGCAGGGATCCATGTCGATGAGGCGATCGCCATCGGTGCCAGGGCTGTCTGGCTCCAGCTCGACGTGATCGATGAAGCGGCGGCCGGTCGAGCCGAGGAAGCAGGCCTGCTGATGGTGATGGATCGCTGCCCGGCGATCGAGCTGCCGAACCACCCCTAGTCGCGGCGCATCACGAGGCCGAGCCTGCCGAACGGCGGACGCGGATCGGCGTAGGTCTTGACACGGGAGTCTGCCTCGCTTTCGGCCACCACGTCCCAGAGCCGGTTCTGGGCCTCGAAGCTGACCTCGGCGAGCTGCGGCCAGCATGCCAGCATGCGTCCGCCGATCTCGTGGACGAGGTGCTGGATTGACAGGCTGACGAACTCGTGGAAGACCGACGCAGCCAGGTCCGCCACCTGCTCGCCGGCCACGTAGCGCGATGCGTCCGCCCCGAGCGCGTCGGCAGGGTCCGCGTACCGCCAGCCGATATCGCACCAGATGTACAGCGGGCGATCGCGCCGTTCGGGGAGCGTGGTGTGCGCGTCCCGCGGGAAGTCGGCAAACGCGCTGCCGGTGATCTTGATCAGGTTCAGGTCGGTTCGTCCGCAGGCGTGCCCGGTGATGCGCGTGCCGCCGCTGCCGTCGGGCTCCAGGTCGAGTCTGGCGGTAGAGCGGTCGTTCCGGTCGCGCGAGAAGAGCACCCCGGAACTGGCGAACCCGTCGGGGGCGGGAACAAGGACCGGGGCGAACGGAAGCTCGCGGCCGCTCATGGTCAGCCGTTCCATGTGCGGGTAGGTCTCAAGGAACCGATGTCCGAGATCGTGCAGCCAGCCCTCGAGCGTCGTAGCCGCGCAGTCGAGCGATGCCGCGTGCATGAAATTCTTCATGGTGTCGGTGGCCACCACCATCCGGTTGTCGCCACGGGTGTACGCCTCGAGGAAAGCGTCTCCGTGGACCGCCACCTCCAGTTCTGCCGCCATCAGGGTGTTGTCCCGTCCGTTGAACGGCGACTCGGGAATGGCCGTGACCCCGACCAGCGGCGCTCCGTGGGTGCGGTAGATCTTGACATCGGCCTTGCCGTAGTGGATCTCGTACTCCATCAGGAATCCTCTCGAATCCGTTCGTCCGAACCACGCAGCCGATTCAGGCGGTCCGCGGCAATGTCAATCACGTCGTCCAGACCGCGTCGCAGTTCCGCCGTCCGATCGTTGCGCAGCGAGGCCTCCAGGAGCGGGATAAGTGAAGCGCTCGGTCGTCCGGCCACGAAGATGACGAACCGGAACCCAAACAGACGCTCGTAGATCTCGTTCAGCATGGCCAGCTCGTCGGCGACGCGCTCCGAGTCCGCAGCGGAAGGTCTGTCGTAGCCTTGCTCTTCGTACGACGTGGCCGAGACGGTGGCTGGGTCTGCACCGATCCGTGGATGCGCCGCCAGCAACTGGATCTGGTCCGCCTCGGGCATGCTGCGTGCCAACTCGAGAGCCGCCTCGAAGAATGCCGCGTCCGAGGTGAAGGGCCGCGCCTCCGCCAAGCTCGCGAGGAATCCTGGCGCTTCTTCAAACAAGGGAGCAACCTCGGCGGCGAAGGCGGCGGGATCGAGCTGATTAAGCGCCGCGATCGACGGGAAGCTCATCAGCTTCCGCGATACGCGGAGAGGCCGAATGGCGAGAGCAAGAGGGGGATGTGATAGCTGCGATCTGCATCGTCGATCCGGATGCCGACCGCCATGTTCTCGAAGAAATCCGCGTCACGATCGAGTGTGGCGGCATACGCTGCCAGATCGAACACGAGTTGATACTCGCCGATGACCAGTTCTTCGGTGAGCAGCGCCCGGATGCGCCCGTCGGCATCGGTCTGCAGCTCGGCGATCAGCTCGGGGCGGCCATCCGGCTCGAGGCGGAAGAGGGCGACCGGCATGCCGACGGCCGGGACCCCCAGCTCAAGGTCCAGGACGTGGGTCGAGATGGTCGGACGGGGATCGGCCACTGCTATCCTCCGCGCATGGCAAACCTGACGATTCGCGTTGGCGACCTCCACTTTACCGCCCGCTGGGAGGCCGCCGCACCTCGAACGGTCGAGGCGGTCCGTCGCCTTCTGCCGATCCAATCAACGCTGATCCACTGCCGCTGGAGCGGTGAGGGAACCTGGATTCCATTCGGTGACCTTCAGACCGGTGTCGGCTACGAGAACCACACCTCGCACCCGGCTCCCGGCGAGCTGCTGCTGTACACCGGCGCCCTGTCGGAATGCGAGATCCTGTTCCCGTACGGGGCCTGCATGTTCTCGTCGAAACTCGGCCAGCTGGCGGGGAATCACTTTGCCAGCCTGGTTACCGGCGCCGAGCAGCTGCCAGAACTCGGACGCCGCGCGTTGTGGGACGGCGCCCAGGAGATCGAGATCAGCGAGGCGATCTGAGGTGCCTGACCTCATCGTGGCAGGCGGGACCGTGGTCCTCGCGGATCGTTCCTTTACGGGCGACGTCGCCATCTCAGATGGCCGGATCTCGGCGATGGGGGAGTCGCTCGCCGCGGCGCATCCCGACGCACGCACCCTGGACGCCACCGGCCTGCTGGTCCTGCCGGGCTGCGTGGACGTCCATACCCACCCGCGTCTCCCCACCGACGACGAGCCGGATCGTTTCTACCAGGACTCGGTAGCCGCCGCGTTCGGCGGCACCACGACCTTCCTGGCCTTCAACAACCCCGGCACCGGGATCAGCGATGAAGGATCGCGCTCGCTGCTGGGCGGGCTTCGGGAGTTCCGATCCCGGACCGAGGGCGAATCGGCCGTCGATTTCGGCCTCTCTGCGGTGATCAGCGGGCAGCAGGCGGACCCGGTGTCGGAGCTGCCGGAGCTGATCGCATCCGGCGTCCCGACCGCCAAGGCATTCATGGTCTACGACTTTCGACTGCCCGATGAGCGTCTCCTCGCGGCGCTCCGCGCCATGGGCCGTCACGGAGGGATGCTGCAGGTCCACTGCGAGAACGCCACCGTCATCGACGCCCTCGTGGCCTTGGCGCTGGCCCACGGCAACACCTCCTGCCGACACCATGCGCTGACTCGCCCTGCCTACGCAGAGGCGGAGGCGACCCATAGGGCGATCGCTTTGGCAAGGGCCGCAGAGGCATCGGTCCATATCGTCCACCTTTCCTGCGCCGATGCGTTGGCCGAGGTTGCCGCCGCCAAGGCTCGGGGCTGGCCGGTCTACGCGGAGACCTGCCCGCACTACCTGACTCTGACCGACCTCTGCTACGAGGCGCCCGACGAGGCCGAGGTGATCCGCAGCGTCATCTCGCCGCCGCTTCGATCCGAGGCCGACCGCCAGGCTCTATGGCTCGGTCTGCGAGCCGGCGGCCTCGATGTGGTGGCGACCGACCACGTCCCGGACCGGCTGTCCGTCGAGAAGCGCGTCCCCGCGCCGCCCTTCCCGCAGATCAGCAATGGGGCGCCGGGGATCGAGACGCTGCTGTCGGTCATGTACGGCGAGGGGGTTGCGGCGGGTCGCATCAGCGTCGAGCGGATGGTCGATCTGCTGTCCACCACGCCGGCGCGCCTTTTTGGACTGGCATCGAAGGGCGCCGTGGAGGTCGGCCGCGACGCGGACCTGGTCCTGTTTGACCCAGCCGCACAGCGGGTCATGCGACAGGCTGATCTGCATCACTCCAGCGACTTCACTCCGTACGAGGGTCGGAACGCGCGAGGCGCGGTGCGCACCGTGCTGCTCCGCGGCGAGACCGTCGTCCTCGACCAAACCTTCGTCGGCCGGCGCGGTCACGGCAAGTTTCAGGAGCGCAGCCTGTCGGGTGCGAGATCGTCGAACTAGCCGCCTCGAATCGGTGCCTTTTTCTCCATCGGAACCTGTCCGGCGTCTTCTCTTCTAGCCCGAAGGGGAGGCGCGGCTACGCTACACGGAATTGATGGCGACACTTATCGGGGGCACCATGCCAGTCATTGGGGACACGCAGTGAAACCACCCTCGCCAAGCGGTTATCTGGCTGCCGCCTTGCTCGGTATGGCGATCGTCCTTGCCGCGTGCAGCTCGCCGACGGCCACCGACCGCTTGGCCTCACCGCTCGCCCAACCATCGTGGCCGGCGCCCGCCGACCCGATGGCCCAGGCCGTTGAAGCTGGCCTCGCCCCCGAACCGGTCGAGTACCTAGAGACGCACACGCACGTCCACCTCGATGTTTTCGTTGATGGCCAGCAGGTGCCCGTGCCGGCGGGAATCGGAATCGACATCGGAGCGGCCGGTGTGACAGATGAGCCAACCCCCGATGGCTCCGCGCATTTCTACTCCGTCAAGACGTGCCCTGCTGTCTGCCTGTCGCCTCTTCATACCCACGACCCCTCCGGCCTCATTCACACCGAGTCAAGAGTCAAGAACCATCCGTCCGACCTGCTCGGACAGTTCTTCACCGAATGGGGGGTCCGCATGGACGCGTCATGCGTCGGCGAATACTGCGAACCCGCGGCGCAGATCCGCGTCTACCTCGACGGCAAGTTGCATGCCGGCAATCCGATGGAGATTGCCTTGACCAGTCACCTGGAGATCGCCATCGTGATCGGTCGCGCCCCGGCTCTCATTCCATCGACCTGGCCGTTTGACTCGCCCGCCTAGGAACCCCCGCAACCTGCATCCCTCATGCATCCGGAGCCTCGCTGGTCAGGAACTCTCCGCCCGGACGATTCTGACGGCCCAAGTTCCCGCGTGACGAACCATCTAGCGCGCGCTGCGGTGGCTCGGTTACGCTTCGTCGCCGAGCCGCCCACCGCGGCCTGAACGGAGGGTCCATGGTCTGCGCCAACTGCGGGGCAGAGAACGAGGCGGGTCGCAAGTTCTGCGGCGGCTGCGGAGTGGCCATGGCCGTGACGTGCCCCGCGTGTTCGAGCCTCAACGCACCCGGCATGCGGTTCTGCGGAGAATGCGGAACACCCCTTCTCGCTGCACCTGTGCCCGCCCTCGCGCTCGCGGTTGATCACCCCGAACCGGTAGCTGAGCGGCGCCTCGTCTCGGTCCTGTTCGTGGACCTGGTCGGCTTTACGACCCTTTCGGAATCACGTGATGCCGAGGAAGTGCGCGAGCTTCTGACTCGCTATTTCGATACCTGTCGCTCCCTGGTCGGGCGCTATGGCGGCGTGGTCGAGAAGTTCATCGGTGATGCCGTCATGGCGGTGTGGGGGACGCCCACCACCAACGAGGACGATGCTGAGCGCGCGGTGCGGGCTGCCCTCGACATCACGGCCGCCGTCGTCGCGCTGGGCGAGGAGGTTGGCATTCCGACTCTGCGAGCGCGTGCCGGCGTCATCTCCGGCGAGGCGGCGGTGACCCTGGGAGCAATCGGGCAGGGGATGGTGGCGGGTGACATCGTCAACACGGCGTCTCGCATCCAGTCGGTGGCCCAGCCGGGCCAGGCGCTGGTCGGTTCCGAGACGAAACTGGCCACCGACCAGGCAATCGAATACGAGGACGCCGGGACCCACGAACTCAAGGGCAAGGCGGAGGCGATCCAACTGTGGCGCGCCGTGCGAGTGGTGGCCCTCACCGGAGGTTCAGGGCGCAGCGGGGAGATCGAGCCGCCGTTCACCGGTCGCGAGTCCGAGCTCCGCCTGATCAAGGAGCTCTATCATTCCGCCGCCGACGAGAAGCGCGCCCACCTGCTCTCGGTGATGGGCATCGGTGGCATCGGGAAGTCACGGTTGGTCTGGGAGTTTGAGAAATACGTCGACGGGCTCGCCACGGAGGTGTGGTGGCAGCGTGGTCGCTGCCTCCCGTACGGCGACGGTGTGGCCTTCTGGGCACTGGGTGAGATGGTCCGCACTCGGGCTGGGATCATCGAGAACGAAGAGAACCAGAGCGCCTTGGCGAAGCTACACGCCGCGCTCGAGCGCTTCATCCCGGATGATGAGGAGCGCAAGTTCATCGAACCACGGCTCGAGCAACTCCTGGGCCTGGCGACGCGCGTCTCGGGCGATCAGGAAAACCTGTTCAGCTCGTGGCGCATCTTCTTCGAGCGCCTGTCCGACATCAGTCCCACGATCATGATCTTCGAAGACCTCCACTGGGCCGATGCGTCCCTGCTCGACTTCATCGAGTATCTCCTCGACTGGGGACGCGACCATCGCATCCTCATCGTGACGCTCGCCAGACCTGAGCTCCTCGAGCGCCGGCCAACCTGGGGCGCTGCGATGCGGGGATTCACCTCTCGCTTCCTCGAGCCTCTGAGCAGCGCCAGCATCGAACAGCTGCTGGAAGGAGCGGTGGAGGGACTGTCGCCCGACCTCCGCAGCCAGATCCTGGAGCGCTCCGAGGGGATCCCGTTCTACGCGGTGGAGACCCTGCGCATGCTCATCGACCGCGGCATGCTGGTGCGCGAGGAGGGTGGGTTCCGCTCCACCGGCCCGCTCGAGACCCTGGAGGTTCCGACCACGCTGCACGCCCTGATCGCGGCGCGCCTCGACGGTCTGGCAACCGACGAGCGCAGGGTGCTCCAGGACGCGTCCGTGCTGGGGCGGACATTCACGATCCCGGGCCTGGTCGCCGTCTCGGGGATGAGCGCGGACGAACTCCAGCCGCTCATGGCCGCGCTGATCCGAAAGGAGATCGTCTCGCTGGCGACCGACCCGACCTCCCCCGAGCGCGGACAGTATGGGTTCCTGCAGGACCTCGTCAGGCGAGTCGCCTATGACACCATGTCGAAGCGCGACCGCGGGCTTCGCCACATCGCCGCCGCCGAATACATGAGCGCGATTGCCGGCTCCGATGACGACGACCTGATCGAGGTCATCGCGGCGCATCTGCTGGACGCCTACCAGGCCGGTCCTGATCCAGCCGACGCCGACCAGTTGCGCGCACGCACTCGCGACGCCCAGGTGCGTGCGGGGGA
>Ga0315281_10010324_pt1 | contig 12877 bp, 19 predicted proteins | sample YL17G07_0_MG_FD_204540 | JGI IMG/M metagenome (GOLD analysis project Ga0315281, IMG submission 204540) | Sediment microbial communities from Yellowstone Lake, YNP, Wyoming, USA - YL17G07_0 | ecosystem: Environmental > Aquatic > Freshwater > Lake > Sediment | place: USA: Wyoming | collected... | reverse complement strand
ACAGGAACTCCCCTGCATGTGTTTTCTCCTCTTTTGCAATATCAAGTATGACATTTTTCATTGTCTCATTACTGCTGAAATCGGACATTTGTTCATAAAGGTTTATTGCATCAAGCTCCGCTATCATTCCTGCCCTTAATATTTGCTTGTCCCTATTATTATCAGTTATTTTAGATGGAATTTGTGACATCATTCAAGTCACCTTCCTTAATTGCTTCCTTGCCTTTTCTGTGAGAATTGGCTTGTAGCCTTCCCTTGCCAAGTCTAAATCAAATGACGATATAAAAAGAGCTTCATCTTTAGAAAGGTCGCTTGCATTTTCAGCCAAGTCTATCGTTGCCATGTTGAATTTATCCTTCAATATCTTTGGTATACCAAAATAAATTGAAGCAACAAAACTCCATTCCCTTGGACTCCAATAATGTTTTTTCAATATTTCTTCCTTTGTCGGCATCTAAACCACTTCCTTAAGCTTTTACTACCCTATGTATCCCAAGTTACGCCTTGACCTCCGTTCCATATCTCTACTTATTTTTCCTGCTTCTGACTCCCCACCTGCAATGCCACTAACCATTGATTGAATTTCCGAAGCCAATTTTGACATTTCCATCTGTGCCTGCATTAGCATTCTTGTTGACCAGCCAGCAGAAAATTCTGTCAATCCTGCTTCCTTAAAATCCCTTACTGTTTGAGATATGGTATCCTCCTTTGTTACTATATCTTCAAACTGTTGCGCCGTCAATCCCGTGACTTGCTCATTTCCAAAAGGTTGTTTATCTGTTTTTTCCATTCTTTCTATGAATTGGCTACTTGTCACTCCTTTTTCCATTTACACCACTTCCTTAAGTGAAGAAAGTTTACCACCATACTGTATAATCCTCAATCTCACCCAATCATCAAGTTCTTTCATTTCTTCTTTTGTTAATTTACATTCCTTGCCAGTATCAAAGCGTAGCACTCCGCTTATCTTATATGGAGGCTTATCCTCCATTACAATCCCGTATTCCATCGTCATTTAAACCACTTCCTTTAACTTTATGCTTCTTGCACTTTTAAATCCATAGGCAATCAATTTGCCAAGCTCTGCCGAGTCCTTATTCACAAAGTCTGCCACATGAATACCGTCAATTATTAGCTCAAACATTCATACCACATCCTCAATATATCTGTTGTAGCCCTGTTATGTCAGGCTTCTCTAATGTCCGCTTATTGACCTCCATGTAATTAGAGTATCCATACATGGTTACGCCTGAACATTGGCTGTCATATATATCATTAAGACCTACTCCATGACCAAGCTCATGTGTTGCTATGTTCTGCAAGTCCATGACAGGTATTTGCTCTGTCACCTGCCTTATGCACACATCTTGCCAGCTACCGCACACCTCTTGCCACTCAACACATTCATTTACAACAGTCCCATTTTCATATGTAATGTTATCCCACCTTGTGCAGTCATAATACCATGACGTGCATTGAGTCTGCCATTCGGCACAGTAAGTGTTTGTTGGTGGGTTGGTGGCATCTCCCCACCTGAACATTGTGTTAAACATAACATCAAACTCGACTATTGACTTACCTTTAGTGAACCATACCCTTGTGACTGCTATTACCCTATCGTCAGGGTAATTACCAAAAACAAGTGCATTTTTAGTGTCAAGTATGCCCCATGTTGCACCATAGTCTATATATTGCGTGTCATAGAACAGATTTTGCGTAGTATATCTGTCCCACTCATCCACGCCATTGCTTATAGCTTGAGCTACAAATGACTCCGTAAGTCCATACGGGTTAGTAGGATTTATGGTATATTTTACTGGCAATGACTTCCACTTGTATCCAAGCAGGTTGTAGCATTTAGGGGTTGCTCCCTTGGGTGCTATACCTGAACTTTTTGCGTAATGTATGAAATCAACCTTTTCAAGCTCCCAATTGTCGGATATTACTGGCGATTTAGACGGTGCTACCGACCTATCCTTTGCCATATCAGAATTAGGTATGACCATAGCTGCATTTGCCGAAACTATAAACATAAGACATAATGAAATTCCAAGTATGCATATGATTGGGTATGGCTGTATAATACTCCTCATTACACCACTTCCTTTAGCTTTTTCTTTGATATATGCTTCTTATCTTTTTCATATGCCTCAATAAGCTCTACTGGTGCTTCTTCTTCAGGCACAAACCCTGCGAGAGTCCCCCAATCTGTCATTTCGTAGTATATAACCCTGTCTTTCAGGTTTGAAACATTTACCGTATGACCTTCCGTTATTATGTTGCCAAATGCTGCTTCCAATGCCCTTACCGTTGGCGCATTTTCACATGATACATTGTGTATCAAACCACCCTCATCTTCAATGACAAGTGTAGCAAGTCCACTGCCCCAAGTTCCTCTGAAATCCTTTATTTTTCCCTTTTCCACTACTTTCCCCATGAATGGCATTTACACCACCTGCTTATACTTACTTTCCCCATTATTCATCTTGTTAAACATCATATCCAGCAGCGATATGGTAACAAGACCACCTACCGCAACTGGTATGGCTGTCCCAAACAACTGCTGTGTAGCATCAGGCATGTAACCACCTTAAACTATCACTGCGAATACTATGCCTATGCCAGCAGCCAGAATAAATGCACCTATCACTGCGAATATCATTTTATCTACCATATCCTTGCCATCGGATACATTAAACAGTTCTCTCAATAATATCAATATGTATCCAACTGACATCAGCAGTGCAATAAATACTGCCGAGAAACCTCCAAGCGATACCCTATTGCTGAATGTCAGGTAGAAATGGTGAGGTGACATCGGGACATTGAGTATAGTAAGCGTCTTGGTTGTGCTGTCGTATGTCCAGCCATAGTATGATACCATATCCTTGAAGACTTCCCTCGGTGCTGGTATGCCTACAAAAACATAGTCATTAACATTGTCACCCATGATGTTGATGTAAAAGTCCTTCCTGACGGTGATTGAAGTCCATATGTCATACTTGGTGTATTGGCTTATTTTGTTGAAGTCTATTGACACCCTTCTGGCATTGGTCTCGTTTACGTTTAGTATATGGTTGGGGACTTTGAAATCCACTGTTATGGTGACAGGCTTGCTCTGGTTCTCCCTCTCCCACTTGAATGGGTCTGTTGAATACCAGTTCGATGTCGTGGCACTTGTCCTGAAGGAATAGTAGTTCTTATCCTTCTGTGATGATATGGTGACAGTTCCAAGCCTGCATGTGTTACTAATGGGGTCATAATACTGCGTTCCATCACAGTATGTTACAGGCTTCGTTGATATGCCCTTGACATAAAGGTTATCAAGTAGCATATGTGCAGTATTTTTGGCTGTGAATGTTACTGGTATCTCACCGCTTGGGTGATATACAAGCCAAGCATTGATTATGCTTGCGTTTATATTTACTGTGGTTGTTGATGAGTAGTTGCCTGTGTATGACCATACAAGCTGCTCTGCGACATAGACCTTCGGGTTAAGGGGGTATGCAGAGGAAGGAAGTCCTGTTATGTCAATACTTACAACGCTGTAAGTTGCGTTTGGTGCTACGAAGAAGCTCGTTGTCTGGTTTGTTGGAAGCGTGATATTATCCTTTCCACCTGTGAATTTCGTGAACTCAATTGGATAGCCGACTATGGGCTGTGCTTCTTCAGCACCAGTTAATGAACTTACCCCATAAGCTGCCTTAATCCAGTTATATGGTATCTTCCTATACATTACACGGATTTCATCTGCCTTGTTTGTCAGCCTAACCCCTATCAATACCTTTGCATTGTTTTGTGTCAAAGCACCTACCGACCTGAAGGAATACCTTGTGCCATTAAGGAATATGTAGCTTCCAGTAGCATTATGCATTCCTAATATATGAGTCCATGAATTGAGATGGTATAGTGCTTTGCTTGAAGTATCACCACTTCCCTGCCATACGCCTGCAACCATGTCAAAGTTTACGCCACCTTCTCCCCTTGCTGGATTTGAGTTCTGGTCGGCTACAAAAACCCAAGGTGGATATTCACCAACCAACCACTTTGATGTAACTCCATTTATTTGCACTGTCGGGTAATACCATGCCATTGCTCCAAGTATGTTGGTGTTTGGCGTTCCTGCTAATTTTGTTGAATAGCCTATTCCATTTTGATAATAGCCACCTATACCCCTGCCCCATATGCCATCTACCCATGAGTTCGGGTCTGTTTTAAGCGGATATGTCGGGTCATCAAGGTTAATGCCCCTAATGCTGTCCTTCGCAACGCCATTAGCATTGGCAAAGTGCCATATCATAGAATAGACTGATGTGTTCCATACCTTCGTGGTGTTTGTGGAGTTGCCGAACCCAAGACCTGTCGTATTCGTCTTGTAGTATACACAGACGGTGTAATTTGATGATGTGAGGTTGTTAAGTTTCACCCATATTGTAGTATTAGTGCCACCCATAGAATAGGCATAATCATCCCACTCCCATTTTAGCTCACGACCATTCTGGCCTTCAAGCACCCTTATGCTCTTGCCCTGCGAGTCCATATGTCCTGCTGTGATAAGTGCTTTTGTATCAAGGGTTATGTTAGTCGTGAAGTTGTATAGTATGCCTATGTTCGGCTTCCATATATTGATACATTTCCTATACTTCCAATCTGAATACCATTCAGGGTCAAGATTTCCAGAATCAGTCGAAGTATTTACATCAATGCTGAACTTTCCTATTGAACCTATTGGTATGGAAGATACTATCTTGAAATATGTGCTGTCAAACACGCTGTTTATACCTTTAGCCCTGAATTGGTTGTCACCTAACCTTTCAGTCTGACTTGATGCGTAATCAACGTTGTATGTAGTCTCATCGTGGTATCCGCTTATTATAGTAGTATTATATTGGCATGTGCTATTGCCATCAATAAGACCTATACACTTCAAAGTAATATTTGAAGTTGGACAATAATATGTTGAATTTGTGATATTTACAAGCGACCATACATCAGATTCACAGGTTATGTTGTCTAAACCCCATGATAAGTCAGGAACGCTTGCTGTATTGCTTATATTGTCAAGGACAAGTATGCTTGCATCAAGGTTCGGCACAAGTGTGGGGTAAACGACATTTATATCAACATTGTCTGTCGTATTGACTTGGCATATTGCCTCGAAATTAGAAAGCACACTGTAAAAGCCCTTGTCACAAGTAACCTGTAAAGCACCTGAAACTGGCAATACTCCTACCAATGAAAATAAAATGCCCATTAGCAGTATGCCTTTCAAATTCATTCTTTACCCCAGCTTAATTTATTTATATGATTTATATACATACTATATAAACTTTTGTCGGACAATTAGGGCAAAAATCGTGCTAATTTGCTTTTTGCCGTAATCAGTCTCTTTTTGGCCTCATCAGCCCTCCTTTTCTCTGAAATATGCGATACAAGCATATGACCTGCAAATTCTGGATATAATAATACAGCACTGACTTGAACGTCTTTAACAGCACCATATACTAATGACTGTTCCTCTAAATACGTCAATTTATTAAAAATAGTCTTTGGCCTTTCAAACTTCACTAATTCCCTGTGTAGCATACTCGTCAATTGAGTCATTAGACCAGCCTATCAAGATTCAATTTAGCCTTCAGTATGTTTTCCTTTATGCTTGGCACATCAAACGCTATTGTTGGGAGCATCATATCTGACCAAGCATTACCAATGTCTCCAATAATCTCGAACATCAGCCTTTTTTCTTCCTCTGCCGACAACCCTGATATTATGCCCATGTTAAACCACTTCTTTAAGCACCCTACTTGGCTTTTCTTCCACTAATCCACGCAGTCCTTCAAACCACCTTTCCGCATATCCCTGAAGCTCTGGCGTTTTCTCCCTCAATATTCTGACTATTTCTTCCTTTTCAGCAAGAAATTCAGGGTATTCTTCATTTGGACTTTTGGCTATGTAAGTGGCGATTATGGCTAATAACCTATTTAGTTATTAGTTTCCATCAATCCAACTCTCAATCCATCTTTTTTTTGCTTCTTCAATTGTTGCCATTTTTTCTCACCTCTTAAGTTTAATAACCGTAACTTCTCATATAATTCATATTCCTTTTCTGTTCGTATATTCCTTCTACTTTTTAATCGTATATTGCAGAATTTCAATAATGATTTGGCATGTTGTTTTTTAACAACCAAATAAGGCAGTATTCCTTCCAATATCTTTTTAACATCCAATAAATTGTGTATAACTATTCTATATATCTCACTACCTGATTCAAAGATTGATTCACTATAATAGCAATCACCTAACCTTTGCTTTAACCATAAGGCAACATCTTTATTTGTGTTAGTGATACTAATTCGTTGATATATACCAAATTTATTTACTTTACTTCTACTTATCCTCTTATGTAATTCTAAACTACCTTCGCCATCAATGAATCCTGCAATATAAGCCCATTCATTTTCTGATAAATCACCAACTTTCATTTCTAATACATTAGCTATTGGTCTGTATAATCCAAGTCTATGTCCTTTATGTATTATTCCAGACCAAGTTCTATCTGGAAGCATATTCCTCAATACTTCTTTATCTATAATTTCAAAATTATATTTAATTACACCGATTTCCATGTCAGTCCAATGTTCTATCTTTTCCATGTTAAACCACTTCCTCCCCTAATATTTCCTTAACTCTTATGATTTTTCCTTTAACAGCATCGGATAACCCCACAATAATACCTCTGTGCTTATCATAAACATACATCTCTCCATCATCATCTTTGTATATAGAGCCTATTGCCGTTTCAGACCATAATATAAATTCTTTTGCCATAACATGCCTCCTATAATGAAAGTATTATTCCTACCGCACTTACAAATGCCAAACATGCAACCAATATGAATATTGACTTGTTTATCAGTTCATCTGAAGAATTGATGTCAAGCATTGTCTTTAGCAAAAGCAATACGAATCCAATAGCCATCATCAATATTATAATTGCTGATGAAAACAGTCCTATTCTTACTGGTGGCTTAACTATGGGAGGAGGGGTTATAGTGAAACCCACTCTCCTTGAATAGACATTGCCTGCGCTGTTATTGGCATAGACTATGAGTAGGTTTGAGCCAATGGCTGCCATTATGGTCGTGTTGGGCGTGAAGCTGATGTTCGAGCCACTGTTCAGCTTATACCACCAATTGCTTACGGTTGCGTTAGCTGAAACTTCCAAAGGTCGTGATGTGGTTGTGTATGTGGTGTTTAGTGGATTATAGATTGTGATGTTGAGTGTAGAAGCCATTTGTGGGACTTTTTGAACATCAGATACCCTAAATTCGTCTATTATTCCATCAAACCATAATCTATAAGTTGATGTTTGGCTTCCTATACAAAATGCATATCTATTAGCACCATTCATATAGCCTGTGTATGCATCGTGACCTGACAAAGTGCCGTTTATGTATACATTCATGCCGTTTGAACCCCAAGTTACCATGACATAATACCACTTATCTGCATCCCAAGACGTAATATTTGTGCAAGCACCAAAATAACCGTCACCACTATTTGAAATCCAAAAGCATATCTTACCCTTTCTTTCAGAATCATAAGAACCTCTTTTTTCAAGCAGTGTTTCAGCAGGGGCATCAGTTATCTTATGAAAGAATGTTGCTGCATCTGTGGTATCATTCATAGGTTTATTAGACCTAAACCAAAATTCAATAGTTCCGTTTGGTGGCATTGTTCCAAGAAGGTCATTTTGATTTATGTAATCCCCATCAGCAGCAATAAAATTGACAGCATAACTTCCAAATCTGCTTGTAGTAGTCCATGCTGGCTCACCGCTTGCCTTAAATGTTGCATTATATACCCCTGTTTCATCATATGCAGTCGTTCCTGAACCAGTATCAAAATGATACAAGGCAATAGTATTATTCTCTAATGTAAGCTCATTCCACCAAGGGTCAAGGAATGTATAGTTATTTCCTGCTATTGCATCATTAAAGCTCATTTCATTGTATTTGCTGAATATTCTCCACATCCCATTTTTATCATCATTTTGTGTAGTAAATACCCACATAAGCTCATATATCTTGCCAGCAGTAAGCGTCTCATTTTCAACGATGTAGTATTCCCAATTATTGCCAGTATTGTTGAATCCTGCATATTTCACATCCAATTCATGCCATTCATATGAGCCGTTATTATATGATGTATTTTGTTTGATATACGCATGGTATTCTGTAAGATTGTTGTCATAGGCAAAAAACCAGTTTATTTGTTTGTCAGTGTCCCCATTCCAACTCAAATTAACCAATTGTGTGATATTTATTGGGGAATATACCGAAGCATTGCATGGGTATATGCTAATTCCCATATTACTGTTCAGCGCATTGCATGTGTTATTTGACTTCCAATATACTCCATGATTATCAAGCTGCTTTGCGCTTGCGGTTATTGACATTAGTAACATTGTTAAAAATAAAGAAATCGCAATAGTGCTATTTGACACTATTTTGTTTGGCATAGTCATCACCAATATTTAAATGAGAATATTGGCAATACTATTCTTCAGCAATTGTGTCTGAAAGCTTCCTAACCGTTGTCGTTGATATTGGAAACTTTCCCTTGCTTATGAAATAAACATCTTTGCCTTTAGGCAATGTAGCTATGATGTCGCCATCCATTTTTATTACTTCGACATCACCTACATCCATGACGGTTACTTCATCGGATTTCGCTGATTTTATTGATTCAGCTATGCCCTTCAGTTTTGAAACTGCTTCAGTTATTGCCATATATTCACCCCTGAACTGCTAAACGTGGATATAATCCACGCCTATGGTTTAAACTGAAACCGCAGCCTTCAGTTTCCTCGCCCACTTTTCTTCCTTGCCAGTGACAGTCCTCTGGAATGCATCTGCACTTACAGCTTCAACGCCAGCAGAGTATGAAGCCCTCGTTACAGAACCGACAGGCGCACCGAAAGCAGCCATTCCCTCGGCATATGCTTCAGCCTTGCCCGTCACTCCCTGCTTCCACTTTGCCCCAGCAGTTGCCATCTTTCGTGCATACTTGGCCTTTGCGAGTTCTATTGTTGACATTTAAATACCTCCCTTGTTTAATTTGTAGTTATGCTTTAACGTGCTGGTATATATTATTTTGTCAGACAAAGCATAACAATTTAAACCCTACCCGTTAATATCATGTATGTCAAATGCAAAAGAGGCGAGAATAACAATAAGGGTTAATACCAAACTATATGAGTTCTTGAGGGATTTTTCAGCAGCAAACGAGTTGACCATAAGCGAGCTTATAAGGCATGTGGTTATTTACTGGCATATGGCACTGCTTCTTCATCAGCTAACGCCTTACAAGCAGTTGGAGAAGGACTTTTTTGAGCTTGCGAAAACCAAGTTCACTCGGAAGTGAACTACCACCCAACAAGTTGAGTAGCTTCCTGCTTCCTTGACGGGCTACGCTCAAGCATTGCAAGAGTGGAACTCCCATCTCCACAGGCGTAAATTCCCGAAGTTCCTTCGGTAAGTATCTCCTTTGCGGAATTTGTGTCTCGGTGTATGCTCAATCCACAATATGGGCAGAAGTGCCATCTTTGAGCCAGAGTTTTAGGCACTTTTCAAGCTTCCTCATTCTGAAATAGCCAGAATTATTGTGCCAAACAGTATCAAAGATGCTACAAGACCGACAAGCCTCTTATCAAATGTGTCAAATATTGGCACACTTTGTATGAGCAGTATAACAACTATGAATACCACAATCATTATTGGATACAGGTATGACCTATGCATTGGCATAGTTATATTCTCCTTGATATGTAATATATGACGCATAAAAATGCAAGTATCGCAATTATAGCCACCAATACCCATGTATACTTAATGTATGGTGCTGGCATACACACTCCCTGATTGCATCCATAGTTGCATACCTCATCAACATTCCTTGTTACGTTGAAGCAGTCGCCAGATACGCACTTTTCTGTAAGAAGCTCCTTCCTGTGAACCGTATTGTTTGATATGCAGTAGTCATGGTTGTGTATAAGCCTTTCTTCAACTGCATCAAAATATAGGTATACATCCTTCGGTATCGTTGTCATGTTTGGCAAGAGTGTCAGTGTTATGTTTGTTATGTTTATCAAGCCTATCTGTAAGTTATATATCTCATACCATAGCGACCTATTCATATCATACAGGTAGTCCATTATCGTCATATTATGCGAGTATATCAGGTTCTCAAGGTCTGTTATGCTTATGCTTATGTCACTCAACTCATTCTGTATGTTATATAGCTTATTCCATATAGATGTATTATGCTGCCTTAACAGATTTTCAATTGATGATATATTTATCGTCACGTTCAGTGTCAAATTTGCTATGTGATTAGCCCATTCGCCAACATGGAATGTGTCTGAAGAATATGTCTGAACGCCTGCCTTCTTGCAAAAAACGTCAACAGCATATACGCCAATAAGGTTTGGAACAGTGAAGTTGTAATAGTATATTCCATTGCTTAAATTCAGGTATTTCATAAGCTTATTTTTTACAAACCTCGTATTATTTGGGTAGAACATTGTTATGTTGCATGTGCCATCGCTTATAGGGGTTGAGCTTCCTGAAGTAGTCCTCAAAAACTGTGCGTATACCTTTCCCTTTCCACCAGAGTTGTATTCAGTGCCACCCACTATAATCTCATATGATATTGTTGTCCTGTTGCTGTAATTCCATATGTCTCTTATGATTTCTTTTGTCACATTGGCATTTATGTTGACTGAAAGGTTTGCCAAAGCGTCTGATACATGAATTTCGGCTGAACCTCTTATGTCCGTAATGATAGAGCCGTTGTTATGAAAGATTATTGTTGCCTCATCTGTATATATTTTGCCTTTTGTATTTTCCCACATTCTGAATCTCATAACATTTCCATTCACAAAATCATCAAAATTATCTGTTATTGTCCTTTTTATCCCTCTGTTATCTATGCATGGTGTCATACCTGCCGATTTATCAAAACCACTTCCAATATTTTTCCAAGAACTGCTTGTGAAATTCCATGCTTGAAGATAATTGCCACCTGATTTATCGTTTGCACCAACCCAAATCAAATCCAATGACGTAATTGTTAATAAATTTATATTGCCTATTTCCATATTATTGAATATATATTCTTGCCAATTCCCATTTTCTGTTTTGAACGCTACACAATCTGTATCTTTTACATTATAAGGCACATTTGATTGGTCTATAAGTGTTGATGTTGGGTCATAACTAACGTTATAAGGAAGTTTAAATTCATATAACACATCTGCATAAAAGCAATATGCGTTAACTATATATGTTCCTTTACTGCTCGGAATTATCAAGTCCTTATAATATATGCCATTTTCAAGAAATTCCATGTATATATTATCAAGCCATTTCGTCTTGTTTTCATCTGGATAGTAGGTTGTCAATTCACAATATCCGTCATTGATAGGGTTTCTGTTGCTGTCAAGCAACTGCAAAAACACAGTTCCCTCATCACCACTAATATATTCAGTTCCAAATATCTGAACTGTATTAAAAAGTGTTTTGGATTTTTCTGATAAATCCACTTCTGACGGCTTTGGGTCATTATAATACGTTAGCTTGTATGTGGCAATAAGGTTCTCTGATATGCCTTGGCTTTTGATGTTTAATGGTATTTCACCACCTTTGAAATCTCTAATGGCATCTGTGCAGTCAAACATAATCATGTAATTTGTAGTTTTTTCTCCTGTTGTTGCTGCAATTGATGGTGTTTTCCATGTTTCTGGATGGCATATATTACGGTTTAATAGGATACTTAATCTCACATTGGTGTCAAAATCCCCTTTAAGTGCTATAACCATGCTTACAATTTCCGATATTCCGTCAGGTGGATTGAACTTTATTGCATAATCATATCCGTTTTCGGTGTCACTTGCCAAAGGGATGAATGTTATGTATCCATCAACTGTTTTTACCTCTTTTGCTGATATAAGTGGGGCTAAAAAAACCAGAAAGCAGCATATCATCATAGCTACTATGACCTTTCCTGACATCATACACCACGAACCAACTCTATTATTGACCATACAAGCCCTATTATCAGTGGAAGCAGTATTAACGTGAAAATTATCTGGTAATCGCTGCTTACAGTAAGCATACCAAGCCAAAATTGCATGTTTGTCAGTGGGTTAAGCAATGAGGTCGCATCTGTCGGCACATTCTTGAAGGCTGGGACATCTTTCAGCAATGACTGTCCAGCCATCCCGCTTATTTGGGCTATGAACAAAACAAATAATGTATAGAACAGTATAAATTCAAGCTTTGTTATCACGCTTATCCCCTCCCGAATACGCCCATTATTGTTTTGGAGAAGATAAATGCCGCTATTATAATCAGTATTATTACCAGCCATATCGGGAATAGACCTACCAATGAGAATACCGTCAACAGTGCCAAAAACACGATTGCCGTAATCAACGGGTCTTTCGTCTTAATTGCTACAAGTATGCTTATTAATATCGCTATCAATAAGACAATGAATATTGGCGTTGAGAACAGCAAAAGGAATCCAAGCCCAGAAGCCTTCAATTGGCTTGCATTTACAGCATTCTCTACGATTGGCAGTGGCTTGTATATGTCTATTTCATACTTTTCAGTTATGTTTGCCTCTCCGAGTGGCTGATGCCTGCAATATGTTGTTTCCTTGTCACATCCATACTTGCAAAATTCCCAAGTGGCTTTACATGCGACTCCGCACTCAATTGCCATATCATAGAACCTGTAATTTCCATTTTCATCAAATCCAAATTGCCAGTTATCGGGGGTTGAGGATACAGTCGTCTTCGATGTCCTTATAG
>Ga0315281_10010323_pt1 | contig 12877 bp, 11 predicted proteins | sample YL17G07_0_MG_FD_204540 | JGI IMG/M metagenome (GOLD analysis project Ga0315281, IMG submission 204540) | Sediment microbial communities from Yellowstone Lake, YNP, Wyoming, USA - YL17G07_0 | ecosystem: Environmental > Aquatic > Freshwater > Lake > Sediment | place: USA: Wyoming | collected... | reverse complement strand
GTGAAATAGAGATGGCTTGCCTCCCTTCCGGTCTGACAATAGACAACGATCTCCTTGTCCTTTGTCACTCCGGATTCTGCAAAGAGTTTTTCCAAATCCTCTTTTTTCTTCCAAACCTTTACCTCTTCCCCTTCTAAAGTCGTTTCCCAAAATACATTCTTGGCTCCAGGGATATGGCCTCTCCGGATCTCTTCCCCTTCTTCGCCACTGTATTGTTTTGGAGAACGGGCGTCCACGATCGCAACATTTTTCGCCGTCAGTCGATCGAATGTCCATTTTTTCTCAGCTAATGTATCTCGAATCGCTTTCCCAAAAAATTTGTTAGGGGAAAGAGACGGGTACTCTTGAGTGGTGGGTAGTTTTTCTGAGATCCATTTCTCCCAGCCTCCATTCAGGATCCCCACTTTTTTGTGGCCCAAGTAATCCAAGGTCCAAGCGAGGAACGTTGCATTAGGATTTGATTTTTCGGAGTAAAGGATCACCCACATGGGATTGGAAAGGCTTAAATTGTCTCCTAATAACCTTTCTAAACAGATCCGATCGGGTGCCTGGTTGGGTATACCCTTTTCTGGAATCTTAAGATTTTCAAAATGGAGATAGACGGCGCTTGAAATATGGCCCTTGAGATAATCAAGGAGCGAAGTTCTCATGTCAATGATACGAATGGAAGGATGACCGGTCAGGTTTAACAATTCTCGTGTTTCAATAAGTCTGGGATGGTCAAAATTTTTTAAGGGAGGGGTCTTCGCAGAGAGAAAGTCTGGGAGGACAAAAAACATTAAGACCAGGATTCCTCCTATCACAATATGTGACCTTCGTTCCTCCATACCAGCCTCCTTGAACCTTTCAACTTATGATGTTCCCTCTTTTCTTCTCCAACGCTTTTCGATAGAGTTGAAGATAAGCCTCCGCCGATCTTTCCCAAGAGAAGTCCGCTGTCATGGCATTTCGGAGGAGTTGTCTCCAATGCTCTGGCTGATTATAAAAACGGATAGCCTCTTTGATGGTGTTGAGGAATTCCTTGGCATCATAGCGGGTAAATTTAAAACCATTTCCTTTTTTCGTGGCAGGGTCGTAATGGGTGATGGTGTCGTCCAGCCCTCCGGTGGCACGCACCACGGGGATCGTCCCATATTTCAGGCTATAAATTTGATTGAGACCACACGGCTCATATTTCGATGGCATGAGAAAGAAATCCACCCCGGCTTCGATTTTATGGGCCAATCGGTCATCGTAGGCGATTCGGATCCCTGCTTTTTGAGGATATTTTTGAGCGACCTGGGTAAAGAGATCGTGATATTTCTGCTCCCCTGTTCCCAAAAGAACGAATCCAATGTCGAGCGCAAAAAGTTCCTCTAAAATTTCCACCAGAAGGTCGAATCCTTTCTGGTCGGCTAATCGAGAGATCATTCCTAAAAGAGGAGCATTCTCAAGGGAAGAGGGGAGATGAAATTCCTTTAGAAGGTCCCTTTTGCATTCCCTCTTCCCGGAGATTTCTTTCGAGTCGTATCGCGCGATCAGGTGAGGGTCATGAGAAGGATCCCAATCCTCATAGTCCACCCCGTTGAGAATTCCATAAAGGCTTTCCCTTCTCTTTCTCAAAATGCCTTCCAACCCATAGCCGTATTCAGGGGTCTGGATCTCTTCACTATATTTTTGGCTTACCGTATTGATGACATCGGCATAAACAATACCCGCCTTCATGAAGTTGATCCTCTCCCAAAATTCGATTCCTTCTGGATTGTACATCTCTGCGGGGAGGCCAGTGAGCCAGAATTTCTCCTTTTTGAACAATCCCTGATAGGCAATGTTATGAATGGTGAACACCGCCGCGGTATGGGAGAGAAGAGGATCGTTCTGGTAAACCGATTTAAGATAAGCGGGGATCAATCCGGTTTGCCATTCATGATGGTGGATGATGTCAGGGGAGAATCCCATACGCTGACAAAAGATGAGGATGGCTTTTGAGAAGAAGATGAAACGTTCGGCATTGTCGAAGTAATCGCCTTTGGGTGTGCTGTAGAGATATTCCCTGTCAAAGAACTCTTCCCGACCGATGAAATAAACTGGGATGTCCTGGCTCAGATGGCCCAGATAGATATCCGCTTTGAGCTTCTCATCCCCAATGGGAACTTCAATGTCTTCACCCAAATATTGATGGGGAAGCCCGGATTCCTTCACCATTCGGTAATAAGGCATGAATAACTTTATCTCACATCCCAATGCTTGGAGGGATTTAGGAAGGGCTCCTGCCACATCTGCCAACCCTCCTGTCTTAGCAAAGGGGACAGCCTCAGGCGTCGCAAAGAAAATTTGTAGAGAGTTATCCATGAAGAATTCCGAGTTTAAAGTTTAAAGTTCAAAATCAGGTCTGGAAGATATTTTTCATTTTCCACTTTCCATTTTACATTTTGCATTGAGACTTTTATCTTCCCAGATCAGGACGCGGTGTGGAAACGGGATTTGAATCCCTTTTTCATCAAATCGATTTTTAATCCTTCTCCGCAATTCCCTTCCCACCTCCCACTGTTTTAAGGGGACCGTTTTCACTACCATCCGAATGACCAATTGGGAATCTTCGAATCGCTCCACCCCGAAGATTTTTAACGGTTCGAGGATCGCACTCTTCCAGGGCTCTTCTGCCGCTAATTCCCTCCCGATCTGTTCAAGGAGTTCAAGGACCTGGTCCACATCTTCACGGTACGAGATGCCGACATCCAAAACCGTTCTTGCCCACTCTTTAGAAAGGTTGCTGACAATCTTAATCTCACCATTAGGGATGGTATGAACTTTTCCCTCCAGGTCTCTCAGAACCGTTCTTCGCAGGCTCACTGATTCAACCAGACCGGATACTCCTGCCACCTCGATCGCATCTCCTATCCGATACTGATTCTCAAGGGTGATAAAGAATCCACTGATCACATCCTTGACTAAACTTTGAGCCCCAAAACCAATGGCTAATGCTCCAATGCCGGCAGTGGCCAATAGAGGACTCAATTGTATTCCAAGCTCTCCAAGAATCATCAAGAGGGCAATGAAGGAGATGATAATGATCAGGGCATGTCGAAGAATGTTCCCCAAGGTATGCGCCCTTTTCTTTGCTTCTGCAGCCTGGAGAGGGTCCTTGTCCGGAACAAATTTCTCGAGCCATTTCACAATCCATTTGGACATTTGTGACAGAGTGATGAAAGCGATGAGGATCCCGAGAACCTTGATTCCGGAAGTGGTGAGCCAGGTGGTGATATTTTCGAATATTTCAGGCATGAAGGCCTTTACAATTCATTCCAAATTTAAATGCCAAAATCCCTGCCTGCGCCTGCCTGCGGTAGGCAGGGTAGACAGACAAAGTTCAAGATTTGGAATTTAGGCTTTGACATTTGGCATTGATTTAACCTTGAGCCTATTCGCCCTTTTCTGTTTTCCGGACGACCTTTTCTAAACGATCCAGCGCATCGGCTGTCTTCTCTCTCAAGGAATCGGTCATCGCCACCAATGCGTCTATCTGTTTCTTCAGGTCAGGGGAGGAGGCGCCGATTTCGATCTGTCGTTTCAGTTCTACGGTTCCTCCTGTGCGTTGATAGGCGAGAATGGAAATGATAAGTGCGACCACTGCTATGAGAAGCGTGATACCCTCCATAATCAAGGCCCTCCTTCAATTTTTGAATTAAGATACTTCATCCCTTTAAAATTTTCAACCGATTCCTTTTCGGATTTCGGGCTGGATAATGGAACTGATAGGGTATGAGGAGTGACAATCCCCACAGACATGATGGTTTTGATCGCCTCTTCGATGGTCAACTGGGAAGGGAGGATCTTCTCTTTAGGAAGAAAGAGGAGGAAACCTTGAGGCGGGACAAAAGCTGTCGGGACAAAAACAGTGACCCTCTTTTGTTGTTCAAGATCGGTCAACTCATTTGTGACAAAACCGAGCACATAATTTCCTTCCTGTGGAAATTCGACAAAGACAGCCTGCCGGAATGCGCCTTTTCGTGAAGTGGAGAAGGCATCTGTCAATTGTTTTGAAGAAAGATAGATATTTTTTACAACCGGTATATTCGTGAAGAGGCGGTCTGCCCAATTCACCAGTTTACGACCCAACACATTGGTGGCGATCACTCCGATCAGGTAGAGCAAGAGGAAGAAGCTAATGATTCCTATCCCTGGAAGGTGGAAAACGCGACGAAACAGAGAGACAGTCACTTCAGGTATCAGCGGATCGAGAATAGTATCCAGTGTGTTGAAGACGAACTTCAAGACGAGAAAAGTAATCCCGAGGGGCAAAATGACCAAAATTCCCGTAAAGATCTTTGTTCGAAGATGTTTAAAAATTCTTTTTGTCATGGATTCGATGGTGTTAATCCGAGAATCTTTTTCAGATCTGCCTCTTCAACCACCTCTTTTTCCAGTAAGAGACGGGCGAGTTCTTCCAATTTATCTTTTTTTGCCGTCAGTATTTCTTTGACCCTTAGATAGGTTTCATCCACAATCTTTTTCACTTCTTCATCAATCTGTTTGGCTGTGTCCTCACTGTATTCCCTCGTGGGGAAAAGTGAAGAGGGAAGAAACAGAGGTTGTTTTTCTTTTTCGAACGTGACATAGCCCAATTTTTCACTCATCCCAAATGCTTTCACCATGCTGGTGGCAATATCGGTCGCCCGCTGGAGATCGTTATGAGCACCGGTGGAGATCTCTCCAAAAACAATTTCCTCAGCAACCCTTCCACCCAGCAAAACTGCCAAGCGGTCGAGGAGTTCTGTTTTGGTCATCAAATAACGATCCTCCGTAGGCAATTGAAGCGTGTAGCCCAATGCAGAGATCCCTCTCGGGATGATCGAGATACGACGAACTGGGTCGGCATTCGGTAAGAGGGAGGCCACAATCGCATGACCGGATTCGTGAAAGGCAACGATCTCCTTTTCCTTCTTTGACATCAGTCTTCTCTTCTTCTCCAATCCAGCCACCACGCGGTCAATCGCCTCTTCAATATCGGCCATTTCTACAGCCTCTTTATTCTTCCGGGCGGCAAGAAGGGCAGCCTCGTTCACGATATTGGCGAGATCCGCACCCACGAAGCCAGGCGTTCTTGAAGCGATTACCTTCAAGTCGACATCTGGAGATAATTTGATATTTTGGGCATGGATCTTCAGAATCTCCTCACGACCAATGATATCGGGTCGGTCAACCACCACATGGCGGTCGAATCTCCCTGGCCTGAGAAGAGCGGGATCCAAAATTTCAGGCCGGTTGGTAGCGGCCATGATGATCACCCCTGTATTGGGGTCAAAACCATCCATCTCCGATAAGAGTTGATTGAGCGTCTGTTCCTGTTCATCGTGTCGTCCCATGGGATTGACCCCGCGGGCTTTTCCCAAGGCATCCAGTTCGTCAATGAAGATGATACAGGGAGCATGATTTTGAGCCTGAGCAAAGAGGTCTCTGACCCTTGCTGCTCCCACGCCGACAAACATTTCCACAAAATTGGAACCGCTGATGGAGAAAAAGGGAACATTCGCCTCTCCGGCCACTGCCCGGGCGAGCAACGTTTTTCCTGTTCCAGGCATTCCCACCAAGAGAACTCCTTTGGGGATCTTTCCGCCGAGGCGTTGAAATTTTCCAGGGGTTTTAAGAAACTCCACCACCTCCTTCAATTCCTCTTTCGCCTCGTCAATTCCAGCCACATCGGCGAAGGTAATCTTCTTTTCCTTCTCCGCATAGATTTTAGCCCGGCTCTTTCCAAAGGACATCACACTCGTCTCCGGTCCGATTCGGGAGAAGAGGACCCTCCATAATATAAAGAAAAAAACAAGAGGAATAATCCACGAAAAAATATTGGCCAACCACTTGCTTTCGACCTTCCCTGTATATTTCACATGGTGGGCCTCCAATTCCTTCACCAAGTCTGCATCTTCCACCCGGACGGTCTGGAACTTTCGGAGGCCCTTTTCCGTTTCCCTCTCGCCATTAATCGATTCCGGATTAATGGTCAGGTCTTTGATTTTGTCCGTCCTTAATAACTCCTTAAATTCACTGTAAGGGATGACGTCTTCAACCTTTCTTGTCATGATGTAATTCTGGATGAGCACGACGATGAGAAAGGCAATCACGATATACCAGATTGTGAAGTGGGTCTTTTTAAGAATGGGTTTCTTTCCGCCTCGATCTGAAGGTTCTTTAATGCCAAGAAGATCTCTCAGGTCAGAGGTAGGTTTTTGATCCTTCTTCATTTTAAGAATCTCCAAAGACTCTTCGGAAGATATCATCCACGCGTTTAAGATGAGTCCGGACATCGAAGAGAGCGTCTAGTTCCTTTTGGGTCATCAGACCTTTGATGGTTTCATCCCGGGAAAGGAGGGTTTTGAAATCCTCACCTTTTTCCCAAACCCTCATCGCATTCCTTTGAACCACTCCATAAGCCTCTTCCCTCGAGAGGCCTTTTTTGGTCAGATGGAGAAGGATTGATTCCGAAAAGATAAGACCTCCCATCTTTTCCAGATTGGCTTTCATGTTCTCCGGATAGACGATGAGATTCTCGACAAGGGAGGTGAGGCGGTTGAGCATGTAGTCGATTAAAATCGTGGCATCAGGAGCGATCACCCTTTCTACTGAGGAATGGCTAATGTCACGCTCGTGCCAGAGGGGAATGTTTTCCAAAGCAGCCAGACCGTAGGATCGCACAAGGCGTGCCAGGCCGGAGAGGTTTTCAGAAGAGATGGGGTTTCTTTTGTGTGGCATGGCAGAGGAGCCCTTCTGCCCCTTGGAAAAGAATTCCTCAGCTTCCAAAACCTCGGTTCGCTGGAGGTGCCTAAGTTCCACAGAAAATTTTTCTATCGAGGAGGCAATGATGGCCAGGGTAGTGAAGAATTCAGCATGATGATCTCTCTGAACAATCTGTGTCGAGATGGGCGCTGGTTTAAGCCCCAGTTTTTCACAGACAAACTCCTCAATAAAAGGGGGAATATGGGCAAATGTCCCGACAGCCCCCGAGATCTTTCCTACACTCACAGACTCTTTGGCCCTCTCCATGCGGAGGAGATTTCGCTTCATCTCATCATACCAGAGGGTCATTTTGAGGCCGAAGGTAATGGGTTCAGCATGGATACCATGGGACCGGCCGATCATTAAGGTTTCCTTATATTGGAAGGCCTTTTTCTTCAGCACCTCTAAAAGCCGATGGATGTCTTGGAGAATGATTTCAGAGGCCTCTTTTAAAAGCATGGCGAGGGAGGTGTCGAGGATATCAGAGGAAGTGAGACCATAATGGAGATATCTCGAAAGGGGACCGATAGACTCCCCCACATTGGTCAGGAATGCGAGGACATCGTGTTTCGTCACCTCCTCTATTTCATCAATACGGTGAATACCAAAGGAGGCTTTTTCTTTGATCTCTCGGACAACCTCTGCTGGAATCTCACCTAATTGGGAAAGGGCCTCACAGACCACGAGTTCAATCTGGAGCCAGGTTTCAAATTTTCTCTGATCCGTCCAAATCTTTCCCATCTCCGGCCGGGTATATCTTGGAATCATCTCAGGCTCCTTATGAAATGTATAGAACTATATTACTGAACGGTGTTGAAAAGTCAATAAAAAACGGGTTGCTAATTATTGACAATTCCTTGGTTCAAATGCATATTAGTGCTATGATTATCATCAAATCCCCCAGGGAGATTGAGCAATTAAAGAGATCCAATGCTATTGTGGCAGAGGTCTTTGAGAAACTGAAGGGGATGATTTTACCAGGGATCACCACAAAGGAGCTGGATCAGGTCGCTGAAGAATACATCTTATTAAAAGGAGCCCGCCCTGCCTTTAAGGGTTACAGGGGATTTCCTGCGACCCTCTGTATCTCCATCAATGAGGAAGTCGTCCACGGCATTCCCGGTGAACGACGATTGAACGAGGGGGATATTGTAAGCCTGGATGTAGGAGTCAATTTTATTGGTTATTTTGGAGATGCAGCCGTCACCCTTCCTGTGGGAGAGGTGGATCCAGAAGCCAAAAGACTTCTTGAAGTTACGGAGAAGGCTCTTTATATTGGTATTGAGAAAGCAAAAGCTGGAAATCGACTTTTCGATATTTCCTATGCTATTCAGGGATGGGTGGAATCCCATGGGTTTTCTGTGGTGAGGGATTTTGTAGGACATGGGATTGGGAGGGATCTCCATGAGGAACCGCAGATACCAAATTTTGGGGCGCCCCATCAAGGACCGAGACTCGAGAAGGGCATGATCTTTGCTCTGGAGCCCATGGTCAATGAAGGAACCCATGAGGTCAGGGTTCTTTCTGACGGCTGGACCGTCGTGACGGCGGATGGAAAACGCTCCGCCCATTTTGAACATACCATTGCCATCACTGAAGATGGCGCTGAGATATTGAGTGCTCTTTAAACATCAATGACCCAATGCAAAATGAAAATTGAGAAATGGGAAATGGTTATAAAAATTTCTTAATTTTGCAACTTGCACTTTACCATTTGCAATGTAAAATGGTTTTTGCTTTGATAAGGAGGGAGAAGAGAAGATATGTATCGAGTAGCTAAGGATATGGTCGATTTAGTGGGATATACGCCCTTGGTGAGGATTAACCATATCGTTCCCAACAAAAAGGTGAAGGTTTATGCAAAACTGGAACGATATAATCCAGTCGGTTCGGTCAAAGATCGGATTGCAAAATACATGATTGAATATGGGGAGAAGGAAGGTCTCCTGACGAAAGATAAGATCGTCATCGAACCCACCAGCGGAAATACCGGCATTGCTCTGGCGATGGTCTGCGCGGTCAAAGGATATCGGTTGGAATTGGTGATGCCGGAGACGATGAGCATGGAAAGAAGGAAGATCCTCACTGCCTTTGGAGCGAAGATCATTTTAAGCGAGGGTTCCAAGGGAATGGATGGGGCGATTGATTTGGCCGAGGAGATGGCTAAAGACCTTAAATATTATATGCCTCACCAATTTGAGAATAAGTATAATGTGCTTGCCCATTATGAGACAACGGGAGGGGAGATCTGGAGAGCGACGAAAGGAAAAGTGACGATGTTTGTTGGAGGTTTAGGAACCACCGGGACCCTGATGGGTGTTTCTAAACGACTGAAAGAATACAACCCTGAAATCAAAATCGTTGGTGTGGAGCCCTATCCCAATTCGAGTATCCAGGGGTTAAAAAACCTGAGCTCCCAGTATGTCCCGGAGATCTATGATGCCAGCCGATTGGATGAAAAAATCAATGTGAAGGATGAGGATGCTTTCGAGATGGCAAGGGCCCTCACCGTCCGAGAAGGAATCTTTTGTGGAATCAGTTCTGGGGCAGCGATGTGGGGGACATTACAGAAGGCAATGGAGTTAGATCGGGGTGTGATGGTGACTGTCTTCCCGGATGGTGGAGAGAAATATGTGAGCACTCCTCTCTATGAACCGAGCAAATGTTTTGAATGTTTGCAGAAGCATCGGATTCCCACCTGCATGACAGCGGAGTATATCACTGCCCTGGAATGTCTGGTGAAAAACGAGGGCTAATTGGATAAAAACGCATAGCGCATGGCGCAAAGGGCATAGCGTTTAATAAACCTATTTACAACTTGTATTTGAATTTCCTCAAGAGGTCTTTTCTCCAGGCAATCCCGTCTTCTTTTTCAACCCCTTTTGGAGAAAAACCATCAATGACACCGAGGACGCCTCTGCCCTGTTCTGACTGGGCCAGGATCACTTCAACAGGATTTGCCGTGGCACAGAAGACGGTACAGACCTCCTGGCACATCTTCACGGCATTGAGGACATTGATCGGGAAGGCATCCTTTAAAACGACGACAAAGGTATGGCCTGCTCCAATCTTCAGGGCGTTCTTCTTAGCAACCTCTTTCAATGTCTCATCGTTTCCCTCCAGCCGGATGAGGCAGGCCCCAGAGGCTTCACAGAATCCGATTCCAAATTTGGCACTGGGAACAGACCCCACCATGATCTCGTAAAGGTCCTCGACCGTCTTGATGAAATGGGTCTGACCAAAAATGATGTTACATCCTTCCGGAATCTCCAACCGCTCGGTCTTCAGCTCCATGATTTACCTCCTCAAGCGTCTTTGTGTCATTGGGTCATTAGAGATGTCGTAGGGTCATAGCGTCTTAGGGTCTTAGAATCTTCAAGACACAATGACTCAAAGACTCAATGACCCAAAGACTTTTTTTTAACATATCGTTCCCGAGATGAATTGTCAATGCGGTAGTTTTCTGCTTTTCACTGAGCTATGCCTTCAAAAGAGAAAAATTTGAAAGAGAAGGACTTTAAGGTTAAGATGAAAAATCAAAAATTGAAGACAGGGGGGGTAATACAAAGAAGGAGGTTGCCTCAAATGAAATTTTCAGTTGCCTGTAATTGGGACCCAGAGATTTTGGAATGTCTGAGCCGTGAACCTTCTTCTGTGGATACACTTTTTGGCCAGATTACCGATGACCCATTCGGTGGTGGACGGGGCTCATTTCTGGCACCGAAAGTCGCACGCGAACAGGCTAAGGAATTCATCGCCGATACGCGGAAGCGGGGTTTCCACTTCAATTATCTTTTCAATGGTGCCTGTCAGGACAACCTCGAAATGACTCGTGAGGGGAACCGCGTTCTCTTCGACCATATCGAGTGGGTGGCTTCAACAGGTGCTGATATGGTGACGATCACCTTGCCGATCATGCTCATATGGATCAAACGCCATTTCCCTCATTTCAAGGTTGTAGTGTCGAGTTGGGCACGCGTTGCCAATGTCAAACGGGCTAAATATTGGGAGGACATCGGCGCCGATCAAATCATTCTGGCTGAATATGCGACTCGTGATTTCGCTGCGCTCCGTTCGATACGAAGGGCTCTTCACTGCAAACTGGAGGTCATAGCCAACCCATCTTGTCTTTATATGTGTTATCTCGATACGAACCATATCAACATGATGTCGCACTCGGCACAGGGAGGCCATTTCAGTGGGGGCTTTGTGTTAGACCATTGTCAGGTCTATTGTCAAAGAATGAAATTAGGGAGACCCGATGAACTCATCAAAGCCCGTTGGATACGTCCAGAAGATGTGGGGGATTATGAAGAAGTGGGGATGGATTCGCTGAAATTGCTCGAACGATTCCGGACCACTGAGACCATGATGCAGGTGGTTCGCGCCTATGGACAGGGGCATTTTGAGGGGAACCTCGTGGAGTTGTTGACCCTGCCGCGTCGCAACGCTTATAATCCACCCAATTTGGAATATCTCATACGGCCCGACCTTGTGAACGTCGACATGATGCTGGAGATGGCTGACATTTTTGGCTACTCCTTCTCTGATGTGATGCAGATCGATAACCGTACCCTTGATGGGTTCGCTGAGCATTTTAAAACCCACGACTGCTATCACAGTTCGTGCGATGAATGTGGTTACTGCAAGCGATGGGCGGAGAGGGTGGTACGAGTTGATAAAGAGAAGCATCAAGCCATTCTCAAGAAGTTTGATGCTTTCATCGAAGCGATCATCGAACGTCAGACACTTAGAGAAAACATTCTGCCGGATGTGAGCCACGTTCGCTTGAGTCCGGAAGCTGCTTCGGTGTTGGAAAGATTGATGGCGTTTGTGCCGCCTCCATTGGCAGAAATAGCACGATTGAAAACCATCAATGGCGCTGCTCAGATCGCCGCCCAACAGGCCAGGGAGGAATCCGGCACCAATGGAGTTGTCGGCACGCAGGCAGTCGTCCTCGCATTCTGGATGGGTACACCTGAACCTTCACGAGACCCTGTCCGCCAGGCCCTCGAACAGATGGGACTGTGGCAGTATATCGACGCAGCGGGCGTGGTTTGAACCCATATCAAACTATGTTTTCTTTTCCCCAACCTGTTTAAAGATATCCGTCAATGGGAGTGTAAGTCCCACCTCAGGTTGATAGCGTAAAAAGCTGGGTATAGGATATCGGATTCCCTTTTCGTGAGTCTTTGAGAGACCCTCAACAAGGTCTTTCAGAGATGAAGCAGGCAATGCATAAGCCATTTCATGGTCTTGGGCTGTGGCCCAAACTCGATCACCATTTCCGGGAATGACCACTTTAGGGGATTGATCTAAAAAAGCTCCGAGAACCCCCTCGGAACATGAAGCAGCCCGACCAGAAAAAGAGCTGGTAATGGGTTTACCTGTACGTTGAGTGCTTCCGTGCAAGCAGCGCATGAGTTGAGCAGGATTCAGATAGATCAGGATGACATCTGGTTCAATCTTGGTCCACTCCAGGGGAGAATAAACCACTGCCTCGCATTGGCCCGGCTTCAGAGTTCTGAAAGATTGAAAGATGTTAAGAGCCACAGTGGTATCTGCGGCGTAATTCATTCGGATGAAAAAGTTGAACGCCTCTTCCTGGTTTACGGGTTCCCACCCGTAGGTGTGCCCTGAAATCGCACAACCTAAGTCCTCCTTGGTCATGGCAATGGTCCATCCATATTTACGGGCAATGGATTGGGCCTGACAGTGAGCCATTTTGACTTTGAGATCTTTTAGAGGAGTTCGGGTTCCACTTGGAATCTCTCCTTTGTTTCTTAATATCCTTATCGCTACCGGAAAAGTCTCAGGGTTAATGTAACGCCTAAGTTCTTTACCAAGCTCTTGCCATTCTTTCATGAAGTTTTCCTCCGTTTGATCGAAAATGATTTTTTATTTGACGAGAGTCAACTTTTTATGGATGAAACTTAAATACTTAAACTAATGACCGGTGAAGTAGTGACGCCCGATCTCCCAGAAAAACTCTGGCCGTGATCCTCATTCTGAAAAACCTCGAATCATGCCTTCACCAGGGAAAACCCTTCAAGGTTATGGCTTCGGTCGCTTCCAGAAAGGGTCGGTTCTTCCAAGCTCCGCAAGCGTTGTAACCATTTCC
>Ga0315281_10010322_pt1 | contig 12878 bp, 13 predicted proteins | sample YL17G07_0_MG_FD_204540 | JGI IMG/M metagenome (GOLD analysis project Ga0315281, IMG submission 204540) | Sediment microbial communities from Yellowstone Lake, YNP, Wyoming, USA - YL17G07_0 | ecosystem: Environmental > Aquatic > Freshwater > Lake > Sediment | place: USA: Wyoming | collected... | reverse complement strand
CTTTCCCCTGCACCTGACCGCAACGCAGCCAGCGACCCGTTTACATTCCCAGCTGGACTGTGGTGCGGGGAGCCAGGCCGCGAAGGTGGCAGGGCGCGAGCCCCTTCTCATCCATCCGCTGGATGCGGCCGACCGAGGAATAGCCGAGGGCGACGTGGTCCGGGTGTTCAACGACCGGGGAGCCCTTCTTGCCGGCGCGGTCATCAGTGGCCGAATTCGGCGGAACGTGGTCCAGGTGGCCACTGGTGCCTGGTACTCGCCACTCGAACCGGGAAAGATCGGCACGCTGGATGTGCACGGGAACCCGAATGTGCTTACGCGCGATGTTGGCAGCTCGAAGCTCGCACAGGGTCCAACAGCTCACACAGCACTTGTACAGGTCGAGCGCTTCCGCGGTGAAGTCCCCCCGGTCACCGTGATGGAGCCACCCGCGGGAGCTTAGCTCCGCTTCTTCAGCTGTCACACTATTCGAACAACCTCGGGTCGCTTCAACGGCTTACGATGGCCCGTGCGCGGTGTACCTGCGCTACAGATTCTGCCGCCCCCGAAAGCCTCCGCAATTGACGTGTGGGGTTCCAATAGTTCATCAGGCTGCCTCCCACGAGTATTCGTGATGTAAACCGCCGAGCACGGGGCGGGCATCGCCGGCGCTCCTCAGAGGGCCTTGACGAGCGGAGTCTTGTGGACGCATGTCACCTTCGGTACCGCACGAAAAGGACCGGCCATGATGGAAGGTCGCTCATTGGTCCAGGTGCGCGGCCCGCAGCCGGTTGATGCCGAAGGGCGGGCCCGGCACGACTGCATGCCGCCCGCGGGCCACTCGGACGCCTTCCTGTGGCCGTCCGGACGTAGGCGCGCCGCAACCGGGCGTTTGATGGTCTGGATGCGCCGCAGGCTTCGCTGCAGACGCACTTCATGAGGGCCGGATGTACTTCGCCTCGTTGATCGTCCTGAACGTTGTCAGCCGCAAAGTCCGTTCGATCCTCACGGCCGTCGCCGTCGCCATCAGCATCATGACGGTCGTCACGATGGGCGTGCTCACCCATAGCCTGCGCCAGAGCGCCATCGCGGTCCTGCGCACCGGCACGGCCGACTTCTCGATAGCACAGGAGGACGTGTCCGACGTTATTTACAGCTCCATCGACGAGCGCTCGGTCACGGAGCTCCGCTCCTACAGCGGTGTCGAGAGCGTCGTCGGGGTCCTCGTCGCTCCGTTCAGGCTCGATGAGGACCACCCCTTCTTCCTCCAGCTTGGGGTGCCTCCACAGGAGCTCGAGGCTTTCGGCGTGCACGTCGTCGAAGGAAGAGCCTACGAAGCCAGCGCTCCCGACGAGGCGATGCTCGGCTTCCGTGCCGCGCGCGAGTTCAACAAGCACGTGGGCGACCACATGCTGCTCGATGGTGACGACTTCCAGATCGTGGGCATCTATTCGACCGGCCAGGTGTTCGGCGACTCGGCTGCAATGATGCCCCTGGTCACCTTGCAAGCGCGCGAGCGCAAGCCCGGCACCGCCACCCTCGCATTCGTCCGTACCACGCCCGGAACCGACATCCAGGCGCTGCGCAACCGCATCGAACAGGACTATCCCGAGCTCGCCACGGTGCGCACCGAATCCGACTTCGGGCGCGTCGACCGGAACCTGGAGCTCCTCAGCGCGGCGAACACTGGGGTCTCCGGGCTGGCCCTCATCATCGGCGCCGTCACCGTGCTCAACATGATGGTGCTCACCGTTTTCGAGCGGACACGCGAGTTCGGCGTCTTGCGCGCCATCGGCTGGTCGCGGGCGCGTGTGCTGTTCGACGTGATGGGCGAAGCGTTGGTTGTCGCGCTCTCCGGGGCGGCGCTCGGTGTCGCCGCCGGCTTCGTGGCCATCCGCTTCCTCGAAGACACCCCCACCCTGCGCGGCCTCTTCTACCCCGACTACACCACCGATGTGTTCCTTCGCGCGCTGCTGATCACCTTTGGCATGGCCGGGTTTGGGGCGCTCTACCCGGCGGCTCGCGCGGCACTGCTCAAGCCACTCACGGCGATCCGCCATGAGTGAACCGTCCCCGCCGCCCGCGATCGAGCTGGTCGACGTGACCAAGTTCTTCGACCGTGGCCTTGTGCACGCGCTCGACGGTGTCTCCCTCACGGTCGCCCCGAACGAATGGGTGGCGCTGGCAGGGCCGTCGGGCTGCGGCAAGTCAACGTTGCTCCACCTCGTGGCCGCGCTTGATTCCCCCACCTCGGGCGAAATCCTCGTGAACGGACGCAACCTCCATGGCATGCCCAACCTCGACCGGTACCGCCGCAGCGAGGTCGGCCTCGTCTTCCAGCTGCACAACCTTCTGCCCAACCTCACCGCCGTCCAGAACGTCGAGATCGCGATGTTCGGGACCGGGTTGCGCCACGAGCAGCGTCTGGCGCGGGCGCGTGAACTGCTCGGCGATGTGTCCCTCGCAGCTCGCGAGCGGCTCCGGCCCCCCGAGCTCTCCGGCGGCGAACGCCAACGCGTCGCGATCGCCCGCGCCCTCGCCAACGGCCCGTCGCTCCTGCTCGCCGACGAGCCGACCGGCAGCCTCGACTCGTCGTCCGCTGCCGGCGTCCTCGAACTCTTCCGTCGCCTCCGCGCCGAGCAACCGATCACCATCCTCCTGGTCACGCACGACCCGCAGGTCGCCGCCGCCGCAGACCGCGTCATCCAAATGAAGGACGGCCGTGTCGTTCCAGGGGCGCCCGCCGAGAGCGTGGCCTCCGCGAAGCACTGAGACGACGCCCGGCGACCGTCCGTCTGGCGCACGGATCGACCCCGGTTGGCCCTGTGGCCAGGCCACGTCGCCGGTCCATGCTGTTTCCATGGCCGAGCCGGTGCTGGTGGGGAAGGAGTCTCCAATGGACGCGATCGGACCATCCCGTTTCCTCCGCGCCGCGGCTGCCTTGCTTGCAGTGAGTGCCGTGTTCCTGTCATTGGCCGCGGCGGCCTGCGGCGACGACGGCGGAGCGAAGACACCCACGGCCGCACCCTCGCCCACGCTTAACCCGGCAGCCGCCTTCCGTGCAACGGCGAAAGCCGCCGGGGAAGCACTCGGGAAGCAGGCCGGCCAGCTCCTGCAGGACATGCAGGCCGCCAACGAGACGCAATCAGACCCCAAGTGGCCCGGCGTCCTCACCTCGGACGCGGACCTCGTAACCAGCGCTGCGGCCACCGTTAAGGCGCTCGCGCCGCCTGCGGGATTCCCGGCCGCGCCCGTGACCGCCCTACAGGCCGCCGCTTCCCGCCTTGCCGAAGGTGCTGGCCTCCTCAAGCAGTCCGTCCAGCGCGCGGACAGCGCCCTCGGCGCCCAGGCGTTCGCCGCGCTCAGTGAAGGCCAGGGGTTGCTCGAACCGGCCCTGGCGGGCCTTCAGTAGCCGCTCGAGGGCCGAGGCAACGCATGGCCGGAGACGACGACGTGCCCGGTGGTGGAGCCCCGGGGCCAGCAGTGACGCCCGGTCCTCGCCCAACCATCGCGCGTTGGCGCCCTCGCCTCCCGTCGCCCCAGGGCGCCATCCTCCTGCTTTCAGGGCGGCTGCTCCTGCGCGACAAGCTCCGGCTCGCGATCAGCGTCGGCGGGCTGGCGTTCGCCGTGCTGCTGGTGCTCCTGCTCCGCGGCATCATGGATGGCACCGTCGCCAAGTCCACCTCGTACGTCGACAACGTTGGCGCCGACCTGTTCGTCGCGGGCAAGGGCGTCTCGCACATGTCGCTCTCCTCTTCGTCGCTCCCGCAAACCCTCGTCAGCCAGGTCTCCGCCTCTCCCGGCGTCGCGCGAGCGGCGGGCATCATCCGCGTCAACATCGTCGTGGGCGCAAACGGCAACGAGCGCCCCGCCCAGCTCATCGGTTACGACACTTCAGGTGGCTTTGGCGGGCCCTGGCACCTCGATGAGGGCCGGCCGGTGCTCCAGGACGACGAGGCCGTCCTCGACTCGGTGCTTGCCGGCGATCTCGGCCTGCAGCCGGGCGGCTCCGTCGCCCTCGCCGGGTCGTCGTTCACGGTTGTTGGACTCTCTTCCGGTACCGCCGCGATCGCAGGCAAGCTTCTCTTCATCAGCCTGCCTGCCGCCCAACGATTGCTGCACACGGAAGGCTTTGTCAGTTTCGTGCTGGTTGCGCTGCCAAAGGGCACGGAAGCCGCGCCCTTCGCCACATCCCTGGCCGCGAGGCTCCCCGAAACCGCGGTGCTCACCCGCTCCACCCTCTCCCGCAACGACCGTGACCTGCTCGGGAGCCTGTTTGTGGAGCCCGTGAACATGACCTCCACCATCGGCTTCCTCGTGGGCCTCGCCATCGTCGGGCTCACTATGTACACCAGCAGCGCCGAGCGCCTCCGCGATTTCGGCGTGCTCAAGGCTATCGGCGCGCCGAACGGGTTCCTCATGCGTGCCGTCATCCTTCAGGCCGCCGTCCTCGGACTGGCTGGCTTTGGGGTGGGGCTCGGCGCGGCGTGGGTCGCGGGCCCTCTCGTCGAAAACGCGGCGCCCGACCTCGGGATCATCATCCGCTGGGACCAGGCTGCACGCGTCCTTGGCGCCGTCGTGGGCATGGCCCTGGTCGGCGCGGTGATCCCGCTCGTGCGCATCATGCGGGTCGACCCGCTCATCGTGTTCAGGCGCTGACATGAGCGCCGAACCCCTCGTCCTCGACTCGGTTTCGATGGTCTTCGGCTCTGGCTCCACGGCCGTCCAGGCCGTGCGCGACGCCAGCCTGGCCGTGCAAGAAGGCGAAATCGTGGCCATCGTCGGCCCGTCAGGCAGTGGCAAGACGACGCTGCTCTCCATCGCCGGCTGTCTGCTTACCCCAACTTCCGGCCGGGTGAAGATCCTCGGCGAAGACGTGACCCGCCTGAAGGAGGGCCGCCGTTCGGCCGTCAGGCTCCGTCACGTCGGCTTCATCTTCCAGTCATTCAACCTGCTCGGCGCGCTGTCGGCGCTTGAGAACGTGCAGATCGCCCTGAGCCTCGCGGGTGTCCCGCACGCGGCCGCGCACGACCGCGCCGCCCACCTCGTGGACTTGCTCGACCTGCGGGCCCGCGCGCACCTTCATCCGGGCGACCTGAGCGGCGGCGAGCAGCAGCGGTTGGCCGTCGCACGCGCCCTCGCGAACCAGCCCGACCTCATCCTGGCCGACGAACCCACGTCCAGCCTCGATTCGCGGGCGGGGCACCGCGTCATGGAGCTCATGGTCGCCGCCATCCGCTCCGGCGAGGCCAAGAGCCTCGTCGTCGTGACCCACGACCTCCGCATCCTGGACCTCGCGAACCGCGTCTTGCTCATGGAAGATGGCGTGCTTGGGGCCTCGGGCGACGCCGCCGCGCTCGCGGGGTATCCCCACGGTCATCCCGGGCAAGTTGGAGGTTGAGTGAGGATGAGGGCCGCAGACTGGTCCCCTCATCGCCATCTCAGCTCGAGAACACTGCCGCCCAGTGACGCCACGCTCGTGCCGAACGGCATCCCTTCGCGATTCAAGACCGTGCCAAGCCATTCGGCTTCGGCCGGCGCCGCTCGCTCGAGCCGCATCCGGCGGCGGCGGAACGAGACCATGTGCACTTCGGTCAGACGAGGCGGGTCGTTGTCGAAGCTGACGAAGTAGGCGAGAGCCAGGTGCGGCTGGAACTCCTCGTAGCCGCCGATGCCCTCGTAGTCATTGATGAAGTCGCCACAGCCGTACAGGACGAGGCGCTCCCTGTGCACTTCGATCCCCTTCACATGATGCGAGGAATGCCCATGCACGATGTCAACGCCTCCCTCATCGATGAGGCGGTGAGCGAAGCGCCGTTGCTCCTCCGGGACCTCATACCCCCAGTTGCCTCCCCAATGAATCGACGCGATGCAGAGGTCGCCGGGCTGCCGACGTCTGCTCATGTGCTCGCAGACCGCGCGAGCTGTCTCGGCGGAAAAATCGGGCAGGTAGTTGACTCCCGGCGCGCCAGGCGAGGCGCGCCATTCCGCGGGTACTCCGCTTGTCGGAGAGCCGTAGGCGAAGACAAGGACTCTCCCGCCGGCCGGGGTCTCGACGACTGCGGGCCGTTCGGCCTCGTCCGCGGTGCGACCTGCGCCAGCGACCGCTATCCCGGCGCGGTGCAACGACTCGAGCGTCTCCATGAGACCTGCCGCACCCCAATCCAGCACGTGGTTGTTTGCCAGGGCGCAGCAGTCGACGCGGGCCGCCTGCAGACACCGGACATTCGCGGGATTCATGCGGTAATTGATTCCCTTCGGGGCTGCTTCTTCGCTCGTCGTGACGCTGGTTTCGAGATTGACGATCCGCGCGTCCGGAGATCGCGCTTCGATCTCGGCCAGTGCGTCTCCCCAGACGTAGGCGAAGTCCACCGGGCGCGGGATCGGCCCGTTCGCTGCCTCGGCGAGGGCAACGTATTCCCGCGCGGACGCCACGGCCGGCTCGTGGATAATCGGATCGCAGGGTTGAGGAAGGATCTGGTCGACTCCACGGCCCGTCATAACATCGCCGCTGAGAAAGAGCTTAACGAGCACCGCTAGTCCGGGTCGGGATCAGAGACGGCGGTGGTCTCCGCGGGCTTCCGGCGCACGTATCGATGGAACCACGCCAGGGCGAGCTGGGCGACGGTGTCGAGCGTGCCAGGCTCCTCGAAGAGGTGGGTAGCGCCCGGGACGACCTCCAGGCGTTTCTGGCACCGCAAACGCGCCAGGGCGTCCTCATTCAGCGCGATAACCTCGTAATCCCGGCCTCCGACGATGAGGAGGGTCGGCGCAACCACTGTGGGCAGGACTCGACCGGCGAGATCCGGCCTGCCGCCGCGAGAGACGACCGCATCCACGAGGTCCGGGCGAAGTGCTGCCGCCACGAGGGCGGCGGCAGCTCCGGTGCTCGCGCCGAAACAGCCCACGCTCAACTCGCGAGCCTCGGGAGCCTGCGCCATCCATTCCAACACGCGCACGAGGCGGCTCGCCAGCAGGTCGATGTCAAACCGGAGGTGGCCAGTGCGCATGTCAACCGCCTCCTCGTCCTCGGTGAGCAGATCGAAGAGCAGCGTGCCAAGCCCCCCGTCGTTCAGGAGACTTGCGACGTGACGGTTGCGCGGACTGCGGCGACTGCTGCCGCTGCCGTGTGCGAAGACGACTACGCCACCCGCGGAGCCGGGCACGACGAGGTCTCCGTGGAGCGCGCCCCTGGAGCCCTCGAGTGGGATCGTGACCGGTGTTTCGGTAGCTAGCCTTTGCATCGAAGACCCTCGACGAGGGAGTAAACCCCACCATGACAGGCGGAAGCGGCCGCGCTCAGGGCCCTCGGGCGGCTTCTGGCAGCCCGAATGGACGTTCTCTGCGAGTGGGGGCGCCATCCCGTCCTCTCTTCAGTTGGGGAAGAGCGCTCAGTGGGACGGCGGAACCGAGCCGTTCGGCCGTTCCCGCCGGGTTGTCCAGCGCTACCCTGAACTCACTCGATTGACCGCGGTCGGTAATGGTTCGGCTCCTCCCGCTCACGGGAGCTTCCGGGGTTGGGCGTGACGGCCATGGCAGGGGGTTGGACGTGAGACCCATCATTGTTCCTCTGGATGAGTCAGAGCTCGCCGAGGAGGCACTCCCGTGGGCAGTGGTCTTTGCCAAAGCCACGGGGCGGTCTCTGCATCTGGTCAGCGTGCAACCGCCCGCTGATGCGTTCTGGGAGTTCGCAGACATAGACCCCCGTGTCCCAATCCAGGCTCATCGCGAAACGCTGCACGCGTACCTGGAGCAGCTCCGCCGCCTCGACGTACTGAGAGGCCTTCCCGTCTCCGTGGAGGTGCTCGACGGGAGCGTCGTACCACAGCTCCGGTGGCTCGTTGAGCGGACAGAGGCCGCGCTGGTTGTCGTCACCACGCGGGGGAGGGGCGGATTCGGCGTTGGAAGCATCGGCAGCGTCGCAGACGAGCTGGTGCGAACACTGCCTGTCTCGGTGGTTGTGGTTCCGCCGGGTGCTCCCTTCGTGCCAATCGAAGGGCTGCTCGTCCCGCTCGACGGTTCGGAGCAGTCCGCGCTCGCTCTTCCTCAGGCGCGGGAACTCGCCCTGGGCCTGGGCGCGACCGTGCACCTGCTGCGGGCCGTCGATCCAGATATGGCCTGGGGCCTTCCCGAGGACGAAGGCGCTCTCTTTCTCGCGGCGGTGAGGAGACGGGCCGAAGACTACCTGGCAACCGTCGCCACCGCAGGTGAGGTCACGGCCGTGCGCGATGGCCGAGCACCTGACGCCATCCTGGACTGCGCCGGTGAGAACGGCTGCCGGCTGATCGCGATGACCACACACGGCCGCTCCAGCCAGCAGCCGCTCGAACTTGGGAGCGTTGCCGACGCGATCGTGCGGGTCACCGATAGGCCAGTGCTGCTGGTGAGGGTTCAGCCAGCCGAGGCCGGCGGTTAGGACGGGCACTGCGGGGGACCTGCCGGGCTGAGGCGACCGGCCCGGGTCTGATACGGGGTCGTACGAGGGTCGCATCGGCGTCGACGGCGATCAAACGGGGGACCGAACGCCACGATCCACCCTAGACTTCGGTCGAGTGGCTGAGACTGCCGAGCCTTGTGTAGTGGCCAGCGGTTAAGGTGCGCCTGCTTCCGCAGCTCAGGAAGCAACTCCGGCAGCTGGCCTCTCCCCCGGCGCCTCGACGACGGCCTCGAAGCGCGGCGCCAGTCTGGAGAGCACGCGCGGCAACGTGGTGTACTCCATGTCCTCAGCGCCCAGCCGGTGGGGCTCGAATGGGCCCTGTCGCCGGAGGTAGTCGGCGACCCTGAGACCTTCCTGTCGCGCCCGGTCGAACGCCAGGTCGTCGAACATGTCCACCGGGCCGAGAAGGTGACCCCCGGTAACCTGGAACCCCGCCGCAATGACTCGGGGTGGACCGTCAAACCGCGTCGGACTTGCCTGCGCGAACGAGACGGGCAGCAAAGGACCGTTGTGCGAACCGCGCATCCATCCCGCAACAAGGTGCGGGAGCGAGAACGGTTCGAGCACTTCGCCGACCGCAGGGAAGTTGCCCTGGCACCGCACGACGCAGACCGGGTCATCCTTCCCCACGTACTTGCCGGCGATCAACGACAGCCGGTCCGTGGATGACGCCGCGACGATCTCTCCAGTTCTCCGGTGGCGCACCGTGCGGACGGAGTAGCGACGGGTGGTGCCGATCAGGGCGAGGAGCAGGTAGCTCTCCTCAGGCGTGTCGAGCTCCACTCGCCGATGGTCGATCACATCCAGGACCTCGAACCGGAACCCGCCCTCCAGTGCTTCGGAGATCACGAGGCCCGCGGTGTTGAAGGGGTCCGCGAACATCCGGTACAACGGAAGGTTCCAGGCTCCGGCCGATGTCTTGTCCGCCATAAAGACAAGGACCGGCTCGGAGGGTCGCTCGTCGAATGTCACCTCCGCCGATCCGGGCCCCATACCCTTCACCGTGCCGGTGAACGCGTCTCCCAGGAGGTCCTGCCCTGCGCCGTACAGGCCCATGTGACGCGCCAGATTCGCGCCCGCCTGGAAAGTCTCCCACGCCAGGCGGTGGATCTCCTCATCGGCGCTGCCCCTGGTATGCGACATGATGAGTTGGAGGTCGTCGCCGACGCGCAGCACGCGGTAGTCGGCCACGAGGCCGGCCTTGTGTGCTGCAGCAAGATGCCGCTCGGCGTCCGCGATGAGATCAGGGTGGACTGCGACGTGTCCGACGTATCCCCCCACATCAGCTTTGATGACGCTCAGCGTAGTCCTCAATTTCCTTCCTCCTGGTCTGTGCGATGCCGCGAGAATGGAGAGTTCAGGGCGGCGCGTTGCGGACTCCCACGCGTGGAGTCAGAACCCTGCCGGGTTCCAATGGCGAGGCGCGCGTTCGCGACTCGTTGCCACGATGTTGACGAGTGCCGCGAGTGCCGCGAGTGCCGCGAGTGGTGCGAGGAGTGCAGCCATCTCCCTCGAGGGCATCTCCCCGAGCCGCGAAGCGATGTCCTCTTCGACCCTCGCAGGACCGTCGAGACGGGCGAGCTCGCAGAACCCCGCGAAGGCTCGGGTGCAACCGAGGGTCAGGGCCGAAAGAGCCTCGTGCGGCATGTCGCCCAGCGTTCGCTCCGCTTCCTGCAGCCAGGCTGCAATCGGCTTCGGATCATCCACCTGGCACCTTCCTTTCTGTGCCAGGCGAAACCGAGGCTCACGCTTTGGCGTTCAGCCGGGCGAGAACGAGGATAGTGCTGTCCCACTCCGTTCCCCAAGGACCGAACGGTCCGTCGTCGTGTGCCATGGGGCTCGTCATGGTAGGCGGGTTTACCGCAGCCGATTCGGTTCGCGGGCGGTTAGGGGTGGCATTGGTCCAGGCCTCGTCAAGCCCCATGGCCCGTGAGAGAAGCGGCGGGCTACACGAGGATGCGTCGCGCGCCGGCGGCCAACCAGCATCGGGACAGTCGTCGTGGGGCCGGGGGCTGTTTCCATCAGGGGCCGCTGTCCGACCCGAGCCGTTCCGAAGAAGGGCGAGGGGACTGAGTGCTGGTCCATCGGTGCGGTGATGGACTCTACCCCATCTGAACGGTTCAGCACCACGATTCCGGCCATCGTGTAGCTCTGAGGGCAGCGTCGCTCCTGAGGGCAAGAGCGCAGCGGGCTACTCCAGACTCCACAGGGCGAAGGTCGTACCGGAGGCCTTCGCGTCGCGCCTGCGGCCGAGGCGCGCTCCGCTTGGGAGAGCCTCCACGACCGGGTGATGGTACGGGTGCGCCAGGTGCCTGACCCTTCCGTCCGGCGTCCCGGTGTCAGGTCCTGGGCCTCGGCGGCCAGTGATCGCAGGTGACGGCGTATTCACGGCCGGGGAAGTACTTCGTCCACTCGGCCTCTGTGAGGTTGCGACCGGCGGCGAGGCAGACTTTCTCGGCCCACAGCGCCTGGTCCAGCTTCCACACGACCGTTGAAACGTCGCTCGAGACCACGAGGAACGACCCATCCGGTGCGAGCAAGGAGCTGCCCGGGCCGCCGGCGGCGAAACTGGAACCAATCGACTCCTGCTTCGCGACGTCCCAGACCGACACTTTCCCATCGGCCCGCCGGACCGCCAGCCAGCGTTCGTCCGCCGAGAAGGCGAACGACGGATTGGAGCCGGCCGCCGCCACGCCATGGATGGTCGAAAAGGGCTCCGGCCCCGCCGCATTCGAGGTGAACGCCGTGAGGCGGTAAAGCTCGAGGTCGCCCGACGCCCGCCCAACGGCAACCGCGCCTGACGGGCTGACGGTCATGCCTTGAATGATCGGGCGACCGGTGCCCTTCGAGTCGTAAACGCGCAGGAGCGTAGGGTCGGTGCTGATGTCCCAGAACGAGAGGGCGCTCACGGCGAGGGTAACCAGCGTGGGCTGCGCGGCAACACTTGCCGGCAGGAATCGCATCGAATTGACGAAGGGGCTCACGCCATTCGTGGTCGTGAACGGCGCGCCGAGCTGGAGACCCCCTTCCAGGATGGTCACCGAGGAATAGTCAAGACCTGTGGATCGGCGTGTCACGCGACTTGCTGATCACCACCCTCTGATCCGTCGGGTCGTTCGATGAGCCTGCCGTTCTTGAATACCGCGCCGGCACGGACCGGCGCGACGAGGTGGGGTGCGTTGACGGCCCGCCACCGGGTCTGTGCTGATTCGATGAGCTTGAACGCCATCGCGAGCGCCGGCGGCGCGGGAGCCGGGGCCCCTGGTGACTCGCTGGCGAAGCCTGAGCTGGCGAGGAAGTTCCACGACAACGCCGTGAGGTCCCTCCCGGAGGAGCACGCGGCCGAGATCGCGGCCCGAACGCTCGCCCTTCCTGACGCTCAGAGCGTCGAGGATCTCACCGCGCTGCTGACCTCGGCGGGGGAGCGCTGAGGTCGAGACAGTTACCGCTCCCGGACTGCGTAGGTCAGGTGGGTCACCCGCTGCGTCGGCTCCGCGCGGACCGGCTCCAGGGCCACGCGGCCCGCGTCCACGCCCTCGAACAGGCGGATTCCGGAGCCGAACAGCACGGGTGAGAGCGCGATCGAGAACTCGTCGATCAGGCCGGCGTTCACGTACTCCAGGATCGTTGCGCCGCCGCCCGCGATGCGGACGTCTCGGTCGCCGGCGGCCTCGCGGGCCTGGTCGAGCGCGGTCTCGATGCCGTCGTTGACGAAGTGGAAGATGGTCCCACCCGGCCGCTCCCAGGGGTCACGCTTCTCGTGCGTCACGACGAAGACCGGCGTGTGGAACGGCGCCTCCTCCGGCCACATCTGCTCGCCGGCGTCGAACATGCGCTTGCCCATGACGCTCGCGCCGGTGCGCTCGAACGTCTCCCGCGCGATGTCGTTGTCGCGGCCCTCCTCGCCGCCCTCGCCGAGCTTCAGGTTCTCCCGAAAGAACCGCAGCGGGAACGCCCACGCCTGCAGTTCTTTCCATTGCTGCCCCATCAAGTCCCCGAGGGACCCGGGCGCGATGAACCCGTCCAGCGACATCGACACGCTGAAGAACACCTTCCCGGCCATCATTCAACTCCCTTCCGAACGATCTCGGTGACGTAGGCAGCCAGGTTGCTCAGGGTCTGCTGGCCGCCCTCGATCGCGTGGTACTTCTCGATCGCCTCGTCGCGCAGCTCCCTGGTGGGGAACACCGTGCGCATCTCGATCCGGGTCGCCGCGCCGCCGGGCGCGAACGTCAAGACCGACTCGAAGGCGTTCGGGTCGCTGCGGGACTCACCGTGGAGCAGCGCGATCCGCTCCGGCGAAGCGATCTCGGTCCAGGAGATCCACTCCTGGTAGTCCGTCCCGTCCGGTCCGTGCATCACGAAGTCCCACTCCCCGCCGACGCGGAACTCGAACGCCCGCGTGGTGGTGGTGAACCCCTCCGGTCCCCACCATCGCGACAGGTGCCGGACTTCGGTGAAC
>Ga0315281_10010321_pt1 | contig 12878 bp, 12 predicted proteins | sample YL17G07_0_MG_FD_204540 | JGI IMG/M metagenome (GOLD analysis project Ga0315281, IMG submission 204540) | Sediment microbial communities from Yellowstone Lake, YNP, Wyoming, USA - YL17G07_0 | ecosystem: Environmental > Aquatic > Freshwater > Lake > Sediment | place: USA: Wyoming | collected... | reverse complement strand
GACGCCTATTCGACCCTGATCGAGACGCGGCGTGAACTGGTCGAGAAACGCCCCGATCTGGTGCAGCGCTTTGTCGATGCTTCGATGATCGGCTGGTATCACTATCTCTATGGCGACAGCCGATCGGGGAACGAGTTGATCAAGAAGCACAATCCGGAAATGACCGACGCGTTGTTGGCGTTTTCCATCGCTCGGATGAAGGATTACGGCATCGTCGACTCCGGCGACGCGGTCACGCTCGGCATCGGCGCCATGACCGATGCGCGCATGAAGAGCTTTTTCGACACCATGGCGCGCACCGGCGTGGTCAAAGCCGGCATCGACTACCGCAGGGCCTATACCTTGCAATTCGTCAACAAGAAGGTCGGATTGGAATTGCGGCCGAAATAGCTCCGGGTGTCATCGCCCGGCTTGACCGGGCGATCCAGCAACCCCGATCATGAATTGACAATGCGCTGGCACGTCACGCGATGCCGGCGTTTACTGGGTCTCCGGTTTCGCGGGGACGACCGTGGGGATTCGTGGGCGCCGTTGATCGCACATCACCGATTATCTCTCTCCGCAATGTCGGCAAGACGTTCGAGCGCGGCACGGTTGCGCTCGATGATTTCACCTTCGCGGCGGGCGACGGCGAATTTGTCTCGCTGCTGGGTCCGTCCGGCTGCGGCAAATCGACCGGCTTACGAATCATTGCCGGTCTGAGCGCGCCGACCAGGGGCGATGTCGAGAAACCGGGCGCGGGCAAGGGCCGCATCGGCTTCGTATTCCAGGAGCCGACTCTAATGCCCTGGGCGACCGTCGCCGCCAATGTCGCCTTGCCGTTGAAACTCGCCGGGCAAGGCGAAAACCGGTCGCGGGCCGGCGTCGTGCAGGCGCTCGATCGCGTCGGGCTCGCGGCGTTTGCCGGCGCCTATCCGCGCGAACTCTCCGGCGGCATGAAGATGCGAGCGGCGATCGCCCGGGCGCTGGTGACCGAACCCAGGCTGTTGTTGATGGACGAGCCGTTCGCCGCGCTCGACGAGATCACCCGGTTCAAGCTCAACGCCGATCTGCTGGCACTCTGGCAGACGCTCAGGCACACGGTGATCTTCGTCACCCATTCGGTTTTCGAGTCGGTTTATCTGTCGCAACGCGTCGTGGTGATGACGCCGCGGCCCGGCCGGGTGTTCGCCGAAATCCGCATCGACGCGCCGTACCCGCGCGATGAACGGTTTCGTACCTCGGCCGACTATGTCGGTTGTTGCCGGCTGGTGTCCGAGGCGCTGGCCAAGGCGATGGCGGGAGGCGGGCAATGAGCGAACGCGTATTGCGCATCGCGCTGCCGGCGTTCGTGCTGGCGCTCGGGATCGTGCTTTGGCACCTGGTGGTGAGTCTCAATGCCATTCCGCCCTATGTGCTGCCCGGGCCGGGGCTGGTGTTGGCGACCCTGATCGGCGACTGGGACGTATTGTGGAATTCTCTGCTGGTCACGCTTCTCACGACGTTCGCGGGCTTCGCGCTGGCGGCCGCCGGCGGCGTCGCGCTGGCGGTGCTGTTCAACCAGTCGCGGCTCATCGAATATTCGCTTTATCCCTATGCGGTGATTTTACAGGTGACGCCGATCGTCGCCATCGCGCCGCTGCTGTTGATCTATCTGCCGCAGCCCTTGGCGGTGCTGGCCTGCGCCTGGATCGTGGCGTTCTTCCCGGTGCTGGCCAACACCACGCTCGGCCTCAATTCGGTCGATCACAATCTCGCCGCGCTGTTCGAGCTGTATGGCGCCTCGCGCCGGCAGGTGCTGTGGCATCTGAAATTGCCGGCGGCCTTGCCGCAGACGCTCGCCGGCCTGCGCATCGCCGGCGGGCTGTCGCTGATCGGCGCGGTGGTGGCCGAGATCGCCGCCGGCTCGGCCGGCGCCGGCTCGGGGCTGGCCTACCGCATCGCCGAATCCGGCTACCGGCTCAATATTCCGCGCATGTTCGCGGCGCTGGTGCTGCTGTCGGTCGCCGGCATCGCGATCTATTTTGCGCTGGCGCTGATCTCGCATCTGGCGCTCCGCCGCTGGCACGAGAGCGCCGTCACGCGCGAATTGTAATCACGCGAACAGAAAATGCGTGGCGACGCCGAGCGCTGCCATCGCCAGCACCACCTCGATCAATCCGCGATGCAGCTTGAAGGCGAGCAGCGCGGCGATGGCGGCGAGCGCCGCGGCTTTGAGGTCGAGCGCCAGCGGATCGAAGGCGAACCAGCGCAGCACGCCGAAATGCCTTTCCACCACCTGCCCGAACAGGACATGCAGGGCAAACCAGACCGACAGATTGAGGATGACGCCGACCACGGCCGCCGTTATCGCCGCCAGCGCGCCGGACAGCTGGCGGTTGGCGCGCAGCCGCTCGACGAACGGAGCGCCGGCGAAAATCCACAGCATCGACGGAACGAAGGTCACCCAGGTCGTCATCGCGGCGCCGAGGATGCCGGCGGTGATGGGAGAAAACGGCGCGGCGTCGCGGAACGCGGCCAGGAAGCCGACGAATTGCGTCACCAGAATCAGCGGCCCCGGCGTGGTTTCCGCCAGCCCGAGCCCGTCCACCATCTCCGGCGCGGTCATCCAGCCATAGGTCTGCACCGCCTCCTGCGCCATATAGGCCAGCAGCGCATAGGCGCCGCCGAAGCTCACCACCGCCAGTTTGGAGAAGAAGGTGCCGATGCTCACCAGCGCATGCTGCGGACCGAGAATGAGCGCGGCAACCGCCACCGGTGCTCCCCACGCCAGCAATCCGACAATTGAGGCGATGGCGAATTGCCACCAGCGGCCTGGCGCCGGCGGCGGGACATTTTCGGTTTTGGCGGAAAGGCCGAGTTGGCCGGGCGCCCGGCGCGCGACCAGGTAGCCGATGAGGGCGGCCGCCGCCACGATCAGCGGAAACGGCAGATCCAGAAAGAAGATGCCGACGAAAGCCGCCGCCGCCAGGGCAAGCAGCACCGAAGTCTTGAGCGCGCGCTTGCCGATTCGGATCAGCGCTTCGATCACGATCACCAGCACGGCGGCCTTGATGCCGAATAAGATGCCGTCCACCACCGCGACGCCGCGCCCGAGCGCATACAGCAGGCTCAGTCCCAGCATCACGATGGCGCCGGGGATGACGAACAGAATGCCGGCGGCGAGTCCGCCGCGCACGCCATGCAGCAGCCAGCCCAGATAGGTGGCGAGCTTTTGCGCCTCCGGGCCGGGCAGTAGCATGCAGAAATTGAGCGCGTGCAGGAAGCGGGCTTCCTCGACCCATTTTTTCTCGTCGACCACGATGCGATGCATCAAGGCGATCTGCGCCGCCGGCCCGCCGAAATTGACGCAGCCGATCGTCAGCCAGACCTTGAAGGCTTCGGAAAAGGTGGGTGGTTTTTGCATGTCTGTTACGGTGCCGACGTCGACTGAGGGGTTGGCATGGCGCGTCATTGCTTTTTGCAGGTTTTGATACAGATGTCGTATTCAGCTTTGCAGGTCTTCGAGGAGTAGTTGGACAAGCAAGCTTTTTGCTGGTCGCTGCATTGTTTGCAGGCGTTCGGTTGTTGCGCATGCGCCCCAGTGCTGGCGCTCAATGAACACACCAGCGATATGAAAATGAAGGCAACGATTTGCATGGTGACATCCTTTAACTTGTTAGTTGACTTTGCGGTTCTCAATGGTTGCTAGGCACAGAAAATCATACGGCTTTCGCCGGCCAGATGTGACGCTCTTCGGTCGCGAAGCGAATCCACCCCGACAGTGTATCGTAGAGCGTGACGACGTGCGCCGCCTGGTAATCCGATAACTCGTCCAAGATTTTTCTGAATATCACCCGCTCCCGCACTCCGACAGGATAGCGCAAAACCAATCCGCGCCGGCATAAGACCGATCCGCATGAATCCCGGCCCGTCATTCCGAGGCGCCGGCTTTTTGCCCGCGAGCCCGGAATCCATAATCACGGTCGGTGGTTATGGATTCCGGCCCTCGCCGATCACGTGGCTCGGCCGGAATGACGAATGGAGAGGTTTGGCATAAGCCGGCGTCAGCGGCCCTATTATTGCGGGTCCGCCCTGCGGAGACGTCTCTCGCCAGCCAAAGGCCGCTCCGCTAGCCTACCGCGCAAGTCAGGATTAGGAAGCGGCATCATGGCCAACACGATCGATCTTTCCGACCGCTTCGCGGTAGTGACCGGCGGCGCACAGGGAATCGGGCGGGCGATCGTCGAGCGTTTTCTCGACTCCGGCGCGGCGCTGGCGATCTGGGATCGCGACTTGAAACTGGCTGAAAAGACCGCGGCGGAATTGCAAAGCCGCGGCCGCATCGCCGCCTTTGCCGTCAATGTGACCGCGCTTGCCGAAGTCGAGCGGGCGCGCGACGACACGCTGAAGGCCTTCGGCCGCATCGACATCCTGGTCAATAATGCCGGCATCGCCGGGCCGAACCTGCCGACCTGGGACTATCCGGCGCCGGCCTGGCGCGAGGTGATGGCGGTCAATCTCGACGGCACCTTTCATTGCTGCCGCGCGCTTGCCGCCGGCATGATCGCGCAGAACTACGGGCGCATCGTCAACATCGCCTCGATCGCCGGCAAGGAGGGCAATCCGAACGCCTCGGCCTATTCGGCATCGAAGGCCGGCGTCATCGCGCTCACCAAATCGCTCGGCAAGGAACTCGCCGGTTACGACATCGCGGTCAATTGCCTCACCCCGGCGGCGGCCAAGACCGCGATCTTCGATCAGATGACACCGGCGCATATCGACTTCATGCTGTCGAAAATTCCGCGCGGGCGCTTTGTCAAAGTGGAAGAGATCGCCGCGCTCGCCGCCTTCTGCGCGTCGAGCGAGTGCTCGTTCACCACCGGCGCGGTGTTCGACATTTCCGGCGGGCGGGCAAGCTATTGAGCGATCCAGCGCACCAGCGCCGCCAACGCCTGATCGGCATCGCGCTGATGTGCGCGACGGTGAGCTGTTTCGCCGTTCTCGACGCCACCGCCAAATATCTCAATCACCACATGGACACGCTGCAGGTGGTGTGGGCGCGCTATGCCGGCGCCTTTCTGCTGGCGGTCATCCTGTCCAATCCGCTGTCGCGGCCGGCGCTGATGGTGACGACCCGGCCCTGGCTGCAAGTGGGGCGCTCGGTTCTGCTGCTCGGCTCGACGCTGTTTAATTTTCTGGCGCTGCGCTGGCTGCAGCTCGACGAGGTGATGTCGATTTTGTTTTCGACGCCGTTCCTGGTGGCGGTGCTGTCCGGCCCCATGCTCGGGGAGTGGGTCGGCTGGCGGCGCTGGATCGCGATCTGCGTCGGCTTTGCCGGCGTGCTGCTGGTGGTGCGGCCCGGCTTTGGCGGCATCCATCCGGCGGCGCTGCTCTCGCTCGGGGCGGTGGTGTGCTACGCGGTCTACATCATTTCGACGCGGGTGCTTTCGCGCACGGATTCGAGCGAAACCACGCTGTTCTATTCCAACCTGGTCGGCGCGGTGGCGATGACGGCGGTGGTGCCTTTCGTGTGGACGACGCCGGATGGAATGGTCGTCATAGCCCTGATGGTTGCGATGGGGGCGCTGGGCAGCGTCGGGCACTATCTTCTCATCATCGCCCACCGGTTGGCGCCGCCGGCGGTGCTGGCGCCGTTCATGTACACCCAGCTGGTCTGGGTGATCGCGCTTGGTTATCTGGTTTTTGCCGATCTCCCGACCCGCTGGACCCTGGCTGGCGCGGCCATTGTGGTGGCCTCCGGCCTCTACCTGCTTTATCGCGAACGGCGGGTGGGCAAGGCCATTACCGCCACCAGCGCGCTTGTGGAATAGGAGAGTTGCGAGGCGTTCGGCATCGGGGCTAAGTTCCGCCGGCACAAGGCCGAATTCGAGTTTTGAGGACCATTCATGGCGAGTTTGAAAGACCGGGCGCCCGCGCCCGCCGGTACGGGCCTGAACGACGATATCGGCGAGGCCAAGCGCCTGGAACTGTACCGGACGCAGGTGGTGATCCGCGAGGCGGAACAGCGCGCTTTCGATCTGTTCCTGCAGAACCTGGTCAAGGGCACCAGCCATCTGTCGCTCGGCCAGGAGGCGGTGGCGGCCGGGTTTGCGGTTGCCATGCAGAAGGGCGACCTGAGTTTCTGCACCTATCGCGGCCACGCCCATACGCTGGCGCGCGGCGTCAGCGTGGAAAAGGTGCTGGGCGAGTTGATGCAGCGCGACAACGGCTTGATGCGCGGCAAGGGCGGTTCCATGCATCTCACCTCGGTCGAGCACGGGGTGATGGGCTCCTACGCCATCATCGGCGCGCATCTTCCCATAGCGTGTGGCGCCGCCTGGCGCGCGCAATATAAAGGCGACAAGGACGTCTCGGTCTGCTTCTTCGGCGACGGCACCACCAATATCGGCGCTTTCCATGAGGCGCTCAATTTCGCCGCGGTCTGGAAGCTGCCGGTCATCTTTGTCTGCGAGAACAATCTCTACATGGAATACACGCCCATCAGCGAGGTGACCGCGGTTGAGCATCCGGCCGCCGACCGCGCCGCGTCCTACGGGCTCGAGCGCATTGTCATCGACGGCAACGACGCCGACGCGGTCTACTGCACCGCGCAGACCGCCTATGCCAAAGCCCGCGCCGGCAACGGCCCGTCGCTGATCGAGTGTATGACCTACCGCCACAGCGGCCATTCCCGCGCCGATCCGGCGAAATACCGGCCCGAGGGCGAATTGGAGCGCTGGAAGCTGCGCGATCCGATCAAGATCTACCGCGAACGGCTGCTGCAATTCGGCGTCGCCGAAACCGTCATCGCCGACATCGACGCCAAAGTGCGCAACGAGGTGGATGTGGCGACCGAGGCTTGCAAGGCGGCGCCGCCGCCGTCGCTCGATATTCTCACCACCGATGTCTACGCCGATGGAGGCTGGGCATGGCGGAACTGACCTATCGCGACGCGGTCATCCGCGGCATCGCGCAGGAAATGGCGCGCGACCCCGACGTCGTCTTCCTCGGCGAGGACGTGGCGAAAGCCGGCGGCGTGTTCAAGGCGACCGTCGGTCTCTACGAGCAGTTCGGACCGTTGCGGGTGCGCGACACGCCGATCTCCGAACAGGCGATTCTGGGCGCTGCCATGGGCGCGGCGATGACCGGTTTGAAGCCGATTGCCGAGATCATGTTCTCGGACTTCTTCGCGGTGTGCTTCGACTATATCGCTAACGAATTCCCCAAGAGTCGTTACATGTCGAACGGCCAGGTCAAATGCCCACTGGTGGTACGCACCGGCAATGGCGCCGGCTCGCGCTTCGGCGCCCAGCATTCCCAGAGCGTCGAGAACTGGTGCATGATGATTCCCGGTCTTAAGGTGGTGGCGCCGTCCTCGCCGGTCGACGTCATCGGCCTGCTGGCGGCGGCGGTGCGCGATCCCGACCCGGTGATTTTCCTCGAGCACAAGTCGCTCTATGCGACCAAAGGCGAGGTGCCGGACGGCGAAATCGTCGACACCCTCGGTACCGCCAAGATTCTTCGCCCCGGCAAGGACGCCACCATCGTGGCGCTGGCTTTGATGGTGCCGCGCGCGCTGGAGGCGGCGGAAAAGCTCAAGGCCGAACACGGCATCGACTGCGAAGTGGTCGATGTGCGTTCGCTGGTGCCGCTCGATACCCAAACCATTCTCGGCTCGGTCGCCAAGACCCACCGGCTGTTCACGGTGGAGGAAAATCCGCGACTGTGCGGCTGGGGCGCTGAGATTGTCTCGATCGTCGCCGACGAGGCGTTCTACGATCTCGACGGACCGCCGGTGCGGATCACCACCCCGCATATTCCGCTGCCGGCCGCCGATATTCTGGAAGACCTGGTGCTGCCCAACGCCGAGCGTATCGCCGCTACGGTGCGGCGCTCGCTGGGGAGTTAGTCGTATTTGTCATCACCGGGCTTGTCCCGGTGATCCCGCTTAGGAAGGCGCCGTGCCGCCTTATCGGGATGGCCGGGACAAGCCCGGCCATGACAGGAAAAGAAAAAGGAAACGCGTCATGTATGACAATCTGCTGGCGAACGTTCCGACCGATCTGTGGATCGGCGGCCAATGGCGCAAATCCTCCGATAACCAGCGCTTCGACGTCATCGATCCGGCGACCGAGAAGACCATCGCTTCGGTGGCGAGCGCCACGGTCGAGGACGCCAAGGCCGCGCTCGATGCCGCGCAGGCCGCATTCGAAGGCTGGGCCGCCCGCAAGCCGCGCGAGCGCGGCGAAATCCTGCGCAAGGCCTATGAGCTCACCATGCGCGACGCCGAGCGCCTGGCCAAGCTGATCACCCTGGAAAACGGCAAGGCCTTGTCGGATTCGCGCGGCGAGGTGGCTTATGCCGCCGAGTTCTTCCGCTGGTACGCGGAAGAAGCCGTGCGCAATGTCGGCCAGAACTCGCGCGCGCCATCCTCGGGCGCCCGCATCCTGGTGCAGCACAAGCCGGCCGGCATCGCGGTGCTGGTGACGCCGTGGAATTTCCCGGCCGCGATGGCGACCCGCAAGATCGGCCCGGCGCTGGCCGCCGGCTGCCCGGTGGTGCTCAAGCCCGCCTCCGACACCCCGCTCACCATGCTGGCGCTGATGCCGATCTTGCAAGAGGCGGGGGTGCCGGCCGGCGTCGTCAACGTTATTCCGTCGCGTTCGTCCGGCAAGGTGGTGAGCGCCATGCTGCACGATCCGCGCGTGCGCGTGGTCTCCTTCACCGGCTCCACCGAAGTCGGCCGCAAGCTGCTGCACGAGGCCGCCGACTGCGTGGTCAAGCCGGCAATGGAACTCGGCGGCAACGCGCCCTTCATCGTGTTCGAGGACGCCGACATCGATGCCGCCATCGACGGCGCGATGATCGCGAAAATGCGCAACATGGGCGAGGCCTGCACCGCGGCCAACCGCTTCTATGTGCACGAAAAGGTGCACGACGAATTTGCCAAGAAACTCACCGTCAAGATGAGCGCGCTGAAAATGGGCAACGGGCTCGACGACGGCGTGGCGCTCGGCCCGCTGGTCAACGCCGAAGGCCGCGACAAGGTGATCAGCCTGGTGGCCGACGCGGTGAAAAAGGGCGCCAAGGTGCTGACCGGCGGCAAGGCGCCGGCCGGGCCCGGCTTCTTCTATCCGGCCACCGTGCTGACCAATGTCTCCAATGACGCAGCCATGCTCAATGACGAGATCTTCGGCCCGGTGGCGTCGATCCAGACCTTCACGTCGGAGGACGAGGCGATCAAGCGCGCCAACGACACCGAGTATGGCCTGGTCGCCTATCTCTACACCAAGGATCTGACCCGCGGCCTGCGGGTGTCGGAAAAGCTCGACTTCGGCATGATCGGGCTCAACCGCGGGCTGGTGTCCGATCCGGCGGCGCCGTTCGGCGGCACCAAGCAGAGCGGACTCGGGCGCGAAGGCGCGCACGAGGGCATGATGGAATTTCTCGAAACGCAATACGTGTCGGTGAACTGGTAGCGCTAACAGTGTCATCGCCCGGCTTGACCGGGCGATCCAGTAATAGCCATAGCTGCCGTGATTACTGGATGCCCCGCCTTTGCGGGGCATGACGAAAGGGAGAATCGCGTGAACGTCCTGATGCCGCAACTCGGCGAGACCGTCACCGAAGGCAAGATCACGGTCTGGTTCAAGGCCGTGGGCGATTCGGTCAAGCCCGGCGACAATCTGTTCGAAATCGAGACCGACAAGACCTCGATGGAAGTGCCGGCGACCTCGGCCGGAACGTTGAGTGAAATCCGTCTCGGCGTCGGCGAAGTCGCCAAGGTCGGCGCCGTGGTCGCGGTGATCGCCGGGGCGGGTGGGGCGGTTGCGCCGGCCGCGTCCGCAGCCTCAACAATCGCCGCCGCACCTGCACCAAAATCTTCCGCGGCGCCTATGCCGGCGGCGGCCGTCGCCGCCGCGCTTCCGTCTTACAAGCCCACCATTCCGATGGATCCGTTCCGCGAAGTGCGCTCGCCCGAGCGCAATTTCGGCCCGGCCCGGCTGGCGGGCGGCATCGCCACCACGCCATTGGCGCGGCGGCTGGCAGGCGAGCGCGGCATCGATTTATCGCTGATCAGCGGCTCCGGCCCGCATGGCCGTATCGTGGCGCGCGATCTCGAAACCGCGCCCGCGCGCGGCGGAGCGGCGCCGGCAACCGGCGCCAGCGCGGCGCAGGTCAAGGCGCTGTATCAGGGCGTTCCGTATGAAGAAGTGCCGCTCGACGCGATGCGTCGCACCATCGCCAAGCGGCTGATCGAGGCCAAGCAGACCATCCCGCATTTCTATCTGACCGCCGATCTCGCCATCGACCGGCTGATCGCCATCCGCGCGGAGGCGAACGCGGCGGCGCCGGCGCGGGAAGACGGCACACCGTCGTTCCGGCTGTCGCTCAACGATTTCATCATCAAGGCCTGGGCGGCGGCGCTGCAGCGGATTCCCGCCGCCAATGCGGTCTGGGCCGAGGACCGAATCTTACGTTTTGTGCATTCGGATATCGGTATTGCGGTGGCGATCGAGGGCGGCTTGATCACGCCGGTGATCCGCCAGGCCGAAGCCAAATCGCTGACCGCGATTTCGGCCGAGATGGCCGACCTGGCCGCCCGCGCCCGCGCCCGCAGGCTGAAGCCGAACGACTATCAGGGCGGCGCCAGCGCGATCTCGAATTTGGGCATGTACGGCGTGCGCGAATTCGCCGCCATCATCAATCCGCCGCACGCCACCATTCTGGCGGTCGGCGCCGCGCGCCGGCAGGCGGTGGAAACCGAAACCGGCGGGGTGAAATTCGTCAGCCAGATGTCCGTCACGCTGTCCTGCGATCATCGGGTGGTAGACGGCGCGCTCGGCGCCGAACTGCTCGCCGCCTTCAAGGGTTTCATCGAGAGGCCGGTCACCGCTCTGGTGTAGGCAGGGAGAATATAAATGGCTGGCGAAAAGCCGGACGTGTTGCTGGTCGGGAACAAGAAGCCGGTCATCGTCAATGGCCTGTCGAAGGCGGTCACGCTGCATTATTTGTTCGATGCCAAGGATCGGGACGCCTTCATCGCATCGGTCGGCGATAAGGTGCGCGCGCTGGCGGTTGCCTATACCGCCAACAAGATCGACGCCGCTTTCATGCAGCGCTTCCCCAAGCTGGAGCAGATTTCGAGCTTCGGCGTCGGCTACGATCACATCGACGCCAAATGGGCCGGCGAGCACGGCATCACCGTCACCAACACGCCGGAGGTGCTCAACGAGGAAGTGGCCGACACCGCGCTCGGGCTGCTGCTGTGCACGGTGCGCGAATTTCCTCAGGCCGAGCGCTACCTGCGCGCCGGCAAGTGGGTCGAAAACCATTATCCGCTGAGCAAGGCGACGCTGCGCGACCGCACCGTCGGCATGGTCGGCATGGGCCGCATCGGCAAGGCGATCGCGCGCCGGCTCGAGGCTTTTGGCGTGCCGGTGGTCTATCACAGCCGCCAGCCGCAACCCGGCGTCAGCTACAAGTATTACCCGCAGCTCGTCGACATGGCGCGCGCGGTCGACACCCTGATGGTGATCGTGCCGGGCGGGCCGGCGACGCAGAACTTGATCAATGCCGAGGTGCTCAAGGCGCTCGGGCCGCGCGGCATTCTGATCAACATGGCGCGCGGGTCGGTGGTGGACGAGCCGGCGCTGATCGCGGCGCTTAAAGATCGCACGATCTATTCCGCCGGGCTCGACGTGTTTGCCAACGAACCGCAGGTGCCGAAGGAGCTGCTGGCGATGGACCACATCGTGCTGTTCCCGCATCTCGGCTCCTCGACCGAGCGCACGCGCGCGGCGATGGACCAACTGGTGGTCGACAACATTCTGGCCTGGGCGGCGGGCAAGCCGCCGCTGACGCCGGTGCCGGAGACGCCCTGGCCGCCCAAGCGCGGCTAGCGTTCGCGCCGGTAGCAGGATCGCCAGAGCATCATCATGACCCGTTCTATTTTCGCCCTTGCGCTCCTGGTTCTCGCCGCCGGCCTGGCGGCGGCGCAGACGCCGTCACCGTCTCCGGCACCGGCGCAGACGCCGGCGCCGTCGATCAATGACGCGGCGAAGGAGATGGTCGGGTCATGGGAATTTTCCACTGCCGAGCGCGACAGGATATGCACGATCACGTTCAAGTCCGATCGCACCGCGGTCGGATTCAAGGTCGAATTCGACGGCAAATGCGCCGAGCTGTTTCCGCTGGTGAAAGACGTCGTCGGCTGGAAATATCCCGACAACGATCTGCTCAGCCTGCTCGATGCCAAGGGCAAGGCGCTGGCCGAATTCAGCGAGGTCGAAAACGGCATCTTCGAGGCGCCGACGCCGGGGATCGGCGTGCTGTTCCTGCAAAATGCCGCTACCGCCGGCCCGCCGCCGAAGCCGCCGGAGCAAATCGCCGGCGACTGGGCGATCATGCGCGGCACCGGCAAGCCGTTGTGCCTGCTCACGCTTGCGCTCGATGCCGCCGGCGACGGCTTTGCGCTGTCGCTCAAGCCCGGCTGCGACCCCGCCATCGCGCGGCTGAATTTCAACCTCTGGCGGATGGATCGCGGCGAACTGATGCTGTCGCCGGCGCGCGGCAATCCCTGGCGGTTCGAGGAGATCGACGCCAACAGCTGGCGCCGGCTGCCGGAAACCGCCAATCCCTACACGCTGGTGCGGCAATGAATTGTGTCCCGGATGCGGTGCGCTATCTCGTCATCACCGGGCTTGTCCCGGTGATCCCGTTTAGGAGGGCATAGCGCGTCCCCAAGCGAGATGGCCGGGACAAGCCCGGCCATGACAATTAAATCAGCTTCAGTCCCTTGAAGCTGGCGTGGCCTTCCTTGCCGACGATGATGTGGTCGTGCACGGCGATGCCGAGCGGGCCGGCGACGTCGACGATCGCCTGCGTCATCACGATATCGGCGCGCGAGGGCGTCG
>Ga0315281_10010320_pt1 | contig 12879 bp, 12 predicted proteins | sample YL17G07_0_MG_FD_204540 | JGI IMG/M metagenome (GOLD analysis project Ga0315281, IMG submission 204540) | Sediment microbial communities from Yellowstone Lake, YNP, Wyoming, USA - YL17G07_0 | ecosystem: Environmental > Aquatic > Freshwater > Lake > Sediment | place: USA: Wyoming | collected... | reverse complement strand
TCAGAGAGATTTGACTGGCTACATGAATTTCCTGGAATCAAGCGGATTTAACGCGCTGTCGAAAATACAGCGCAGCGACATAACCAATTTTATGGTTTCTCAAAAGAACCGCGGCCTTTCGGTAAATTCTGTTGCCAGGGCTTTGGCCGCCATAAAATCGTTCCACCGTTTTTTGGTCCGGGAGCGCGTTTTAAAAACCGATCCGACCAGTTTAGTAGACTCGCCCCGGTTATGGAAAAAGATTCCCGAGACACTTTCTTTAAATGAGGTTGTTGCGTTGCTTGGCCAGCCCAATGTAAGAGATAAACAGGGCATGAGAGATAAGGCCTTATTAGAAACACTCTATGCTACGGGGATGCGTATTTCTGAAGTGGTGGATCTTAAAGTCAGTAATGTCAACCTGGAGGTTGGTTTTGCGCGCTGTATCGGTAAAGGCAATAAAGAGCGCGTTGTCCCCCTGGGTAAAAAGGCGATAGAGGGCCTTAGGAAGTATCTTGACGTGAGCCGCCCGAAATTCTTGGGGTCTAACGAAAGCGATTTTGTATTTTTAAGCCGCCTTGGAAAAAAGATATCCCGGCAGTCTTTATGGAAGATTGTCAAACGGTACGCCCGCGAAGCCCGGATTAAAAAACCGATCTGGCCGCATACCCTGCGCCATTCTTTTGCCACTCATCTTTTAGAGCGGGGGGCGGATTTACGTGCGGTGCAGGAAATGCTCGGGCACGCTAACATTTCCACAACCCAGATTTATACGCATATTGACAAGGACCGGCTTAAGACGATACACCGGAAATTCCACCCCCGGCCATAATACAATGCGAGAGTATATTAAAAAGTTGCCTCAGGAATTGCAGGATGCCATAACTTCGATCGAGGCAATTTCCCATCGTCGCGCCATGCCTGCTTATCTTGTGGGCGGGATTGTTCGCGATATGATGCTGGGGGCGGATAATTTTGACCTCGACATCGTAGTCGAGGGCGATGCCATAGAATTTGCCAATGAATTCGCCTCTAAGTCCGGCGCAAAACTTATTACGCACAAACGCTTCGGCACGGCTACCGCAGTCATAAAACACGGCGAAAAAATTGACTTTGCGACATCGAGGAAAGAAATTTATCCTTTTCCCGCGGAATTGCCGTTAGTAAGCCGGGGGGATTTACAAGACGACCTTGCCCGGCGCGATTTCAGTATCAACGCTATGGCTTTTGCATTAAGCAAAGAGCGGTTTGGCGCGCTCATTGACCGTTTTAACGGCGCAAGGGATTTAAAGACAGGAAAGATCCGCGTGTTACATGATGTAAGTTTTCTCGATGATCCCACCCGCATGTTGCGCGCGATCCGTTTTGAGCAGAGGTACGGTTTTATCATCGAGCCGCATACGCTGGCACTTCTCATTGATGCGGCAAAGATAAGCATGCTCGAGAAGGTTGAGCCGCAGCGGCTGCGGGAGGATCTCGTGCTTATCTTAAAAGAAACCGACCCGGTCAAGCCGATAAAGCGGATCAATGAGCTCCTGGGATTTGATTTTATAGACAGAGGTTTTGTCGTTTCCCGTAAAACGCATGCGTCCCTGGAATCGGTTAAGAAACATATCGGATGGTTTAAAAAAACGCATATTGCCCGTCGTCACCTGGACACGTGGATTATATATCTCATATCGTTACTTGATTCAGCGCGCAATGACAGGGTAAGAAAAATTTGCGGGAAATTCGCTTTCCATAGGGGAGATAAAAAGAGGGTTTTGGACTATAAAAAGATTAATCGCGCGTATATTTTGAAATTGAGCCGCAAGTCGATTAAGGCCTCGCAACTTTTTAAGCTTCTTGAGCCGCTTAGTTACGAAGTCATTATCGCCCTTAAGGCAAAATACAAAAACTGTAATTTACAGCACAATATAGAAAGTTTCCTGACGCATTACAGCGGGACGCGCATTCATGTCAATGGCGATGACTTACGGCAATTGGGGCTTACCCCCGGCCCGGGTTACCAGAATATTTTTACAAAAGTTTTAAATGCCAAGCTTGACGGCGCGCTGAAGAGCAGGGAAGAGGAGTTAGCATTCATTAAAGGCATGATTAAGGCAAAATGACCGTCGGGATCTTACAATTAATACTGTTTATACCGGCCAGCAACTCGCTTAAAGCAAAACGAATGGTACTCCACAGCGTCAAGGCGCGGCTGCGCAACAGCTTCAACGTCGCGGTAGCCCAGATCGATGACGAGGATAAATGGCAAAAGACAACGCTCGCGGTCGTCGGAGTTGAAAGAGACAGGAATAACATGAATGCAACGCTTTCCAAGGTGGTTAATTTCATCGAGCGGTTTGACAGCGTCAACATGATTGATTACGAAATGGAGCTTATATAACATGGCCCGATATGAAAGAATCGCCGAAGCGATAAGAAAGGAAGTCTCCACCATTATCCACGACGAATTAAAAGATCCGCGGCTGGGCTTTATTACCATCGTGCGCGTTGAATTAACCCATGACTTGCAGTCTGCAAGGATCTTTTTCAGCGTCCTGGGCAATGAACAGGAGCGCGAAAAGAGCAGGATGGCGTTGGAATCGGCGCTCGGGTTTATACGCCGTTTAATCGGGCAGAGGATTAAACTGCGGCTTGTCCCGGAGATCATGTTCAAAGAGGACCATTCCATCGAATACAGCGTCAGGATAGAGGAAATATTACAGGAGATAAAAACTACCGATGAGCCTAAAAAAAGTAATCGCCTGCGTAAAAAGAAATAAAAGTTTCCTTATCACCGCCCATACCAATCTTGAAGGCGACGCATTAGGTTCGGAACTCGCTTTTTACCGGCTGGTGAAACGCCTGGGAAAAGAGGCAATCGTTATTAATGACGATTGCGTGCCTTACGGCTACGAATTTATGCCCGATGTCCGGGGTATAAAGAAATACAGACCCAAGATGAGTAATATTAAGTTTGAATGTTTCACCGCCCTCGATTGCTCCGATATGAAGCGATGCGGGAATGTCTCAAAACTCATTTCTGCCGATAAAACGATACTGAATATCGACCACCACATTGATAACGAACGGTTTGGCGATGTCAACTGGGTGGATGGCCGTGCTTCTTCCTGCGCGGAGCTGATTTACAAACTTTATAAGCAATTACGCGTTCCTCTCGATAAAGATACGGCTACGCTTTTATACGTGGGGATACTTACCGATACCGGCTCCTTCCGTTATACCAATACCACATGGTTTACCCATGCGATGGTCGCCGAGCTTTTGCGCTACGGTATCGACGTCGCGCGTGTCTATAAGAGCGTGAACGAGAATATCCCGTTTTCGGACATGAAACTTTTGAGTTCCATATTGCCGCGCCTGCAGCGCGATGCGTCCGGTAGAATCGCGTGGTTTCAGATAAAAAGAACGCTGCTTGAACACAGGCGCATATATTTCGATTTAAGCGAGCATCTCTTAGGTTTTGCCCGCTCGATAAAAGGGGTAGAGGTAGCGCTCTTGTTCAAAGAGAACCTGAAGGTGAATAATGAAATAAGGGTGAATTTTCGCTCTCAGGGCGTTGATGTCAACAGGATTGCCGCTTTTTTTGGCGGCGGGGGACACAAGACTGCCAGCGGCGCCACTATCCACGGCGACATCGATACCGTAACGCGCAATGTCTTAGGCAAAGTCCGCTCCGCCTTAAAATAGGGACAGCGACTCTTTTTCCTATTTTCAAGAATGAAGGAAAAAGAGTCGCTGTCCCTATTAAAAAAGATGAAGATTATATTCGGGGTTAATAAGATTCGAAGGTTCAGGAGGCCGGTGGTGGCGATGGGGGTATTTGACGGCGTGCACCGGGGTCATCGTTTGATTTTAACGCAAGCCGTTCTCAAAGCTAAGGTTATAAAAGGCACCAGCATTGTGGTAACGTTTTCTCCCCACCCCCAAAAAGAAGAAAGTATTTATTCGCTGGAGCATCGATTGAGGATTCTATCGGAACTGGGCATTGATGTGTGCGCCGTCATCCCGTTCACCCGCGCATTTGCGAATATGTCAGCGCAGGATTTTATAAGAAAAATCCTGGTTGGAAAAATTCATTGCACACACATTTATATAGGTAAAAATTTTAGATTCGGCAGGGGCGGGGCGGGTGACGTCCGGCTTTTGAAAAAAGTTTCACAGACGTATAGCTTCGGCGTCCGGGCATTTGATGTGAAAAAGATCCGCGGGAAAAAAATTAGCAGCACCCTGATCCGCAGATTAATTGCGGCGGGGCGTCTGCGGCAGGCACAGATGCTTCTTTCCCGTCGGGTAAGCGTGTTCGGCACGGTCATCCGAGGCCAATCGCTCGCCACGCAATTAGGATATCCTACCGCGAACATTGACTCGCACCAGGAGGTCATTCCGCCCCCCGGCATTTATATTGTTGATGCTATCGTGGGTAAAAAGAAATTGCACGGTGTGTGCAATATCGGTTTCCGGCCTACCTTTGCACGCCGGGGCGAAACGGAAGGTTTGCCCTGCGTAGAAGTGCACATCTTCGATTTTAAAAAATATATCTATGGAAAAAATATCGAGGTGCAATTTCTTAAGAAAATAAGGGCAGAAAAAAGATTTTCCTCGCCCCGTCTTTTAGCCGATCAGATCAAAAAAGATATAAAAACCGCCAAAGCCATATTTTCCCGCCACTAAGCCACCCCCCAATATATCCACAAATATAGCTGATTTATACACTACCCATTGTATTTTATCAAGTTAGGTAAATTTTTATCTTGACAAAATAAATTAATTTAACTATACTGTGTTACAAAGTGGATAAAAGTGGTTTAAAGTGGAAAGGTTCAAGCCATGTACTATGGAGAGTATTTTCATTCCATAGACCGCAAGGGTCGTCTTATTCTTCCTGCCAAATTTCGTGACGTTTCCAAAGCTAATTTTGTGGAAAAGTTTTACGTTACCCGCGGTTTAGATAAGTGCCTTTTTATGTTCGCGGAAGAAGAGTGGCGTCAGCAGGAAGGAAAATTTAAATCCCTGCCTTTTACGAAGCAGGAATCCCGCACCTTTAACCGCCTGTATTTCTCCGGCGCCGTAGAGGTGGTCCCGGATAAACAGGGGAGGATTCTGCTTCCCCAATACCTTAAGGATTTCGCGGGGATTAAACGGGACGTAACGATTGTGGGGGTGTCCAACAGGATTGAAATATGGGCGAGAGAAAAATGGCAAGAATTTTACGCAAACAACCAGCAGTCCTTTGAAAGTATTTCCGAAAAGATAGTAGATGTTTAATAGAGATGAAAATGGTTGAACTGGACGCATCGCTTCATACGCCGGTAATGGTCAAAGAGGTGATTGAGTATTTAAATCTCAAGCCCGGCCAGACGATAGTCGATGCTACCATCGGGCTCGGGGGACACGCCGCCGAGATAGTTTCGCGCATCCTGCCTCGCGGAAGACTGATTGGCATTGACCGGGATCAGGAGTCGTTGTCTGTTGCCCGGAACACGTTACGCGATTTTGATTCATCCTGTGATTTTGTCTACGCCAATTTCATGGATATCGATCATGTTTTGGAAAATTACAATCTCAAAAAAATCGACGGCATACTATTTGACCTGGGCATTTCGTCTTTTCAGCTCGATGATTCCCAACGGGGGTTTAGTTTCCAGTCCGAAGGACCGCTGGATATGCGCCTGGACAGGAACAGTTATATTTCCGCGTATGATCTGGTAAATAACCTTAACGAAGAAGAAATATCCGCCATGCTTTGGAATTTCGGAGAGGAACGGTGGCACAACCGGATTGCGCGCCTCCTCGTGCAGGAAAGACAGAGGCACCCTATCGCCACCACAACCGAGTTATCCGATATCGTGGTTAAAGCGATACCGTATAAGTACCGGCACGCGCGGATACATCCCGCGACCCGGACATTCCAGGCAATGCGTATTGCGGTTAACCGGGAGCTCGAAACTTTGGCAACAGCCCTTACCAAAGCAATTGAATTGCTCGACCGCTCTGCGCGGATTTGCGTCATTTCTTTTCACTCTCTTGAAGACAGGATAGTCAAAGTTACATTCCGCCAGCATGCGGCAAAAGGCGTCATAAACATCATAACTCCTAAACCCTTGACTCCGACCGTGGCCGAAATGAGAGAGAATCCTTCGAGCCGCAGCGCGAAATTCCGGGTAGCGGAGAAAATGTAATATGAAAGTATCCAAGTTCTTGTCTTTTGCGTCAATTTTTACTCTTTTTGCGATTCTCTATGTATTCCAGCAAGCGGAGATCTTCCGTCTTGGATACACTGTAGATAAAAAACACGAGGCATTTCAGCTCTTGCTTGATAAGAATGCCCTGTTGCGCTACAATGTACAGAAGAACGCTTCTCTCATACATCTGAGCGGTCAATTTTCCAACGGCGCTGATTTTCAGATGCCGAAAACGTACCGGCTCGTGCGTCTCACTTACCCGCAGAGTACCGTGCAGTCAACGGCGCAAACGAGTAAGGGAGAAAATATATTTACGCGCCTGTTTGGCGTGACACGGCAGGCGGAAGCAAAAACAATCAATCGCTCTCAACAGCGTTAGCTTAGCACTACTCTTTACCTTACATAATCGTGTATAGCAGTAATTATCGCCGTCGCTTTGACGGTGTGTTTTTTTTATTCCTCTTCTTTTTATCATTCTGCATCTCCCGCCTTTTTATCATTCAATTCCTGCGTTCCGGGATACTGGCGGATCAGGCCAAGAAGCAGCACAGCCTCCTTGTTGAATTAGAACCGAGGCGGGGGACAATATACGATTCTGCTTTACGTCCTCAGGCAGTGAATACTTCGGTAGATTCATTGTATGCCTCGCCGAGCGACATACCCGAAAAAGACAAGGAATCACTCATCAGACAACTGGCGCCCTTATTACATCTTGACCCCGCCATTTTAAGAGAGAGATTATCGCGTAAAAAGTCCTTTGTGTGGCTGGCGCGAAAACTTCCCTCCCAGACCATCCTGCAGATTAAAAGCCTTAAAGCCAAAGGGCTCGGTTTTATAAGGGAAAGCAAGCGGTGCTATCCCAACGGGTATCTGGCAAGTCACCTCATCGGTTTCGCCGGTTTAGATAACTCCGGTTTGGAGGGTGTCGAGTTATCGTGCGACAGGTATCTGAAAGGGGAACCCGGCTGGGCGATGCTCCTGCGCGACGCCCGGCAGAAGAAAATAGATATTTCTGAAAGAATGGTCTCGCCCAAAAACGGCTATGATGTGGTGCTTACCATAGATGAAGTGATTCAATATATCGCGGAGCAGGAATTGGATAAGGCGGTTAAAACGTTCCACGCTAAGGGGGCCAGCATTGTCGTGATGGACCCTCATACGGGCGCAATCCTGGCCTTGGCCAACCGTCCGACATATGATTTAAACGGCTATGGTAGTTCCTTAAAGGATGACCGGCGTAACCGCGCGGTCTGCGATTTGTTTGAGCCGGGATCGGTATTTAAGATTGTTACCGCCTCGGCAGCGGTACAGGAGAACAAGGTTTCGGAAGGGGATAAATTCTATTGCGAAAACGGGGTCTATAAGTTTTTAACGCATGTCCTGCACGACCATCGTCCGCACGGCTGGCTTACGTTTCGGGAAGTAATCGGCCAATCATCCAACATCGGTACGTCCAAGGTCGCGCAGGTTCTGGGTAAAGACCTCCTGTACAAATATATCAAGCTCTTCGGATTCGGAGAAAAGACGGAAGTGGATATCCCGGGTGAAATTTCCGGTATAGCAAGGGCCCCGCGTTTCTGGTCTAAAATTTCCATCGTTATGATACCGATGGGGCAGGAGGTAGGCGTAACGGCCCTTCAACTTGTCAATGCCGTTTCCGTTATCGCCAATGGCGGTCAACTGATGAAACCTTTCATCATCAAGGAAATCCGTGATCAGTACGGCGAGCCGGTTAAAGAATTTTCTCCTGTTTTGATACGAAAGGTTATTTCTTTGGAGACGGCACAACGCATTAATAAAATCCTGACGGGCGTCATAGAAGAAGGCACGGGTAAATTAGCAAAACTGGAGGATTTTAGCGCTGCGGGCAAGACCGGTACCGGCCAGAAACTCGAGCCCAACGGTACCTATTCTCATAATAAATTTATGGCTTCTTTTATCGGCTTCGCGCCTGCCGAGGATCCCGTTATCGCTATCGCGGTGATACTCGACGAACCCCATCCTTACTACGGAGGCGTAGTAGCGGCACCGGTATTTAAGCGAGTGGCTGAAGATACGCTTAAATACCTTAAAACCAAAGAACCTCTCCGCGAGGTTTTGGCTTTCGATGCGTCTGAAACAACTCATTAATACATTAAATAACTGCACGACGGGCACTATCGAAGATTTTGAAGTGCGGGGGATCAGTTGTAATTCGAGCAACTGCTCCCGCGATTTCCTTTTCGTCGCTATCAAAGGCGTCAAGGATGACGGACACCGATTTATCAAGGAGGCAATCGACAAAGGAGCGCGGGCAGTAGTAAGCGCCGCCTCTTCTCCTGTCTCTGATTCTTCCCGGAACATATCGTGGATTGTTGCTGCGGATACGCGTCAGGCGCTGGCGCAATTAGCAAATGAATTCTACGGCCGGCCTTCCGAAGAAATTAAAGTCGTGGGAATCACCGGAACGAACGGCAAAACCACGGTTTCTTATTTGCTGGAAGCCATGCTGAAAGAAGTAGGCGTAAATCCGGCAGTGATCGGGACCATCAATTACCGGTTTAATAATAAGATATTCGATTCGAAAAATACCACCCCCGGCCCTCTCGAGCTCCAGTCTCTTTTAAGTGAAATGGCCAGAGAAAATGTCAAATACGCGATTATGGAAGTTTCCTCGCACGCATTGGATCAGCGCCGCAGCGAAGGTATCAATTTCCATTCGGCTATTTTTACCAACGTAACCCAGGATCACCTTGATTATCATGGCACGCTCGAAGATTATTTTCAGGCCAAGGCCAGGCTTTTTGACGGCCTTTGCGAAAAATCGTTCGCGGTGATTAATAATGACGATCATTACGGACGCAGGCTTCGTGATATCAAGGCAGAGATTGTAACGTACGGCATAGACGCCGCCAGTGACGTGCTCGCCAAAGACATAACGTTTGATATTCAGAAGACCGAATTTACGGTTGTATCGGATGATGTTCAGGTAAATTTTAAGACCCGTCTGATCGGACGCCACAATGTCTATAACATCCTTGCTAGCGTTGCCTGGGCGATGAAAGAGGGGTTACGATTGCCGGCGATGCAATCGATGGTTGAGAAATTCCAGCCGGTTCCCGGCAGATTAGAGAGAATAGAGTTTTCAGGAGATTTTGCGGTCTTTGTCGATTATGCCCATACCGACGATGCCTTGCGCAATGTGCTTACCGCTTTACGGCAGGTATCTTCGGGTAGGATTATTGCGGTGTTCGGGTGCGGAGGCGAACGGGATAAAGATAAGAGGCCAAAAATGGGCAAAGCCGTCACGGAGTTAGCAGACTACGCCGTTGTCACGAATGACAATCCGCGCAGTGAAGATCCGCAGGAAATCGTCAACGACATTAAGCGCGGGATATTCAAGGATAACTACCGGGTTATTTTGGACCGGCGCGAAGCAATTCGGCAGTCGTTAACCTTAGCCAAAAGCGGCGACATTGTATTGATAGCGGGTAAGGGGCATGAAGATTACCAGATCTTTCAAGACAGAAAGATTCACTTTGACGACCGCGAGGTTGCGAGAGAATGCTTACAATCGCTGAAATTGTAAAAGCCACTCAAGGCAGACTGGTCAACGGTTCTTTCGGCCGGCGCATTAAGAACGTTTCCATCGATTCCCGTACGCTGAAGCCCGGCGCGCTTTTTATCGCCATTAAAGGAGATAACTTTGACGGTCATGACTTCATAGGAGAAGCGGTCAAAAAAGGAGCCGGCGGGATCATCAAGGAAAAAAATAAGGGAACGGCGGTAGTTGGTCCAACGGCATGCATAGAAGTCAAGGATACCGTAAAGGCGTTAGGAGACTGCGCATCGCTGGTGCGCAAGAAATATGCCATTCCCGTCATAGCGATTACCGGTTCAAGCGGAAAGACTACGGCAAAAGATATGATTGCCTGGGTGTTAGGTAAGAAGTTTAAAGTGCTTAGCAATGAAGGCACCCAGAATAATCATATCGGCGTACCCTTGACTCTTCTGAAACTTAATCCTGACTTTGACATGGCAGTGCTGGAGTTCGGCACCAATCATTTCGGCGAAATAAAATATTTGACGGCGGTCGCCCGTCCCACTATCGGTATCATCACCGCTATCGGCTCTGCGCATCTTGAATATTTTCGCAGTCGCGAGAACGTATTCAAAGAAAAGTATACGCTCGTACAAACCCTGGAAAAACCAAAGATCGCCATCTTAAACGCCGATGATCCTATGTTGTATGGACAAATACTTAAGAAAACCAAACTGCCGTTTATTCTGGGGTACGGCGTTAAGAACAAGAGCGATTTTTTTGCCTCAGACGTCCGGCACGATCAGCAGAGACTCGCCTTTTCCGTAAATCTAAAGAACCCATTGACGCTCCATACGCTCGGTTACCATAATATTTACAATGCCCTTATTGCTACTGCCGTCGCCAGGCTCTTTGGCTTACGCTACCCGGAAATCGCCTCGCGATTATCCTCATTTGATTTTCCTGCGGGGAGGCTTAAGGTTGTAGAAAAAAAACGGGCGAGATTCATTGACGACACCTATAATGCCAATCCTGATTCCCTGCAGCAGGCGCTAAGCGCCCTTGATCGATGCAACTGCCGGGGGAGAAGGATCCTGGTTATCGGCGATATGCTGGAATTAGGGAAACAACAGAGATTTTTTCATTTGCAGGCAGGCAGGGATGCTGCTAAAATCTGTGATGTGCTTATTACGGTAGGGGACCTTTCCCGGCTGGCTGCCGATGCCGCCCGATTGGGAGGCCTGGATATGAAAAATATATTTTCCTGCGCAAATACGCGTAACGCCCGGGCAATTCTTTTGCATACGGTCTGTGTGAAAAAAGACGATATCGTCCTCGTCAAGGGCTCCCGCCGCATGAAAATGGAGGAAATCCTAAAGTAACCTATGCTGTATTATCTTCTGTATCCTTTACATAACGCGTTTTCTTTCTTTAATATTTTCCGCTACATCACCTTTCGGGCGGCCATGGCAACCTTGACCGCATTTGCCCTCAGCCTTATCTTTGGCCCGGCAATCATCAGGCTGCTTCGAAGCTTAAAGATCGGTGAACATATCCGAAAGGAAGAGAGCGCAAAATTGTACGATTTGCACAGTAATAAGCAGGATACGCCCACCATGGGCGGATTAATGATATTGTCAGCGGTTATATTATCGACGCTTTTATGGTCTGAATTCTTAAATAAATACATACTCTTAGCGTTATTGAGCACGATCTGGCTGGGGATAACCGGTTTTATCGATGATTATCTGAAACAAATAAAGAAAAAATCAAAAGGCCTGACTGCTACGGCGAAGTTTACCAGTCAGATTATTCTGGGGCTCGTCGTAGGACTGATTCTATATCTTTCGCCTCAGCATTCTACAAAAATAGACCTTCCCTTTTTTAAAGATATATGGTGGGACGTGGGCATTTTTTATGTGCTGTTCGTTATCATCGTGATTACAAGCACTTCTAATGCGGTGAATCTTACGGATGGGCTGGATGGTTTGGCAATAGGTACCGTGATCATGGCGGCCCTGTCTTTTACCATCTTAAGCTATATCAGCGGGAATATAAGATTCGCCAGTTACCTCCTTGTCCCTTATATTAAAGGGAGCGGAGAATTGACCGTGTTTTGCGCAAGTATCTTTGGGGCGGGATTGGGTTTCTTGTGGTTTAACTGTTATCCGGCATCTATTTTTATGGGGGATGTGGGTTCTCTCGCTTTAGGAGGGGCGCTGGGAATAGTTGCACTCCTGATAAAAAAGGAGTTGCTTTTGGTGATTGTCGGTGGCATATTTGTGTTGGAGGCCTTATCCGTCATTCTACAGATAGGTTCTTTTAAACTGACCAAAAAGCGCATATTTAAAATTGCGCCCCTGCACCACCATTTCCAATTCCTGGGTTGGCCGGAAAGCAAAGTGATCGTGCGATTTTGGATTGTTGCCGGCCTTTTGGCACTTTTGACGCTGGTGACTTTAAAGATTAGATAATTCCCGGATTTGTTTTTCATGCGCAATATCGATTATTTTAGGAACAAGAAGGTTACCGTTGTCGGTCTTGCCCGTTCAGGTCTTGCCTGCGCACAACTCCTTTCCGACCTGGGCGCTGAAGTAAGCGTTACCGATTGCAGCGATACCCCCGCCGTCCGCTTGAATACCGTCCGGTTAAAAGAAAAAAATATCCGGTTTGAATCAGGGAGACATACGCCTGAATTTATCGCTGGCCGGGATTTCATCGTGATTTCGCCGGGTGTAACCAACACAAGCCTTCCGGTTACCTGGGCGCGGGAGCTCGGCATTCCCGTTATCGCGGAAATAGAGGTGGCGTGGATGGTATGCCCGGCTTGCGTTATTGCCGTTACCGGCTCCAGCGGAAAGACGACTGTCGCCACCTTGATCGGAAAAGTATTAGAGGCTTCGGGAAAGCGGGTTTTCGTGTGCGGGAATATCGGTACTCCTTTTTGCGGGGAAGTCGCAAAAATTGGCCCCGATGATTTTGTATCATTAGAGGTAAGTTCTTTTCAGCTGGAGACAATCCGCTCTTTCAAACCGAAGATAGCGGTCATGCTTAATTTCAGCCGTAACCATTTGGACAGGCACAAAGATATAGAGGAATATCTAAATGCCAAGAAACGCATATTCATGAACCAGGGAGAAGATGAATTCCTGGTACTTAATAAACAGGACCCGGTATTGAAAGGGCTCG
>Ga0315281_10010319_pt1 | contig 12880 bp, 12 predicted proteins | sample YL17G07_0_MG_FD_204540 | JGI IMG/M metagenome (GOLD analysis project Ga0315281, IMG submission 204540) | Sediment microbial communities from Yellowstone Lake, YNP, Wyoming, USA - YL17G07_0 | ecosystem: Environmental > Aquatic > Freshwater > Lake > Sediment | place: USA: Wyoming | collected... | reverse complement strand
CGCTCTCTGCGCAGGCCGCGGAGATCTTGGAGCGTCTTTCACTGCAAGAACGAATCATCCTTGAACGGGAGGCAAAAAGGCGTTTCGAAGAGTTGAGTGATATCAAGTCCGAATTTGTCTCTTATGTATCGCATGAGTTGCGCACGCCGCTTACTTCGATTAAGATATTTTCCGACTTATTGAAGAGACGGCTTCGATCCACGGACACCAAAGCAAAGGAGTATATTGACATCATCGACGGCGAATCGGATCGCCTCCATCGCATGGTGTCGAACATCCTCGACTCCGCACGGATCGACAAGGGCGAGAAGGAATATTTTCTAACCGATATTGATCTGTGCGATGCAACGCGGCAGGTGTTGCAGTCAATGAAGTATCAGGCTCAAAAACACGGGTTCAGGATGGAATACAAATCTCCCAGATCCCGACTCATTATCCATGCGGATGCGGACGCGGTAGCGCAGGCGATTATCAATCTTGTAGCGAACGCAATTAAATATTCGACCCGCAAGAAGTTCCTGAGAGTTGAAGTCGCAAAAAAGAACGGCTGGGCGTTGTGTCGAGTGACAGACCATGGCAGCGGCATCTCCGGCGAGGCGATGCAGCATTTATTCGAGAAATTCTATCGTGAGCCGTCGCATATTGGCGCCGTGCAGGGCGTTGGACTCGGCCTCCCACTCGTGAAGCACATCATGGAAGCGCATAACGGGAGGGTGGAAGTGCGCAGCACTTTGGGTAAAGGAAGCGTATTCACTCTTTTATTCCCGTGTCAAAAGAACAAAGAATGAACCGCTCCCAAAGGGATCCCTTTGGGACAAGACGCAAAGAACGCAAAGAAATTTATCAAACCACGGCGGAAATATCAGACATAGTCTTCCCTTGGCGTCCTTTGCGTCTTGGCGGTTTTCTTTTTTAATAACTTGAAAGTACGATGGCAATGAAGACAATCTTGATCATCGAAGACGATCCTTCCATTCAACGCGGCCTGCACGACGCGCTGACGGAAGAACATTTTTCGATTCTTTCAGCGTCCGACGGCGAGAAGGGGTACCAAACGGCGAAGCGCGAGAGTATTTCCCTTATCATTCTCGACCTCATGCTTCCGACCAAGAATGGAAAGGAGATCTGCCGCGATCTACGGAACGACGGCGTGCAAACGCCAATTCTCATGCTGACAAGTAAGAAGCAAGAAATGGACAAAGTGGTGGGGCTAGAGCTGGGTGCGGACGATTACATGACGAAGCCATTCAGCGTTCGAGAGCTTATTGCACGCGTCAAGGCGCTTCTGCGCCGCCAATCCGAAATTCATTCTGCGATTAACGAAACACGCTTCGGCGACGTGTATATCGATTTCGCGAAACAGGAAGCAATACGGGGAAAGAAGAAATTGAAGCTGACTTCAAAAGAGTTTCAGCTTCTGAAATATTTTGTCGAGCGTGAAGGAAAGGTCGTCTCGCGCGATACGCTTCTCGACGACGTATGGGGGTACGATGTGACGCCGACAACGCGAACTGTTGATAACTATATTCTCTCTCTACGGAAGAAAATTGAAGCTGTTCCCTCCAAGCCTAAACACCTCCTCACCATCCACACCGCCGGATATAAGTTTGTTAAGTAGCCTTCTCGATCTCATTTGCTGCCTGATTTAAGAATTGCAATCTTGCAATCTTGTAATCTTGCAATCCCCCTCCCTGACAATTCTTTTACAATTCAAAGACGGCTGCATGACAACAATGAGCATCCACTCCTTTAGATTAACATCCAGATCAATGAAGAATCCACTAAAGCAGTAAGACAAAAAAAGGAGTTTGCTATGAAAACCACATCTGTTTTGACGATAGCTTTTGCGCTGGCTGTAGTTTGCTTTCAGGCAAACGTCGCCTTCGCTCAAACATATTTGCAGAACGAAGTCACATTCGAACAAGTGAACCTCAGTGGTCCACGACTTGGGATAACGTACGTTCCTGGAAATGGAAGGCTTTCTCAAACCCTGCAAGAAAAATCCATCGGGTCTACCCTCAGTCAATTTGGATGGCAGTTTGAATATTTGGTAGTCCCGGAAGGTGGCGGCCCATCGTTTGTCGTGCAGTTCGTTCCATTGGTTGCTGCGGTGGAATACGGCACGCTTATTCCGAGCGCTTCGCTTGCCTTGGGTGTTCGGATGCCGGGCGGAATCGAGTTCGGATTAGGCCCCAACTTGTTGGTTGGCGGAAGCAAAGGTATAAGCACTGCATTGGTAATTGCAGTCGGAAAAAGCTTCAACTACGGCGGCGTAAGCATCCCGCTCGATCTCGTCTATGCGACAAATCCGGAAGGCAGCCGGATATCTTTGATCTTTGGATATGCAATCGGGAAGTCGGGGAAGTAAACCACTTTCCCTTCCTCTCACATCATTTTAGAAAAGGATATCGGTATGATCACGAAAACCACATTGCTCGTCTCGGCGATTCTCTTCTGCGTCGCATTTGTTCAGGCACAAATTACCGTGAAAGTTCTAGGAGTGAATGACTCCATAACACAAAGGGATTCACTCTCACTGGGAGCAATTCTCACAACCAAAGACGGAGTATTGGATGCAGCTCTTACAAGAGTAATTGGAGACTCGCTTCTCATCGTCAATCGTGGTCTGATTCAATCAATTTCCATAAATTCTATTCATTCCATAACAATACACACAAATAAAACAATGCTGGTGTTGGGTGCTGTGATAGGAGTTGTTGTCGGTGGAGTAAGCGGCGGAATTATCGGAGATGCCGCATATGAAGAACCGGCTCCTACTCCCGGCGATTTTAATATCAATATGTCAGGTTTCGAAAGGGGGATACATACTGCAGTCGGCGCAATTGTTGGCGTCGTAATCGGCGGGTCGGTCGCCGGTTTGATTGGATATGCGGATAAAATTGATGACGTGTATGATCTTTCGTCAATGACACTTCACGGGAAAGTGGCGCTTATACAATTTCTTTTGGAAAAAGAATCAGAAAAAGGATAGTGGCCATCACGCATGGAACTATATCGAAAACGCGCGAAATAGGGCGACCAAGCACAGCCAGCGTTGAGATATTCAGTAGTCAATTTGACCCGGCGCAGAAATATCAATAGCTTGAAGAGGCAGGCATGAAGACAATGACCGTTAAATCGTTCAGACTCGTAGTGGCAGCGGGAATTCTACTGACTGCCTTTTTTCTTTCCGACAGCGCACTAAGTCAGCAGAAATCCCTCCGCCTCCTGACAATCAATGTCTGGTCCGGGCTCGATTATGTTGGTTCATGGCGGATGGGAGAATACGAATCGGCAGACCGACGAGAAATAAGATTCCAGTTATTGCTCGCACAGATCAGGCAGATCGATCCCGACGTCATCCTTCTTCAGGAAGCAAATCCCGTTTCTCAATTCGCAGCGCGGCTTTCCGACTCGCTTTCCTTCGATCAAATCCACCAGGTGTGCAATGCCGGGATAAAATTCGGGCCGATCGGTATTCCGTCGAACTTCAAAGAGGGAATTGCGATTCTTGCACGGCGTTCGCTTGACCTCAAGCCGCATGATGTGTGGAAACTCTCCGGTTCTCCCGGATTATACGGCGATATTTTGTCAATTCATTTCGATGAATCAATTTTCTCCATAGTCGGAAAAATCAGGGTCGGTGAAACGCTGGTCTATATCGTAAACGTTCATCTCGTTGCCGCGATGCCGATCGATTCGGCATTGGGACGATCTTTCTCTGCGTACCGCGACAAGGAAGAACTTTCAGCGCAAGAGTACGAGTCGGCGCTTCAAGAGTGGCACGAGAAAGCCGTGTGTCAAACCGGAGAAATAGTTCGGTTGCGTGAAGGTCTTTCGGAACTCTCGGCTAATATTCCGGTGATTGTTGCGGGAGACTTCAACGCCACCACAGATTCACCGACGCTCAAGAATTTCCTTTCCGATGGGAGATTTTTCGAGGTGATCGATCCACTTTCACCACGGGAATCCACAACATGGGATCCGCGCATCAACGAGAATATTGTCTTTTCGACGAGAATTCTCGATGCACGGGGAGATACTGTTGCTCCGTATGGCCGCATTTCTGCATTGTATGATGCTGTAACAAGGAAAATCGACCACATTTTTCTCAGCAATAATTTCACGCGCGAAGATGTAAGTCCCTCGCGAGTTGCGATTGAATCTTCTATGAGCAATGTGCATGCTTCCGATCATTTTGGGATTGCTGCAGACATTAGAATGGACAGAGTCGCGGTAAGCTCGCCGAAAGAACTGCCGACGGTGACTCCGGTAAATGAATCCACGATCGAACCGCTGCCGATCGCCTCGTACGATTCGGATACCGGGATTGGTTACGGCGCAAAAGCGTTTCTGCTGAACCAATTGGGTCTCAACGAATCGTTTGACTGTGTCTTCTTCAACAGCACCGAAGGGGAGAGGTGGTACCGGCTGAGCTTTTCTCTTCCCGATTATGAATTGCGGCAGGGAAAAGTCTTTCCATTAGCCTTCGACCTTTTGGTTGATTATGACAAGTGGATTAAGAACAGCTTCTTTGGAATCGGCAACAGTTCGCGGTTTACGGACAGGGAATACTATACACGTGAACCTCTCGAGATCAGCCTTGCCGTCAGTCGGGGATTTTCCCCTCTCTTCGTCGGCCAGGGAGGATTCAGATTCAAAACGGTTCGGAATTTCAATTTCGCCGATACGAGCACGCTTGTCCATCTTGCGCCCCCTGCAAGTGCATCAACCGCCACGTATCAGTCGTTATTCATCAGTGCTCGGTATGATTCCCGCAACAGCTACGTCAATCCAACGCTTGGATCGGTTGTGCAGTGCGACGCCGAGCGTGCGATCCATACCTCGCCTGGAAATTTTCAATTCACGCGGCTCTCCGTGTCGCTCCAAAATTATTCGATACTGTTTTATCCGACAACTGTTCTTGCGCTCCGTTGGGTGGGCCAGGGAATAACGGGCGAAAACCTTCCGGTTCAAGTTTTGTCATCAGTGGGCGGAAATAATACACTGCGCGGATCGCCGCAGGATCGATACCTAGACAAGATCTCCGCTGTTGCCAATGCCGAATTGCGATTTCCGATATATTGGCGATTCGGTGGTGTTGTCGGATTGGACGCCGGAAAAGTCTGGAACAGACTTGGCAAAGTCGATCTTGTTCGGTGGGCGACAAACCCGAGCGCAGGACTGCGGCTGCACATGGATACATTTGTCGTGCGGCTTGATGTCGGATTCGGAAAAGAAACGACCGGAGTCTATTTCAATTTTGGACAGATTTTTTGATGGTAGCTATCCGATAGCTTTAAGCTATCGGATAGCTTGTAGGTGACCGCTCAAGACGGCTTGACATTGAGCGCTTTTTCGGGTAACATTCCGTCCAAATATTGACCGAGTCCGGGGAGGACGAGGTTGTAGAGATGGATTGTGAGTAGCCTCTGGATTCGCATATGCGATGAAAGAGGCTTTTGCATATTGTGGGGGTAGGCCTTGCCCCCTGAATGACGACAAGATAGTTGGTGCAATAGAATCACCCATCGTTCAGTAACTCTATTTGCCATCACTCGGAAGGAATCTAACATGTCTAATATACAGGATACTGAAAGTCAAACCCGCCTCTCCGTTATCATGTTCTCCGACATTGTCGGCTACAGCAAGATGATGCAGGAGAATGAAACTCTTGCCATGACGCTTCTTGGTCGCCACAATGAAATCATCAGAGAGGCTCTCAGCAAACATGATGGGAAAGAAATCAAGGTCATCGGTGATGCATTTCTCGTCAGTTTTGCCACAGTTGCCAATGCCGTTCGATGCGCGATCGAGATCCAGGAACGGTTTGGCAAATACAACGAAAGTGCGGCGGAGAAAGAAAAGACGCAGGTTCGAATCGGCATTCACATGGGAGACATTATTGTCAAGGACAATGACGTATTCGGCGATGGTGTAAATATTGCCTCTCGTATTGAGCCGCTGGCCGAGCCGGGAGGAATCTGCATCTCTCAGGAAGTCTACAATCTCGTGAAGCATAAACTGGATCTTCAGGTCGTGTCGTTGGGTCCGAAGGAGCTGAAGAATATCAAAGATAAAATAGAAATTTATGAAATTCTTGTCGGTTCCATCACTTCTGATGCACACAAAGCGAAAAGGAGGAAAAAGCAAAGAAGAAATTGGGTCTATGCGCTGGCAGGGCTATTGGTTGTTGCCGTTGGTCTTTTGATTGCAATCAAAACTTTCAACAAGCCTGCTAATGCAATGGTGACCCGTATATTGAATACAGGAGGGAACTTCGTCGCCAATCCAAATATTTCTCCCGACGGAAACTGGATCGTCTACGTTGCCACTGATTCCAAAAAGTTCCAGAACTTATATATCGTGCCCACCTCTGGAGGCGAGCCAAGGAAAATTACCAATGACACAGGGTTAGTTTACTACCAAGCTCCGTGTTTTTCGCCTGACGCCACTCAGATAGTCTACACTCTATTTCCTCCCGGATCGAACAGCTCACCCGAATTATATATCATTCCAACTCTGGGGGGAAGATCTCGCAAAATAGCCGGCCATGGTAGCGTTCTTCCCGTGTGGTCACCCGACGGAAAACACATCGCTTTCTTCCGCTACATCCCGGGCCGAGCGAACATCATCTGGGAACTCTTCATCGTTAATCCAGACGGCATGGGAGAAACAAAAATTACCCAGATCGAAGCGGAATTCTACAAACTCTTCTCCCTTAATATTGCCTGGTCTCCGGATTCGAGACGACTTGCATTCCTGAGAAATTTTCAAGACACCGTAAACAGTCACTACTCAGAGATCTTTGTGCGCGAAATGAATGATAGCACCGAACATCAGATTACTTTTGATAAGAAGATTCTCGATGATTTTTGCTGGACTTCAACTGGAGAGATGGTCTTTACTTCAAACCGCGGAGGGGGTGTAAGCTTATGGGTCATGCCTGAAGATGGCGGAACGACGAAACAGCTGACACTGGGTGCCGGCACCGACAAGTCCCCTCGTATTTCAAGGGATGCTAAACACCTTGTGTATTTGAATGAGTCCGCAACTTGCAATCTATGGACAGTGGATCTTCGAACTAAAGAGCTACAACAACTTACATTTGAGGATGCACGAACTCTCAGCCCTGCGTATTCATGGGATGGAAGCAAGCTCCTCTATTTCCTCTGGAATAGTTGGGATAACTCACAGAACGGGTTTGTGATATGCAATAAAGATGGGAGCGATCCGACTAAATTCATGCCTAAAGTCGAGAATTACGCATGGTCGCACTACGGAATGCGTTGGTCCGCAGATATGAAGTCTGTTTATTTCTCCGGCTATCGAATTGATACAATAAGAAAGAACCCGGATTCCACAGTAGGGCGACACAGTTTCTTTGAACATGAGCTTGCTACAAACGTAACTCGGAAAATAGGAGACGGTGGTTGGCTGATGGACATCTCACGAGATGGAAAATATGTATTGTACGTACGAACTGGCCCACCATTTCATGGTGTTCTCTCGCTCACATCTGCCCCCGAAAAAGCTGTCAAGGAAATCTTCCCTCACCCGATCCGTTGCTGCTTCTCATGGGACTCAAAGAACGTAATAACTCAAGATTCAATCGGTGTCTGGGTAACGCCGGTAGATGTAGACAAAGGTAGACGCTCGATCAAAGCTCCGAAATTCTTCCAGTTCGCGGCTATCAAGCCAGACGATGGGTCGCTTCTGGGAATAATCTCGCATCCGGAGACGCATTCAAATGATACTTTCGTGAAACTCGACTTAGCAAAAGGAAAGACCGAGGAGATAGCCAAGGTGCCGTCAGGATCCGAATTCTTCAATGGCTCAATTTCTCCCGATGGACAAACATTTGTGTTTGGCAGGGTTGAGAAGAGGAGTAGAATCATGGTCCTCGATAATTTTCGGTAAAAGTCGGGCTTTGCATTTCAACCCGCTGCCTCTGCCAAAATGCGGATGTGGTTCATTTGTAGAAGGCTTGACTTTCGTTTGGAAGTTACGCTTTTTAGGCAAACAGTCTTAATCTGCGTCCTTTGCGGTGAAATTCGATCTCTTTTAGGCTAATAAAAAGGAAAGGTCAATGCGCGACATCTCGCGAAAAATAAAGACATTACGTTCCGCCCTTGCCCAGGCAACGCTTCGTGTTTCTCCATCCACGATTTCTCTGATTAGGAAGAACAAAATCCCCAAAGGGAATCCTCTCGAGGTTGCCAAAGTAGCGGCAATACAAGGAGCAAAGAACACAAGCCAGATCATTCCGTACTGCCATCCACTGCCTGTCGATTTTGTCGGCGTCGAATTTGTGCTCGGCAAATCCCAGATCGTCGTCAACGTTGAAGTGAAAGCGGTTTACAAAACCGGCGTGGAGATGGAAGCATTGACTGGCGCCTCAATTGCGGCATTAACGTTGTATGACATGATGAAAATGGTCGACGACGAGATGGAAATTGTGGGAGTGAAGCTGTTGAGCAAGCGGGGAGGGAAATCCGATTTCACATTCACAAAAGGAAGGCGTCTGCGCGCTGCCGTGCTCGTCATGTCAGATTCCGTTTCAGCAGGAAAGAAAAAGGACGAATCTGGCAAAATTATCGTTGAACGATTGAAAACGCTAAACGTAGGGATTGCGGAGTATGCGGTCATTCCGGATGATACGAAGGAAATTACGAAGAAACTCCTGCACTACGCCGACAAATTAAAATTGGATTTGGTGATTACAACCGGCGGAACGGGTCTCGGTCCGCGCGACAATACGCCGGAGGCCCTGAGGAAAATAATTGAGAGAGAAATTCCCGGCGTATCAGAAGCAGTACGAGCGTACGGACAAGAGCGTATGCCGTTTGCGATGCTGTCCAGGAGTGTCGCGGGAGTGCGAGGGAAAACTATTTTTGTCAGTTTGCCCGGATCGAAGAACGCCGTGATAGAAGGACTCGATGCAATGTTACCGGCGCTGCTTCACTCCTTCAATATGTTGAGAGGCGAAGGTCACTGAGACGAAAATTAGGTGAAGGATCAACGCTGGGGTGAAAAGGTAAATCTTTACGACCACGAGAATGTATTGGCAAAGTATTTAGGCGGATGTTCTGGCCGGTGCAACAATACTATTTTTTTACTCTGCTAGCGATCCATTTTCAAAAAGTTCTGAGCAAGCGCGATGATGTTTTTGAATGTGAAAATTCGTTTTTTTTAAATTTTTTCTTGACAAGCCCGTTCTCATAAGTTATCTTGAAAACGAGGGGGGAAATCCAACCTCAAAATGTCAGTGTGATAAAGGGGAGTTAAACTTTTCAAGTTTAATTATCATGCCTGATCCCGATGCATCATCAATCAGTACGTAAATCCTACGCCACACTATTCCTGATTGTTCTTTGCACTGTGCCTCTTGCCTTAGCATTGTACATTGAACACCGAAGGATATTCGACCCTTTGCCGGTCGGGCAAAAAATTCCATCGATTGGAGCATTATCGCTTGATGGGGGCGTGTTTGTCCAGGATAGCGTGGCGCAAAGGAAATTACTCATGCTATTTTTCACGACATCGTGCGGCCATTGCAGAACGGAAATAAGTAATCTCAATGAACTTTGGGCGAAATATGCGCCGGACATCGAAATCGTTGGGGTTTCGCTTGACGGACGACAAGCAACGAACGCCTTGAAAGAAGAATTGAATCTGAAAATTCCGATCCTCCTTGCCGATAATGACAAAGTGAAGAGTATTTTCAGATTGACTTCTCTTCCAGCCATCTATTGTATCGATGAGTCTCAGATTCTGAGAAGATATTCTACCGGTGAACATTCGCTGGCGTTTGATGAAGACTTCATCAAAGATTTCATTGCCACGAAGAGCGTTCGCTGAACAAAAACAACAGCGCCGTGAACAGCATGAGGTTAGTTCATCATTTAAACCACTTACGGGTAATTGGAATTGTCGTAAGTGCAATAGTGATAACCACTTTCCTCCTTTCAGCGTATGCTCGTGAGAGGCTTTTGGAATGGCGGCTGGGCGGACCCTACTTAGGAAACCAGGGAGTCCGGATTCAGACAGAAAACAATAACTGCGGACCGACAGCGCTACAGATGATCTTCGATTATTATAGAATTCCAGGCACCATTAATGAAATAGAGCAGAGGATTGGACTGAATGAGAAAGGTTCAACGATGCTTGCGCTCAAAGAAATGTCGGAGCTGAAGGGCTTACATGCCGAGGGTTGGCGACTGACACCAGAGGATTTCTCGAATATTTTGTTTCCTGCCCTGCTCTTCATCCATGATGATCATTATGTGGTTGTCGACAGTATTTGGAATGACGATGTATTTGTCCGAGACCCGGCGATCGGTCGATTAAAAATACCGAAAGGGAAATTGATGCAGATTTGGAAAGGAGAAATTCTACTGTTCAAAAGGTAATGAAATCTTGCTCGCCGGTCTGACAGCATGAACGAAGAACGCGCACTTTATCTCGGGCGTTGAAGTTCGTGGTCGGAGTTTGTGCTTGGCAGACAGCCCGCGGTGAGCAGGAAATAACTAATATTCCTACAACTCAAAAATAGGGGGTATGTATGAAGAGGATAGTCTCGTCTTTGATCATTGTTCTGTTTGTCCTGAGTCTACTCAGCCCGGTCAGCGCTGGAACGAGTTCATCCGTCCAACTGGCTTCGGATGAGATGGTTCAGATAACGGGAGGGAGGACCTCTTGCGGCGGGTATGGAAATATTTACTGCTGCTGCTTTAGCGTCTGGATATTCGATTTCTGTCTCTGCGTTGGATAGCTTTATTTATTTTCGCCTGCTGCCTATTTCAAGCGATTAGCCCGAATTGGGCAGCAGGCTTTCCAATCCAGAAAATCAACATGCTGTGCAGTGCTCTCAAGGTCAGAGGATGCCAAACATCAAGAGAGGGAATATGAAACGGATATTTGTTCTGAAATGGATTCTTGCGCTCGTACCGTTTATTGCCGTCCCAGAATCAAACGGCCAGATACCGTCCACAGGTTCTGATCTCTCTTCTTTATCAAATGTGAGTTGGGGAATGAAAATGGATGAAGCCAAAGCACGCATCAATCTCACATTGGATACGGGTTCTGACAGCACGCTTCAATTTGACGATTCATTTCTGCAATCAAAGGTCAAAGTAATCCTTATATTCGGAAAGCGTCCGGATTTCGAAGGGTTAAAGACCGTAGACATGCAATTTGACAACAAGAATTTGGTTGATAAGCTCTTTTCGTATTTGAAGATCCGATACGGCGAGAAATTTGAAACTAAGAGTCAAGAAAAGACTAAATTGTTTTTCACTGTACAGCTTGAAACAAAGAAATGGACCCAGGACCATGAGAGAATTGTATTGATTAAATTCTCAAACGGGAATGATATTCTTGCCTTAAATCTCCTTTATGCGGGGACCGGGAAGGACCAGAAGTGATACTTTTCAAGTTAGTAGCCAAATATTATTCGTCTGGGATATGAAGACTCTTAGAACAGTACTCTGGGCGCCAGGCGAATTGTTCAGGCGGATGGAATCGCGTCCGACATGGAGACCCGCATTTTTGGTTGTCGTTCTTGGAAATGTATTGTTGACCTGGTTGAATAGTTGCTTAAGATGGTCTTCGATTGCCATAGATCTGAGTGTTGTTGTCGGATCTACTATTTCAATAGCTGCGATTCTTCTCGTGCTATGGTTGATGCTTTCACTATTCCTCTACTTCTTTTCAATCTTGCTCGGTGCACAGAAATGGTTTACGTACAGAATTGTCTTTTCTCTTGTGTCACATTGCGGGATAATATTTCTTATTGGGGAATACGTGAACTTCATTTTGCTGCGGTTGGGACTTCTGAAGAGTACCTCGCTATTGTTGCCAAATCGATTCCCCATCGGACTCGACCTTTTGTTGATTGGAAAATCCGCAAGCATCTCTCTGGTCGTCTTGCTTCACAGCATAAATCCTTTCACAATTTGGTACTTCGCGACCATGGCAGTGGGGATCTCTATGCTTGCAAGAATAGGTAAAAGGAGGGCGGTGCTGGTAGTGGTCTCTGCATGGGCAATTGGCGTTGCCTTCGCGTTGCTTCTTATTTCTGGGCTCGGTGGAACGAACATTGGGATTAGAGCAGGATAATCCATTCACGCAGCCGGTTCAACCTGGAGTTGACGTACTAATATCTCAGGAACAAATGCGCAATGTCTATGCAAATTATCTTAAGGGAAGGACTAGCCTCCTTTGCTGTGCGGGTGATATTGGGTTTGATCTTTGTGCCCGCGGGGTTAACAAAAGCCCTTGATGCCCGATCGTTTTTGTTTACCATCCAACAACTCGATCTTCTTCCCTTCCCCGCAATTCTTCCTGTTGCAATCGTCGTTATCGTATGCGAAATCTGTTTTGGGCTTGCTCTTCTGGTTGGGTTTCGAAGTCGACTAGCGGCAGCCTTGCTTGCCGCGTTGCTCCTGTCATTCGTCGCGGTAATTTCCTTTTCCATGATCCATGGCAAAGTTGTCGATTGTGGCTGCTTTGGCGCAATGGTATCCGAGCCTCTAGGATTGGGCGTCCTACTCCGGGATATTCTCTTGATTGCCGGCTGCCTGTGGCTAATTGTGCGGAACAACACAAATGTCACTAGAGGCCATCTCAAAAACCCATCGACGTCACCCTGAACTTTGCGCCAAAGGTCGACGAACTCCCCACGGGTCTACCGACCCGTAGGGTCGTAGACGGCTCGTTGAGCGCATCCGTCTCCCCGAAGGGGTCCTTTGGACTGGCGGAGTTTCAGGGTCTAAATTGTTGAAGTAACGAGATGCTGTCCCGACATGTCGGGACAGCATGACGATATTCATTTTTGAGATGGCTTCTAACAACAGTCATAAGAAACATGATCGCGGCA
>Ga0315281_10010318_pt1 | contig 12881 bp, 14 predicted proteins | sample YL17G07_0_MG_FD_204540 | JGI IMG/M metagenome (GOLD analysis project Ga0315281, IMG submission 204540) | Sediment microbial communities from Yellowstone Lake, YNP, Wyoming, USA - YL17G07_0 | ecosystem: Environmental > Aquatic > Freshwater > Lake > Sediment | place: USA: Wyoming | collected... | reverse complement strand
CTCGTCGGCTCGAAGAGCTTCGTCGAGAATCGACTCTGGAATCAGGAGCTTATCGCCGCGCCTGATCGGGTCCTTTTTCCTCTTCGCTCCGACGCCCACAGCTTCGAGCCGAGAACGATTCGACGGATCCCCGGTGAACCAGTCGGCGATGGCTCCAGCCGCGTCCTGCAGCTCGGCCTCGGATCCGACCCGATGCACCCTGCCGTCGCCGCGGGTCTCGTCCTTCGGGAACAGCGCGTCGAGAACGGCGAGACGAAGCTCCGGCTTCAAGACCCGGAGCGGAAAACGCACGCCTCTCCCCTTCTGGGGCTCCCGCGCTTCCGGATTCGCGCCCCGAAGCGCCGCCAGAACGCTCTCCCCTTCCTGACCATATCGTCTTGCAATTCGAACGAAACCGTCGCCGGAAATCGGACGGATCACGAGAAAGACATCGGATCCTTCCCGAAGCGCCGTCCCCACGCCCCCTTCGACGGGCGCCAGCACCCTCGTCACGGACGGAGGGCGAATCGCCGATCGACTCTTCCTGTGCGCACCGCGCCCCTCGGAAACACCGAGGAAAAGAGTGCCGATCAGGCAGGATGCGAGTCCGATTCTCGTCATTCAGATTCCGGGCGGAATCGCCGCGATGGCGCCCGAGATTTTCTCGTAGAGTCGTGCCGCATCCAAAACCGCCGCGTCGCCGCCGGCTGGTCCGAGGATCTGAAGGGAGAGCGGAAGACCGCGCTCATCGAACCCCGAAGGAACGGCGATGGCCGGCAAACCCACGAGCGACGCAGGAACGGTGTACACGTCGCTGAGATACATGGTCAAAGGATCGTCGGTCTTCTCGCCGATTCCGAAAGCCGCCGTCGGCGTCGTCGGCGTCACGACGAAGTCGACCTGACGAAAAGCCTCTTCGAAATCGCGAGCCAGCCGGCGCCGCACATTTTGCGCGCGTTCGTAGTATTCCTCGGCATACCCGGCCGAAAGAACGAATGTCCCCGTAAGAATCCGGCGCTTCACTTCGGGGCCGAATCCGGCTTCACGGCTTCGTTCGTAGAGCTCCGCGAGCGTGTCGGCGTCGACGCGAAGTCCGTATCGGATTCCGTCGAACCGCGCGAGATTCGACGACGCTTCGGCATTGGCGATGATGTAGTAGACGGCGATGGAATAGGGCGCGGTCGGCACCGAGATCGAAACGACTTCCGCACCCGCCTGCACGAGTCGATCGACACCTTCCTGAAACGCGCGCGAGACGCTGGCCTCGAGCCGGTCCACGCTCGCCTCTTTCATGATCCCGATTTTTTTCCCCGCGAGAGAATCGATCGGCCTGGCATCGAGAGCGGTGGAACGGGGAAGCGCCGTCGAATCGTGGGCGTCCGGACCGGCCGCCAGACTCACGAAGATGCGCAGGTCGTCCACCGACCGTGCGATCGGGCCGATCTGGTCGAGAGACGAGCCGAAAGCGACCAGGCCGTAGCGCGAGAGCAGGCCATAGGTGGGCTTGAATCCATAGACGCCGCAAAAGGCCGCGGGTTGCCGCACCGACCCCCCCGTGTCGGAGCCGAGGGCGATCGGAACGATGCCGGCCGAAACGGCCGCCGCGCTCCCGCCTGACGATCCTCCGGGAACCATTTCGAGATTCCACGGATTTCGAACCGGACCGAAGGCGGAATTCTCATTCGACGAACCCATTGCGAACTCGTCCATGTTGGTGCGCCCGACACAGATCGCTCCTGCGGCGCGAAGACGCGCCCAGACGGTGGAATCCTCCGGAGCCCGAAACGACTCGAGAATCTTCGAGCCGCACGAAAGAGACCAGCCCTCGACAGCAATGCTGTCTTTGACGGCAACCGGAACGCCTGCAAGGGGTCCGGGATCGCGTCCGGCGGCGAGCTCGGCGTCAATTTTCCGGGCGTCCGCAAGTGCGCGTTCCCGATCGATCGACAGAAAAGCGCCGAGCGGCGCACCAACCGATTCGGCCCGTTCCACTGCCCGGCCGCAGATCTCTTCCGCCGAAACCTGTCCGCTTCGCACGAGCCGGGCGAGGCCGAGTGCGGTCTGCGATTCGAGCTCGGCGCCAGCTCCTTCAGCCACGCGGTCCCTCGCGAGTCACGACTCTGGGAACGGCGACATGTCCGCGGCGGAAATCAGCACAGAGCCGCGAGAGCCCGGGATCCTCTGCGGAAATCGAAACATCTTCGCGGAGGGGCATTCCGCTCGGAGAGGCTCCCGCGTCCCCCTCGCTCGTCACGTCCACTTCCGCGAGCCTCTCGAAATAGCCGACGATGCGGTCGAGCTGAGGCGTCAGCCTGTCGATTTCCTCGACCGTGAGGTCGAGCCGGGCGAGAACGGCCATCGATCGAACGAGCTCGGGAGTGACTTTCATTCTGTTTTTTAATGTCCCGCCATTCAGTGTAACGGCGCCCCCCTCGCACCCGCAAGCAACTCGGTTGCAGAAAGCGAGCTTCGGCTTGACTCGTTTTCCATCGATCTCTAACCTCACGAATAGGAAAGCACTTCTCGAACCGGAAATGGAATCGAGAGACGATGAGCTCAGGGAAAGCGATCGAACGAAAACCCGGCCCGTCACCTCGGCTGCCAACGAGCGGTCTCCGCCCGCGACGATTCCCAAAAGTCATCTCGAAACACTTCTCACCGACTTGTCGGCCGGGCTCGACGAACGCCAGCTCTCGTTTCTCCGGGTCGGGTTGGGCTCGGCCGCGAAACTCGAGAAACTCGCATTCGACCTCCTCGACCTGGCGACCCTCGAGTCCGGGAAGATCTCGCTCGACATTCGCCCTCACTCATCGGGCCGATCGTGAATCGAGTCGTGGACGACCATCTGGCGCTTTCGAAGAATTCAGGCGTCACTCTTCGATCCGGCGCGCCTCCCGATGATTTCCTCAAGGCCATGATCGACGACATCCGCTTCCAGCAGATTCTGGTGAACCTGGTCGGCAACGCCGCCAAAGACACGCCGCGGTTCGCGGAAAATCGACGTTTTGATTTCGGCGGCGGAAGACCATCTGTCAGTGACGGTGAGAGACGAAGAACCCGGCATCGCGGTCGAGGATCAGGCGTTGATCCCCGAAGAATTCACCCGCCTCTGCGGCCAGGGAGCGACGTTCCCTTTCACAGCTCCCCGGGCCCGAACATGACGGCGCCTCGCCGGGCTGCGTCCGCGATTCGACCAAGGTAGAATACCGGACGGGAAGACAGCCAAATGGATCTCGACGAACTACTCAAATTCATGACGAAGATGGAGGCCTCGGACCTTCATATCAAGCCGATGCGTCCTCCCCTCCTTCGTATCAAAGGGAAACTCATCCCGATCAAGACCGATCCGCTCCCGCCGAAGGCGATCCAGGAGATGCTGACAAAGATTCTCCAGCCCCGGCAGATCGAGAAACTCGAAACGACCATGTCCTGCGACATCGGTTACGGAGTTCCGGGAGTGGCCCGTTTTCGAGGAAACGTCTACATGCAGCGCGGAACCTACAGCGCCGTTTTCCGGCGGGTTCCCTACCAGATCCTTTCGCTCGACGACCTCGAGCTTCCGAGCGTCATCAAAACGTTCGCGACCATTCCGACCGGACTGGTTCTGATCACGGGTCCCACGGGCTCGGGAAAATCGACGACTCTCGCCGGCGTCATCAAGATGATCACGGAGACCCAGCAGGTTCACATCGTGACCATCGAAGATCCCATCGAATTTTTGTTTCAGGACGGGCTCGGAGCGGTTTCGCAACGCGAGGTCGGAACCGACACCAGCTCGTTCTCGGAGGCGCTGAAAAACTCGCTGCGGCAGGACCCGGACGTGATTCTCGTCGGCGAGATGCGCGACGCGAACACGATCGAAACGGTGCTGACGGCCGCCGAAACGGGGCATCTCGTATTTTCGACTCTTCACACCAACAACGCTTCGCAGACCATCGATCGAATCATCGACTCCATTCCGACCGACCGTCAGGCGCAGGTTCGAGGGCAGCTCGCCCTGGTTCTGCGCGCCGTTTGTTCCCTCAAGCTCGTGGAAAAGGCGGACGGAAGCGGCCTGACCGCGGCCATTGAAATCCTCGTCAACTCACCCAAGATCGCAAAGCACATCGAACAGGGGGAGACGAAGGAAATTCACGAGGAGATGGAGGGGTCGGTCGGCTATTACAAGATGCAGACGATGAACCAATCGCTCCTTTCGCTCCTCGTCAACGGCCGGATCACCTACGAGAAGGCGATGGAGCTCTCGAGCGATCCGGAGGACCTTTCCCTCAAGCTCCGGAAACTCTTCCCCCGAATCGAGGAGGCGGCCTCTCGCGGATCCGGCCCGACCGCGGACGATTTCGCCGAAATCCAGGGGCTGGTCGCCGTGAAACGAAAATTCGAACAGCAGGAGACGACCTGGAAGGAAACCTTCGAGACCAAGGACAAAGAAATCGAACAGATGGAAGAGGAGATTCACAATCTCTCCGCCGAGCTCGCCAACAAAGGAGCGGATCAGCAGATCAAGCAGCAGCAAGCGGCGAAACTCCGTCAGGAAATCGACCGGCTCCGCGCCGACGCCACACGGCAAATCAATCTCCTGAACGAAAAAATCCGCGATGCCAACCAGAAAATTCTGGAGGGCGGCAAATCGAAGCCGGCCGCCGATCAGGGTTTCTTCAAACGGTGAGGTGACCGAAGGTGCCCAGCTATTCCGATTTTTCCGAAATTCTCGGCCTCATGGACGTCCAGCACCTCTACGAGGAGCAGGAGGAGAAATGGGGCCTGCGCCTTCGGGAGAAAGACGAACAACTGCAAAACGTTCGTCAGGATCTCGAATGGCGGCGGCAGCAACTCGGTGACGCGGCCGGCGCCGCCGCGCTCGACCAAGAAATCGCGAGACTCGAAGGGGACAAGACGACCCTGATTCAGGAAGCCCAGCAGAAGATTGCCCAACTCAACGCGCGGCTGGCGGATCTCCAGAAGAAACTCGGGGGGAAGTGAGGCCAGCGCCGGAGGGGCGGGCGGGCTGAAAAAGAAAAGGGCCGGGCAAATCGCCCGGCCCTTTTCTTTTAATCGATCTGGTTCAATTTTGCGGCGCTGCAGCCGCCGTCGCAGGCATGGCAGCCGCCACCGAGGGCGCTTGAACGAAGAGGGCCCGCGAACCACGGACTTCGGAGAGCATTCCCGTCGCCACCACCCGTTGCCCCATCAATCCGGACAGCTTGTCGGCCAGCGAAACTTCGCCATCGCGGCGCGGATGATGCTGCTCCGCGACGAGCAGGGTGAGATTCCCTTCGTCGTCCAGAATTGCCGCAGGCTGGCCGTTCTTCACGCATTTTGCCCCGCAGGCGATGTGTTTTTCTCCGCGCTTTCCCAGCTGGAGGTAACAGGACATGTCGATGACTTCTCCGATGACGGTTGCAACCTTCGCCGCTTCGAGCTGCTTGAGAAACGGCGACGGAGCGGCTCCGGCCGCCTCGAGAGTCGTCGGAGTCCACTTCGCTTCTTCCCTGGTGCCCAGAGGCACGGCCTTCTTCGCTTCCTCCCCGAATCCGGGAAATGCCAGGGCGGTCAGCAGCAGGATCGAAACTGAGGCTTTCCGAAAGGTCGATGCTGCATCGTTTCTTCGATTCATCATTTGCTCCTTTGTCGTCCTTGGGTTGCGATAGGGGGCCGGGGCCAGGTCCCGGGAAAGGCCCGAAACTTAGCACAAGCCGCCGGCGAGCGTCTTCAACCGGCAGCGGGCACAGCGGGGAATGCTAGACTCTTCGAGTGCAGGAAGTCCGCGTCGATCCGAGCCGCCGAATTCTCATTCTCGAGATCGGACATCCCCTTCGCGCCGGCGAAGCGGACGCACTTCGATTATCGGTCGAAGCGGGCGTGTCTCTCCTCGATCATGGACCGTTTGGAGCCATGATCGTCACGAGAGGATCTCCGCCGGCGGGGCGCCCCTATGATCTCGTTCGGTCTTTGACGGAAGAATCGGCCCGGCTCGGCGCCAGAAAGATCGCCCGGGTTTCCGGAAGTCCTCCCCCTCCTTCGCCGGAGAATCCCGGGGCGTATCAGATTTCCGATTTCCCCGATGAGTCCGGGGCGGCCCGCTGGCTCGCCGAAGACGCCCGGCCCGGCCCCCCCCGCCAGAGAAATCGAAAACGAGCATGAACGAACCGATCATCTTCGTCACGTCGTCCGACGGAAAGTTTCGCGAGGCGAGCCGGCTCGCCCCTTTTTCGATGGAGCGTGCGGACATCGACCTCGTCGAACCGCAAACCCTCGACGTGGCGGTGGCCGTCCGGGCGAAAGCGGCGGCGGCCTATTCGATTCTCGCCCGCCCTCTTCTCGTCGAAGATACGTCTCTCGAGCTCTCCGCTCTGGGAGGTTTTCCCGGCCCCCTCGTGAAGTGGCTCCTCGTGTCGTCGGCCCCGGACGCCATTCCACGGCTCCTGGCAGCCTTCGACGACCGACGCGCCACGGCGAGGGCCGCGATCGCCTTCGCCGACGATCACGGCGTCTTCGTCGTCAACGGGTCGGTTCCCGGGTCGATCGTTTTTCCGAAAGGAGAAAACGGATTCGGATGGGATTCGGTTTTCAAACCCGAGGGGCAGGAGAAAACTTACGCCGAGATGGAACCGGACGAAAAGGACGCGCGCTCACACCGGGGTCGGGCGTTTGCCGCGCTCGCCGAGGCGCTCGCGCAACGCGAGCGGGACAGTGGACGGCTGGCGGGGACCGACCTCGCCGCCGGTGGGCCGCTCGCGGTCAGTTGACTCCGTCTCTTCCCGGAACTGCCGCCGCCTGGTCGTAGTTTCCACGAATTTCCCCGAAGTTCTTCTCGTAGAGCGCCAGGTTATTCTGAAGCGCGAGAAAAATCTGCTTCGCATGAAATGGGTTGGTGATCACCCGGGTGAGGACTTTGACCTCTTCCCGGCCGGGAACCACTCTGCCGAAATCGATCACGAACTCCGTTGGATTGTGAAGAATGTTGGCGAAATTCACGTAATGCCCGGTCGCCACCTGTTCGTCAACGACGATCTTGAGTTGCACCGGCTTCTTTTCTTCGGCCACGATTTGGCTCCTTTCGATTCGGTCACCCATGACAGTTTACAGATTCGGGTCCGGAGGAGAGTCTCTATCCATCGAGTCCCGGCTCTCCCCGCACAGAGCCTCCCTGGCACTTCGAGGTGAGAGAACGACGGCGCCACCCGGCTCCGTTACATGTAGAGACCGCCCGACACGTTGAGGACTTCCCCGGTAATGTACGAGGCATCGTCCGAAGCGAGAAACAGGCAGGCTCCTGCGACGTCTTCGGGCTGGCCCAGTCGACCCACGATGATCTGCGCGGTGAGCTGTTTCTTCTGGATTTCGTCGAGCTTGCCGGTCATCGCCGTTTCGATGTATCCCGGAGCGACCGCATTGACGGTGATTCCGCGGCTCCCGATTTCCCGCGCGAGTGATTTCGTGAACCCGATCACTCCGGCTTTCGATGCCGAGTAGTTGACCTGCCCCGCGTTCCCCATCAAACCGACGATCGAGGTGATGTTGATGATTCGGCCGGATCGGCGCCGGATCATCCCTTTTACGATCTCCTGAGTGACGACGAACAAACCGGTCAGGTTCGTCTGGATCACCCGGTCCCATTCGTCGCGCTTCATCCGCAGGATCAAATTGTCCGCTGTCACGCCGGCGTTGTTCACCAGCACGTCGGGAACCCCATGCGCCGCAACCGCAGCCCGTATCCCCTCCATGGCCTTGTCGAAATCCGACAGGTCGAGAGCGTGCGCGATTCCCCGCCCTCCGATTCGACCGAGCTCGGCGGCCAGCGACTCGAGTTTTTCGAGGTTTCGAGCCAGGGCGACGACCGTCGCCCCCTCTTTCGCGAATTCCTTCGCGATCGATTCACCGATCCCTTGCGAGGCGCCGGTGACGAACACCGTTTTTTCTGAAAATCGTCCCATGGAAGTTGTCATCTCCTTGTCGTTCGCCGGATCACCATTCGATCGGCGATTCGAGAGCTTGAAAGAATTTTGTCATCCCGCGACGGCCGCGAGAAGCTTCCCGAGCGATGCCGCGTCGCCCACGCTGTGGGCCTCGGCCCCTTTTTCGATTCGTCCGATCAGACCCGCGAGAACCTTTCCCGGACCGGCTTCGATGAAAGTCGTCGCACCGAGACCGGCCATTCTTCTCACCGATTCGACCCAGCGAACCGGCGAGGCGATTTGCCGGAGCAGGGCATCTTTCGCTGCAGACGCCGACCGGTTTTCCTTTGCGTCGACGTTGGTCACGCACGGGAGGCTCAAGTCCCCAAATGCAACCCCATCGAGAATCGGCCCCATTCGATCCGCAGCCGGTTTCATGAGCGCGCAATGAAACGGCGCGGAAACGGGAAGCGACAAGGCTCGCTTGGCCCCCATCGCCCTGACTTTTTCCGAAGCCAGGGCCACCGCGGCAACGGTCCCCGCGATCACGGTCTGCTCCGGAGAATTGAAATTCGCCGGACTGACGGTTTCTCCGGTTTCGGCGGCCGCCTCGTTGCAAGCTTCGATCACCCGGGCCGGATCGAGCCCCATCACCGCCGCCATCGCACCGGCTCCTTCCGGAACGGCCTCCTGCATGAATCGGCCGCGAAGACGCACCGAGCGCACGGCGTCGGCAAAGGAAAGGGCGCCCGCAGCCACGAGCGCCGAATACTCTCCCAACGAATGCCCGGCGACGAGCCCGGGCGAAATTCCACGCGCCACCAGCGCACGATGGGCGGCGATCGACACGGTGAGAATCGTCGGCTGAGTATTTGCCGTGAGCTTCAGAGCTTCTTCCGGCCCTTCGAAACAAAGCCGGGACAGATTTTCTCCCAGCGCCGCGTCGGCCTCTTCGAAGACAGACTTCGATTCCGGAAACGCGTCGTAAAGAGATTTGCCCATCCCAACCGACTGGGATCCCTGGCCTGGATACACGAAAGCGATCGTCATGCTTGGTCCCTCCGCCTCTTCATTCGAATCCGATTCACCAGCGAATGAGCGCCGAGGCCCACGTCAGCCCGGCCCCGAACGCCGCCATCAGGACGAGATCCCCCCGCTTGACCCGCCCCTCGCGAACGCATTCGTCCAGCGCGATCGGAATCGATGCGGCGGACGTGTTGCCATAGCGTTGGATATTTACGTAAGTGCGCCCCTCCTGCACGCCGAGCCGCTGCCCTACGGCTTCGATGATGCGGGTGTTGGCCTGGTGCGGAATGAAAAGGTCGACATCGTGGGGAGTGAACCCCTGCTCCTTCAACACCTCTTCGGAGACCTCGGCGAGGCTTCGTACGGCGATCTTGAACGTCTCGTTCCCTTTCATTCGGATGAAAGGGAGGCGCTGCTCCATCGTTTCCTGGAGGTTGGGAGGATTGCGGCTTCCTCCTCCCGGCATGCAGATGACATCGGCCTGTTGCCCGTCCGACTTGCAGATCACGCCGAGCACCCCGTGGTCGGCCCGCGTGGCGGAAAGCACCACCGCTCCCGCGCCGTCGGCGAACAGGATGCAGGTCGTCCGGTCGGTCCAGTCGACGAATTTCGAGAGAACCTCGCCGCCGATCACGAGGGCATGGTCGACCTTCCCGGACTGGATGTACGCGTCAGCCACCGAAAGCGCGTAGATGAACCCGGAACATCCCGCCGACATGTCGAACGCCTGCGCTTTGGTCATGCCGAGATTCGTCTGAACGAAACAGGCGGCGGCCGGGATCGGCATGTCAGGAGTCACCGTGGCACAAATCAGAAGACCGATCTTTTTGGGCGAAATCCCCGACGCTTCGATCGCCTGTTTTCCCGCCTCGGTGGCGAACTTCGACAGGTATTCGTCCGGTTCGGCGATGTGCCGCTGTTTGATGCCGGTTCGGGTCGTAATCCATTCATCCGAAGTGTCGACGATTTTCTCGAGGTCGGCATTCGTGACGATCTTCCTGGGGACGCTTCGCCCTGTGCCTGTGATGACCGCGTGGAACATATTTCTCTTCTCCCATCTCGACGCGCCGTTTCAGGCGGGCTTCGGCTGTTCCATTTTCCGGCTGGGCTCTTCTCCACCGGTCTTTTCGTAGGCCTCTTCCTTCCGGTGAAGGTCGGCAATTTTTTCCGCAACCTTTTCCGGAATTCCGGCGGCGACGAAATCCCGGGCGACTCGGATCGCATTCTTGATCGCTTTCGGGCTCGATCGCCCGTGGCAGACGATGCACCCCCCTTTGAGGCCCAGGAGAGGAGCGCCTCCATACTCGGAATAGTCGAGACGGGCCATCAGCCCGGTGAACGCCCCCCTGGAAAGGAGAGCCCCGAGCTTTCGCACCGGCGTCCGCACCAACTCTTCTTTCAGGACGCCCTTGATCATTTCCGCGAGACTCTCCGAGACTTTGAGAATCACGTTCCCCGTGAATCCGTCGGTCACGATCACGTCCACGGTTCCGCCGAACACGTCGCGCCCTTCGCAATTTCCGATGAAGTTGAGCCCGGTCTCCTTCAGAACCACGAAGGCCTCGCGAACGAGGTCGTTTCCCTTTCCTTCTTCTTCGCCGATCGACATCAACCCGATCCTCGGATTTTCGTGCCCGAGGATGATCTGAGAGTAAAAGTGCCCCATCACCGCAAACTCACGGAGATGAGTTGACTTGACGGTGACGTTGGCGCCGACGTCGAGAAGAATCGCGAACCCGCGGGGATTGGGAAGAATCGACGCCAGTGCCGGGCGATCGACGCCGGCCACCGTGCCGATCACCAACTTGGCTGCGGCAAGAGTGGCGCCCGTGTTTCCGGCCGACACCATAGCCACCGCAGAGCCGCTTTTGACGAGCCGGGCGCATACCCTGAGCGAGGAGTCTCTTTTCTTTCGGACAGCCTCAACCGGAGACTCGTCCATACCGATGACTTCGGAAGCGTCGACGATTTCGATCGGCAGACCGGCAGCGCCTCTCGCCCGGAGGAGAGGTTCGATCCGTTCCTTCTGCCCGACGAGCATCGTCGAAATCCCGAGCTCACGGGCCGCTTCGATGGCGCCATCGACGTTGACGTCCGGGGCATGATCCCCGCCCATCGCATCAAGGGCGATCTTCATGGTCACTCGTCCGTTTTCCTCAAAGGCATCGCGCACAGACCGGCGCAAACCTCATTGGCCAGATCGGAGGGCGCCGGTCGTCATCCGGCCGGCGCCAGCGGGAATCAGAGATTCTCCGCTCCGTCGGTCACCTGGACCAGCTTGCTTTTCACCATGTAGTAACCGCAGCTCGGACAAACACGGTGGGGCAACTTTGCCGCCCGGCACCTCGGGCACTCGGACTTCGCGGGTGCGTCGAGGGCGTCGTGCGCCCGCCGTTTGTCGCGGCGGGCTTTGGAATGTCGGCGTTTTGGATTCGGCATGACTTGGAAACCTCCAGATTCAGATTCTTGTTGATTCGAGATGTAGCCGGACAAAAACCGGCTGGCGGATCAGGATTTGATGCTTTTCTTGAAGTCCGCGAGGACGCCCCACCTGGAATCGGAGGGGACTTCCTCGCAGCCACAGGGATTATCGTTCCGATTGGCTCCACAGTTCGGACAAATTCCGAGACACTCCTCGCGGCAGAGCGGCTTCATGGGTACGGCCAGGACGACCTGCTCGGCCACCAGCGGATCGGCTTCGACGGTCGTCCCATCGTAATAATAAAGATCAAGCTCACCCGGCGTGAGCAGATGCTCGTCTTCCGTCGGTTCCTGGCCGTGGGGAATCAAAAAAAGCTCGAAATCCCCCTCGTGTTTCATCGAAATCGGACCCAGGCACCTCGAACAAGAGATTTCCGCCGAAAAAGCAAAACGAACCTGAAGGCGATAACCGTGGTCAGTTCGGTCGAGCCGCCCGGAAGTCTCGACGGGCCCGTGGAGAGATAGCACCTCCTTGACCCCCGGCAGGTCTCCGAGGTGGAGGGGCGAGTCGAAGGTGACGGGGCGTTCATTCGCCAGCAAGAGGTTCAGAATCATCGGCAAAGCACCGCAAACGGTTGTTTTTACAGGAGCCACGCCCACCCTGTCAAGAAAATGGGACGCCGGGGCGCTCCCTCCTCTAGAATGCCTGAGGTGACTCGTGAGGTTTTTTGAGTCCTCGCCGGCCACCAAATCGAATCAAATGAGCGACTTGCTTCGAGATCTTCAGATCGTCGTCGACGGACGGGCCCTCGCGGGCCCGATGGACGGAATCGGGCGCTGGACGGCGGAAATGATTCCGCGTCTCTCGGATCGACTCCAGGGAACCCTGCACCTCGCGTCTTCGCGCCCCATTTCGCTCCCCGATGACCTCCGGACCAGGAAAGTTCGCCCCCTCGTCCCGAAAATCCCGATCCCGGGAACGATCTGGGTCCAGACCGAGCTCCCCCGTCAGCTCGACCGCCTCGGAGCCGATCTGCTCGTCGCCCCGCTCAACGTGATTCCGATCTGGGGGCCAACCCCGTCTGTGGTCGTCATTCACGACCTCACCTCGATACGAACTCCCGAACGGCATACCTGGCGAGTGAGATGGAGCATCAATCCGTTTCTCGGCTCGACCCTGAGACGATCCTCGGCCATCGTTACGCCGTCCCGTTCGACGGCCGACGAGCTTCTGGCGATCGATCCGGGAATTCGCCCGAAGCTGTTCGTGGTTCCAAATGGAGTGGACCGGCGATTTTCCGCGCGCTCGCTCCGGGACGAGGGTGATTCAAAAGGAGAAGCCCGTGAGCGATTTGCCTCTGGAAATCACTACGTCCTGTTCGTCGGAACACTCGAGCCCCGAAAAGACGTAGGATCGCTCGTCGAGGCCCTGGAAAAAATCTGGGTGAAGCGAGGGGACACGCCCGATCTCGTGCTCGGCGGCCGAATCGGATGGAAATGCGAAGAGCTGCTTCGGAAGATCGAGAGCTCCCCCCATCGAAACAGGATTCATCGACT
>Ga0315281_10010317_pt1 | contig 12881 bp, 13 predicted proteins | sample YL17G07_0_MG_FD_204540 | JGI IMG/M metagenome (GOLD analysis project Ga0315281, IMG submission 204540) | Sediment microbial communities from Yellowstone Lake, YNP, Wyoming, USA - YL17G07_0 | ecosystem: Environmental > Aquatic > Freshwater > Lake > Sediment | place: USA: Wyoming | collected... | reverse complement strand
AAGCTTCTCATCCGCTGGGAGAAGAAGATGAGAAACTATCTAGCCCTCACCCAACTCGCATGCTGCCTCATAATCTACCGACTAACCGTTTTAGGATAGGCTCTTACTCAACTTCACTGGCAGATTAGGTGTCAGGACTGGTAGCCCATGTTGCTTGGAAGCGTTCTAGAGGATGTTGTAATAGCGACCACGGTACTCTTCGCGGGTTTCTACGCTGGCTATGCAGCTTTGTGCTATTGGTATGCAAAAAGGAGTAAAAGAGAATCGATCGAGCCGATGGCCCCGCAAGATTTGCCCACGATGACCATTATTGTTCCAACCTACAACGAACAGTCCGTAGTTGCTTGGAGAATTGAGAACTTCACGATTCTGAACTATCCTCATGACAAGCTGCAGGTAGTGTTTGTTGATGGAGCTTCGACGGACTCCACGGCTGAAACGATAGAGCGAATGAAAGGCGGCGACCTTAACATGATTCTCATTAGGCAAAACCAGAGAGAGGGATTCAACAAGGCCGTGATGGAAGGGTTCAAGGCCTCCTCAGGTAGCGTAATATCAATCACCGGCGCGGAGACAGAGTTCGAATCAAATGCGTTGCTTCAGCTGGCGAAGCATTTTTCGAGAACCAACGTCGGCGCCGTTACAGGCAAGATGGTGACAAGAAACCAGCAAGTATTGTCCGGTAAACTGGAAAAAGCCTACCGGGATCTATACGATTTCATGAGACAAGGAGAATCAATGATGGACTCTTGCTTCGATATTAAAGGTGAGCTTTGCGCTGCGAGGCGTGAAGTTGTCGCAGGCATACTTGAGCATCCAGGCATTGCGACAAAGGGATCAATAGATACATGCTTCGCTTTCCAGTCGAGAATAATGGGTCTGAAAACGGTCTATGAACCTCAAGCCTTCTACTATGAGGATGCCGCCAATGTTATGAGAGAATCCTTTCAACAAACCATCAGGCGAGGTCAGGTACACATAGAAGCAATGTCCTTGTACAAGCATATGTATTTTAACCCGAAGCTACGCATGTTCGGGCTTGTAATTGCCCCCGCCCATTTGGCGATGGTCGTTTTGCTACCATTAGTGATCGGATTACAGATGTTTTCCCTAGCCTCACTATTCGTAATTCAACCAGGCAATCCTCTCGCCGTTGCCCTTATACTTCTGACATTAGCCGCACTCGCTCTATCCAGGCATGTTCAAGCTTTTGCAAAAGTCCAATTTTCCTTGATTGGTGCGATGGGCCGCCTTTTACTGGGCTCGAAAGCATTCGGGATGGGGCATACGAGGCTTCCGTCAACGCGTATCGTTCAAGAAGACATGAAATCAATTGGGGAGTAACAGAATGAGAATAGGTTTCTGTGGGCTGGGCCGACTCGGCTTACCGGTGTCAGTGGCAATCGCCGAGAAACTGCACGACGTATACGGTTATGACATCGACGAGAGGAAGAGGGAGAGCTATCGCAATGGAACAGCAAACCTCTACGAACCCGACATAGATTCACAGTTACTATCCTTGCTAACCAGCAGGTTGCATATCGTGGACTCAATGCGAGAAATCGTTGAAGGATCAGACATAGTTTTCGTTGCCGTCCCTACTCCAAGCAGGAAGGACAATAGCTTTGACCTCTCGTATGTCATCGACGCCGTGGAATCAATCGGAAAAGAAATCAAAGAAACCTCCCACCCGCCAGTTGTAACCGTAATTTCAACAATGTTGCCTACTTCAACTCGGAACTACGTTGCCCCTGCGCTGGAGAAAGCCTCAGGCTTGAAGATTGGCAAAGAGATAGGCCTCTGCTATAGTGCCCAATTCATAGCAATGGGCACAACCATAGAAGACTACCTAAGCCCTGAGTTCTGTTTGATCGGAGAATCGGATCCCAGAACCGGCGCCATCATGGAAGGATACTACAGAACCATTGTTGCCCCTGAAGTTCAGAAACTGCATATGACTTGGGAAAATGCGGAGATAATCAAGATGGCTTACAATACGATGATCGGGTTCAAAATCGTATACGCGAATACCCTGATGGAAATGTGCCAAAAAGTGCCAGGGGCTGATGTCGACGTAGTCTCAGACGCGATCTCGCAGGCAAAGATCAGAATTGTGGGGCCACGATACTTGCGGGGCGGCATGGGCGACTCTGGGGCCTGCCATCCTAGAGACAACTTAGCCTTGAGCTGGTTTGCTCAGAAACTGGGCCTCTCGGCAGATCCATTCGAATTTGTCATGAATGCCCGCTCAAGGCAAGCCAAGTGGTTGGCGAGCCAGCTGGCATCATACAAGATGCCGATCGTAATAATGGCCGTCAGGTACAAAAACAACACCAACCTAATCGATTATTCATCCTCGTTGCATGTAGCTGAGATAATCAAGAATAGAGGCCGCAAGGCCTTCCTTTACGACCCGTTAGTACCAAAATACTCCAAACCGCCCCCACGGAAACCAAGCGTATTCCTAATCGCTCAGGATGCCCCGTTCGTCCACGAATTTGCATATCCGCCGGGCTCCGTCGTCTTGGATGTTTGGCGCTGCCTCAAAAAGGAGGAAGTCTACAGACTCACAGCCGAAACCAAACCACCCATTACCTATGTCCCAATAGGTAAGTGTCCGAAAAAGTAGGTTTACAAGACACCTCTGCCGTCCAAGGTGAGGACTTCCGCTCGTTACGCCACACCGCAAAAGAGCTTATGTTAAGACGAGCCTAGGTCGATGCTATGGGCTTGACGGTCACCTCGCAGATCCTACGTCCGTAAGCGAATGGAGCGATAGGATGCTGACACTCTTCCAGGAGCCTCAACTAGCAGAACAGATGGGCACGAAGGGTTACGAAAAGTTGCTGGCCAAGTTTGCTATCGAACGCGTAGCACAAGATATGGAGGCCTTACATGAGACGGCCTTGGCATAAAACCGTTACGTGAAACACCAAACGCTCATCTCACTTCGAGTGACGCACTAGCAAATGATTTCGACTGATCGCTTTCTTGACAGCACACAAATCGCCGAAGTCATGTTGCCATTCCAACGCCTCGGACTTCGTTCATCAAGCGCTTCTCTGACGATTGGCTGCTGAATGGCCTCTGTTTTCTCCACAATTTCGGTCTTTGAGTAGTTGATCCTAAACCCATTCTCGAATCTGGATTCCACAGCAACGTAGTTGAATTTGTCCAACTACTTCAAACCAGTTCAGCTTGACGCCCGTATCTCTTTCATCAATCGTTCCTCAGAATGTCTAGTCAATATTGATACGCTGGCTAGAGTAAATGCTTGGGCGGCCACCAACAGCAACATTATGCCCGCTAGTGCCCAGCCTGTATGAAATGCCCGTCTCGTTATTTGCTCCAAGACGACCCAACCCAAGATCGACGCAGCTGGGATTATGGAAAGACCCGTTAGAGCAGAGTACAGAAGTATCGGGTTGTATCTCCTTGCCAGAGTAAGAGCTGCGCGAAGGATAAAGAGGCCATTCCTCTATGTGCTCAGTTTCCTTTCGCCGATTCTCGAGCGATAGTTTATCGGCACTTCAGTCAGGTTCTCTCTTGAAGCTGATTGGGCGGCAAGCTCGATCTCAATATTGAACCCAGTCTCCTGCAAGCTGTACTTCTTAGCTTCCTCGGTCTCAAGCAAATACATTCCTGAGCAGACATCTGTGATCTTCACCCCAAAGAGCGCGCTGAACTCTTCGGATATGATCCAGTTCCCAAACCTGTGCACGCGGGGTATGTGTTCCCTATCTCTGGTAGATGGTGGTCTTTGCGGGGTCCATGGGGAAACCAGTCCCATAAGAGGACTGGGGTCGAGAGCGGACTAAGTGGCTACGCGAATCGATCATATGCAAGGCTTGCTCAGACTGGGCCTGTCTAATCTCCGGGGCATGCCCTACAGAACACTGAGACCATAGTAGATCAGCGAGCTCCGGCTGGATGGCATTTAGCGTTCGTTTTTTCCAGTTCTTTTCCGGAAACACTGATTGTCAAACGCGCCGATGAACCCATGTCCGACGAGGGGATCGATTTAGGCAGGCCTGTACCCTGAGACCCCTGTTGTGATATCTTGGGCTACGGTCTTGACCAGAATTTCCGGTCGAAGGTCGAATACTGTCATGCCCAATTGCCGCAGACGTCGTATTGTTTGACTATTGCTCTCGAAGCCAGCATATGCCTCCTCTAGACTAGGGCTCAGTCGCCAGGCCGGGCCGATCTGGGCCACTATGGCTCGCCATCGTTCTCGCCGGGTCGGCAGAGCTTCCAATAGAGCATCATTGTTGGTCTGGAGATCTGTCAGTATAAGGAAGAAAGCCCCCAAGCTCATCCTCGTCCCTTCCGCTAAGGCCTTGTATATGCCCGTTTCCCGGTAACCTGAAGCCACTTTGAGCCTAAGCAGTCGCCCGAACATAGTCAGTCGCCCGCCAAGTGCCACATCAGGTGTTCGCCGCAATGACGAGTGGGCACGTGCAACTCGTGGAGCGGATTTCTTGCTTGTGACTTCTGATTGAAGGGCTAGAGCTAACTTTCGAACACTGACCGATTGTTCCTCTGCCAGTGCTAGTTCGACCTGTTGCACGATGCTAGTCTCGTTGTAGACCCAGATGCCAACTCGGTTTCCCGATCCAATCGCTGATTCGATGAGCAACTGTGCAACCGCGAGCGCCTCGTCAAGCCTGGTTCCGACGTAGGATTGTTGACGCATCGTTTTTCCAGCGTCAATCAGGATTTGCAGCGTCGACTGTGTTTCTGGATGAAACTCCTTCACCATGAGTTTTCGTAGGCGTGCTGTCGCTTTCCATTCAACCTTCGGATACTCGTCTCCGGGCGCGTACTCACGGGTACCCGCGTAGTCTGTCCCAGCAGGAGCTTTGCGGAAGACCTCTGGACCTCCATAGAGGCGCAGCGGAGTCGGCGGCGCCTGCGTTCTCACCCCTGGATAAACCTCGACCACGGACCCAGCCTGCACGTACTCAGCTTCGCTTGTAAACAGGCCTCTTGCGTCCGTGAATGCCAGCCTGAATCCAGAGATGTAGAAACGCCCACTCGCCAGCGTGGCAATCACGAACTTCAGTCTAGAAGTAGTTCCTGGCCGAAGGAGCCGGTCGAAAGAAGAGGATAGCCTGAAACTCAGTGTTTTCTCAAGGACCGGTTGGACGGTGAGAATCTGCGCGGCCTCCCGAGACCCATTTCGAATAGTCAACTCTCCCTCGACACTATCCCCAAGGAACACTCTCGTCTTGGACAGGCGCTGTGCGATATGTATCTCTCTTCGAAGGATGCCCACTTTCCGATGAAAGACGAGACCGAGGCTTGCCAATGCCGATAGGATTCCTGCGCCGACAGCTGCGAAAATTACTTCCCTTGTGAGGAATGCGAGTACAACCAGTGCGATGCTGAATTCTGCTAGCCAGTCTGCTCTCCAGGTTGTCCGAATAGATGCCTTTGGTATTCTCACTTGGCAGACCCTGCAGGTCTCATTCCGGGGATCAGTGTTGCGTCAACCAGCTTACGTACCAGATCGTTGATCTTAAGTCCCTCGACCTCTGACTCCCTCGATAGCCACATTCTGTGTGACACGATGGGCTCGATTAGAAATTTCACGTCGTCTGGGATTACGTAGTCTCTTCCATCCACCAGAGCCTTAGCCTTGCATGCCTTGAAGAGATGAATCAAGGCGCGCGGGCTCGCTCCGAGCTTCAGTTCTCTCAGGTCCCGTGTCTTCCGCACCAAGTCCACCATGTAGATCCTCACATCTTCATTGACATGCACTTTCTCGACATAGCCGGCGAGCTTGCGCACATGTTCCGACGACACAACCTTGCTCACGTTTGGAGTCTCAATCGTACTGAGTTTCTCGAGCAACTCTCGTTCTTCGTCGCTTCTTGGATAGTCCAGAGCAACTCGCAACATAAAACGGTCCAATTGCACTTCTGTCAGCGGATAGACCCCTTCAACGTCCGTAGGATTCATAGTGGCGATTACCATGAATGGCTCCTGAAGGCGAAAGGTTTGGCCTTCAATGGTCACTTGCCGTTCTTGCATGGCCTCGATCGTTGCCGACTGCGTCTTAGGCGTACCCCGGTTAATCTCGTCGATGAGCACGATGTTCGAGAAGATTGGGCCTCTGCGAATTTTGAAATCGGAGGTCTTCTGATCGTACACAAATGATCCGATCAAGTCCACGGGAAGCAGGTCGGGCGTGCATTGTATCCGACTGAATTCGCAACCCAGCGTGCTCGCAAAGATCTTCGCGATATGCGTCTTCGCCACACCTGGAGCGCCCTCGAGAAGGACATGCCCGCCCGCGAGCAATGCTATCAAGAGTTCCTCGAGAATCTCCCGTTTGCCGATCACAAAGCGCGAAGCCTCATCAATGATCTGCATTGGCATACTCATGACCCAGTCAGGCAACCCTTCATTCTTCTTCACTCAATCGCCTCCATTTCGCAGATGCCTCAAGCTCACTTGCCACGTACTCCAAGGTCTTACGATTCCAAGTTGGATGCAGGCGCAACACCGTCTCAACATCAGGAGGGCTAAGAGCTTGCGGGAGCACGATCTTCTTTGCTGTCTTAGAAGGTTTTCTGTACACATAGCGAGCAGCAAGCAACACTATGGCAAGTGCTGTCAGTTCGAGTTTTACTGGCAACTGCATGCCACCTTCCAAGATCGACGTGACTAGTTGTCGAGCCATGAGTTTCGCTGCCATGAAAGGAGAAGGTTCCAGATGTGTCTCGTCATAGAGAAGCACAGAGCGATGTTCGGGTCTGGACCGATACTTGACAATGTTTTCGACTAGGGCGCTGTTGTTTCCCTCATCTATCAACTCGTTTGCGAGAGAAGCCGGGCTCGTAAAGAGGAGAACCTTCCCCTCGCCGAGTTGCAGTTCGGCTAGGATGGGAAAAGGCCCAGAGGGTTCCTGCGGGCTCTTCTTTCCGTCTCGATCCAAGTCAAGGAAACTGAAAGCCGATGAGCTTGCAAGAACCTTGACCTCGCTTGTGGCCGTGACATTTAGAATCGTAGCATAGTCCAGTACGAGTTCGTTCAAACCCATCGAAAACTCGGATTCTGTGAAGTCGGAGATAATCGGGAATACCGGTTGCTTGCGATAGAATAGCAGGTCGACGAGGAGCCTGTTATCGAATTTGACCGGAAGGCCCAAGAGGTCCACTAGTTCGTTGCTTGAACCAAAGTTGTCAGCGATAACCAGCAAGCCGCCTTTCCTGACAGAGTCTCCTATGGAGCTGGCTTCTTCTCTAGAGAACGGGCGGCTAGGTGCCACGATTAGCAGTACCTGTGTGGCATTCGTTGATGAAAGCGTATCCGCGAGGTCTGCGGTTACGGCAACGAACCCTCGCCGGGTAAGTGCACTCGTTCCATTCCACTGCATATTGTGCATTGAATAGGGGTCGTCTATTGGTGAATTCGCGGCCCAGACGATTGAAAGTGCCAGCGCCACTAGGAATGCTCCAAGCACGGGTGCAGAGCCGATCACGTGCAGTCTCAAATCTTGACCATCTCATTCATTGCTTCCAATAGCTGGAATGCGTGCTTTGCTGCTTCCTCAGCTTCCAAGCGAGAGACGTCGTGTTGACTGTATTCCGCAAGTTCGAACAGCTTCGTCAACGCCACCAAGGAAGGAGCTGCAACCCCGACCCTGTCTGCAACTCGGGCCTGATATTCCCTCGGCGTCTCCGACAGCTCTCCTCTAATATTCAGAACCTCTGCGAGCATCCGTCTAATCTCCCAATAGGCCATATTCACGAACGCGCGAGGTTCTGCAAATTTCAGTTCTAGACCGAGTTCAAGCTTAAAGTCGCTGAGAGGGAACATTCTCGGGGCGAGAGCGGCTCTCTCTTTGACTCCAGACTGGTCTACAGTAGCCATCTCCGTTTCAAGTTGTTTTCGTCCGACCGCTCTTCGTCGCATCATCCGCCGAGGATCAATTGAGCTTCCTGAAAACACTAGAGCGGCGAAGACCGTCGCCCCTGTCGCTAGACCTATCACCACCGAATTTAGGACTGTTAGAACTATTGATGCTGTGATGCCAGCGATCCACGGCTTCACGGGAACGAAAACTACCATAATCGTATTCTCATCTGAAACCTCAAGTGGAACGCGAATAGACATATGAAAGCTACCGTCAGCTCCGGAAAGAGTACGTGCTAGCTCATGATCTCCTAAAGATGCAACCACCAGACCCTGAGGCGAAGGTTTCGAATCAACGTCTAATCGCCCTTCCAGACGTATCGTTTGTCCTGAGACCGCTATGACTTCGCCGCGGAACAAAGCCAAGCCGGTCAATGCGAGTTGACTAAAGGCGGGTTTCAGATAGTTGAGTTGAATCGTCATGTTCTCACTGGTGCTAGACGCATAGATTCCATATTTCGGGTCAAACCGCGTGCGTAGCTGGTGCTCTCCCTCGGGCGTCCCCGATGGCAATGACGTTTCTATGTTGAATTTGCCCGCTGTGTCCGTGGCAGAGCTACTGACCGGCTTACCGTCGACTAGCAGGTCCACGGTCTTTCCCGCCAGGGAGGTTCCAAGAGTATCAGTGAGCTGTCCTTGAACGGTGAAGTTCTCCAGTACTAGGACGCTCTTCGTGGAAGGAACGCTCGTCAGCACAACCGATTGGTACTCTACCGGCACTGTGACCGTTATCGACTTCGCAGGGCGGAATTTGGAAAGGTCTTCGCCAATCGGTGAATAGCGAGCGTAGACTTGGAGTTTGTCAGTTCTGCTACCATTCAGCACGACGTACTGCCAGACGAACGCTCCGAGTTGGTCCAAGGTTAGGTCTGTAACTTGCATCCCATTGATCCATAGTTCTACTGCTCGATCGCCGAGCCCTGCGCCACCGCTTTGCAGTTCACCCGTAATGTGCAACGATCCTTCGATCTGGACAGGGCTTGGAGATACTCGGAGGTTTAGCTGAGTATCCGCCCGCGAGTCCATTGCCTCAAGCTGAGACTCCAGGCTCGCGAGAAGCTGTTTGAATGATCGCAGAGTGCCGGACAGGGTTTCGAGGTCACGACGCTGGTTCCCTGTATCTATGTGATAGACCGTCTGTATGCGATCCAATGAGGAGAACAGCAGATCCAAGTGTCTTGAAGCTTCCGCTGTCAGGTTTTCAATCTCCGTGCTATTTGCGCGGGCCTGTGTGACTGCTCCTTCAGCAATCAACTCTTGAAACTGATCCAGCTTTGGCTTCAATGAATCGAGAACAAGGACCAAGTCATGCAACAGCGCAATGTACGTTTTGAGATTGTACTCGACGTTGGGTGGAAGCTTACCCGCGATCTCCAACAGACGCTTGGCCTCCGTGTAGTTGCCTTCCGCAGACGCTCGGGAAGCGATGCCCGCATAAGCAAAGAGGAGATCCGGTGATGAAGCACTCTCCGGCGCCGATGCAAAGTCAACAGCGTTTGCGGTACTGCTGAATCCGAATTTCAGGTTAAGCGTCGAGGCCAAGTACGGGTAGCTCAGCGGAGCAGTAGCCAGCAGGACGAGCAACGCGACTATCCCGAGCCGGCCTAGCACTGTTTTGGGTTTTGCCCGCAAGGCTCAGCTACAGGCTCCTAGCTCAGAATCTGGAGTATCCGTTGCGCGACAGTGTAAGCAAAGCCAAAGAGAAACACTATGATGATTGGACGTAGATTGAGTCCCAAGCTTCGCCTAAAGGAAGCAACTAGTTCCAGAGACACAAGAAACTCGATCAAGTACACAGCATAGTAGATCTCGATTTCTCTTATGCCTATAACCATCAAGAGTAGCCCGCTGACAACGATCGCCAGCGCGTAAGACAGCACATATCTCTCAACTAGTCTCATCGGTTGAGCCTCCGCTGAATCGCAAAGTCACCGAGTGAACTCCGGCCTGATGCGTCGCCCCTTCCAGGATCAGGTCTCTCTTGATGGCCTTGACAGCCGCGCAAATTGCGACACTACATATTGGACATCCGAGGCGTGAGGCAACATTCGGCGCCAGTCTTGCAATGGATCGCGCCATGTTCCTTAGAGGGCCGTCCCGTATTCTGAAGCTTACGCCGTCCTGCGTAAATGCTCCCTTCACGTCAGCGGCAACCTCCAGTGATTCGACCATGCCTGACTTGATCGCATTCAAGAAATCGTCATTGCCAAGATCGATGAAATTCAAGTCCAACTCCTTCTCCATCAGGGCGAGCAAGGAGGCGCCGGGGGCCTCCAACAGCAGGCCAGCCCTATGTGAATCACCAGAGTCGATCACGAGAAGTCGATCCTCGCCGCTCAAATTCAGTCCGGACGGAGGAGCCGGATTGTCCTCCAGTGGGAGGAACACCATGGGTACGTCAAGTCGATCGATAGTTTTCAGGTATATCGCTTTGGTTCTTGGGCCGAGTTCGCGCAAGATCCGCTCAACATTGGCGAGCGACGAAAGCAGAGAAGCCTCTACCAACTCAGGTCCAAAAGATGGTCGTGAGTGAAGGTAGACCAAGAGCAAGCCGATCAGAAACGACGCAAGCCCCAGTCCGCTGAGGTTGACCGCTCCGATCAGTGTACTAGCCACTGCTGTGAGAACCCCGAAAGCAATGAGCGAGACTCCAAGAATTCGTTGCTGGCGCCCTAGCATGCCAGGCGGGGCGTCTACGCTTGCATGGTGCATCTCTTGCCCCCTCGTTATTGTGCCGGCCTGGCTCTTGGCGGTGGTGTCACCAAGGCCTGCAACGGGCGCGGACGAGCTTGCTAAGTCCGAAGATCGACGTGACGGAGGAGCCACGGCAACTCTCTCAGCTGTCGTGGTCAAATGGGGCTCTCCGCGAAGCTCGACAGATTCGGGATGCCCGAGCTTCTTGATCAAGGAGTCAGGGATCTGTTTCCCACATTGGTCGCAGTAAAGCATTCCGGCAATTACTCGTCGTGCGCCGCATGAGGGGCAAGCAACCGCGCCAAGTCTGGTAGGAGTGGTTCGTTGCACCTGCGGCACTTCCTTTTCTCGCGTGCATTCTAGCTGAGTTCCCGCAACTCAAACCTTTCTACGGACAACCTAAACCGTCTACCGAACGCAACCAATGCCAGTCCAATCGTCAGGATAGTCAGCGAGATCATGATCGGGTCAAGTCTGATGCCCCAAGGCGTATAGTTCAGCAGTAGGCCCACCAACGGAACCAAGGCCAAGCTCAAGCCAACGCTCAACGCAAGACGCTCAATTCCGTCCAACTCACGACCCTTCGGGAAAAGAGCCTCAACGGCTACATAGCCTGGAATGAAGAGCACGAAGACTGAGCCGAGAACCCACCGGAACACTACAAGCGGAAAATCATCGGGAAGCACATAAACAACCAGCAGCGCCCCAAGCGAGACGGTCAGGGACAGATAGAGCGGGAGGTTCCTTTCCCAGAATCGCAGATACTCCCGAACGGATTTGGTTGCTGGCGGGATGTCCTCGACATCGGCTTCTCCTCTGTCGACAAGGCGCCAGACAAGGTCAGTAGCCTCGACTTCGGTCAACGAACGCCTTGAGATTTTGAGCGCATCGTAGAGTTGCTTGACGTCGGCGGAGCCATTCTTCCTCACATAAGCTAGAGCCAGCTCGTCTAGTCTGCCGTCTTGAGGGCGACCAGGCGAAGACTCCTTTTGATTCAAGCACGCGTCACTACACTACTACTAAATCTCCAAATAGGTAGGTTAGGTGGAGGGAGATCCCATGCTACGAATTCGGTGGTTCCTTGTCATATGCATTGTCCTCGCGATCTTGCTCCCACTCATCGCTCAGACCGTGACCTCGGCATCCCAACCGACGGAAGAGCTCCAGCCGCAATTCAGCAGAGCGTTTGTTCTTGTTCGTCGAGCCGAGACCGCTGGTGCCACGCACGAAGAAGTCACTGGCCTCGTTATTCTCCTAAACAAGGCGCTCCAATTAGATGAGGAAGCGACAAGACTGCCCGGCTCGGATGCACAGAGAGCCGCGCTGCTCGCACAAGTGAACGAAACCCTCGGTAGGGCTGAGACAGAAGCGACTCGACTAGAGGTCACTGCATCTCAGAGAACGTTCAACAACAAGATAGTTGCCTATGTTACTGGTGGCGTAGCCGCCTTGTTGGCAACCATAGCTTATGCATACGGGGGCCACATCTGGCGGAGGTACCGGATCAAGCGCACCTTTCAGATGAGGATCTTTCCCAAAGTGAAGTGACCCTTATGTTCTCGCAAAGTAGACGGAACCTTCTTGTCGTCTTCCTCACTCTCCTCGTCATCTTCGAGATGGTCGCCTACGTCACCACGACTCCACGCCCGCGCGAACAGTTCTTCCAACTGTACGTCCTGGGTGCGAACCGGTTACTATCAGACTACTACCCGAATGACGATCCAAACATCGGAGTAGCGGATCTCGTTCGATGGTATGTCGGAGCAACAGACCTTATGGGCTCAGTGCAGCTCATCGCTATTCGGGTCAAGCTCGGCAACCAAACAATCAGACCACCTGACGATCTCCAAGCTCAGCCTTCTCCGGCTCCATTGGTAACTGAATTCTGGCGCTTCATACAGGACAACGAGACGTGGGAGATTCCATTCTTCTGGCAGATCGTGAATGCTGACACGCTGGGAGGATCCACACGCATTCTAGAGATGCAGATCAACAACGAAACTTACCAGGTTCCCGGGCTCTCCGCCCTCGACGGACATAACTTCAGAGTGATACTGGAACTCTGGACCTGGGAACCACAGCCGGAGACATTACAGTTCGGATGGTCGAGCGGCAACGAACGAAGAGTAGCATGGGTCCAAGTATGGTTCAACATGACAAGCTCCGCGCGTCAATGACATCGGACCACACTCGAAGAACCAATCCATGCAGCGTGCAGAATCAGACCGTACTTTCCGGCTACTGCCTTGAGCGCCTTATCTCTT
>Ga0315281_10010316_pt1 | contig 12881 bp, 11 predicted proteins | sample YL17G07_0_MG_FD_204540 | JGI IMG/M metagenome (GOLD analysis project Ga0315281, IMG submission 204540) | Sediment microbial communities from Yellowstone Lake, YNP, Wyoming, USA - YL17G07_0 | ecosystem: Environmental > Aquatic > Freshwater > Lake > Sediment | place: USA: Wyoming | collected... | reverse complement strand
AATATCCTCGTGCTGGATACCGAGGTCTATTCCAATACCGGCGGCCAGCAGTCAAAGGCTACACCGATCGGTGCGGCAGCCAAGTTTGCCGCCGCCGGCAAAGAGCTGCCCAAGAAGGATCTCGGATTGATGGCGATGACGTACGGCAGCGTCTATGTCGCCCGCATCGCCTATGGATCCAGCGACAGCCACACCGTCAAAGCGTTCCTCGAAGCCGAAGCCTATGAGGGACCGTCTTTGATCCTTGCCTACAGTCCGTGCATCGCTCATGGCTACAATCTGGCGAACGCGATAGATCAACAGAAACTGGCCGTCAATTCCGGCATCTGGCCGCTTTACCGCTTCGATCCGCGACTGATCGCCGAAGGCAAAGCTCCCTTCCAACTCGACTCGTCGGATCCCAAGGAAAGAGTTGAAACCTTCATGCAGAACGAAACCCGCTTCCGCATGATCGAGAAGGTCGACAAGGAACGATATCACAAGCTGCTTGAAGCGGCCCAACGCAGCGCAAACGCCCGCTGGTCGGTCTACCAGCAGCTCTCGAAGTTGACGATATCCGGCAGCGATCAGCAGGAAAAAGCAAACCAGAACGAAGTGGTCAAGGCATCAACCTAACGATTCGAGGTGCAAACATGGATCTTTCAACGACCTATCTGGGCTTCAAGTTGCCCCATCCGTTGATTGCCGGCGCATCGCCGCTGGGCGGCAATCTCGACACCGTTCGCCAGCTCGAAGACGCCGGGGCGGCAGCGATTGTCATGCCCTCGCTGTTTGAGGAACAGATTATCCGCGAACAACTGGCCACCGCCGACTATATGGATTCCCCGTCCGAGTCGTTTGCCGAAGCGATCACCTATTTCCCGAATCCGGAAGAATTCCGGCTCGGCCCACAGACCTATATCGAACAAATTCGACGAACCAAGGCGGCCGTCAAGATTCCGGTGATTTCCTCGTTGAACGGCTCCACCCCCGGCGGCTGGCTTGAATATGCCAAGCTCATGCAGGACGCCGGCGCCGATGCCTTGGAATTGAACCTGTATGCTCTGGCTGCTGATCCGAAAGAAACCTGCGAAATGGTCGAGCATCGCAGCCTGGAAATTGTTCGCGAGGTCAAGAACGCTGTTACTATCCCGGTGGCGGTCAAACTTTCACCCTATTATTCGTGTCTGGCCAACATGGCCCAGAAACTCGACGAGATCGGCGTAGCCGGACTGGTGCTCTTTAATCGCTTCTATCAGCCGGATATCGATGTCGAAAATTTGGAGGTCGAACGCAGTCTGGAACTGTCGAATTCCTATGATCTTCGGCTGCGGTTGCGCTGGCTGGCGGTCCTCTCGGAAAAGATCAAGGCTTCGCTGGCAGCGACCGGCGGAGTGCATACCGCCGTGGATGCCATCAAGGCCGTTATGACCGGAGCCCATGCGGTGCAGATGGTCTCAGCCCTTCTTCAAAACGGGCCCAGCTATCTGCGGACCGTGCACGACGTGATGGTCGCCTGGATGGAAAGTCATGAATATGAATCGCTCCGGCAGATGCAGGGCAGCATGAACCTGACCCGGTGTCCGGATCCGAAGGCCTACGAACGGGCCAACTACATGCGCGTCCTGCTCGACTGGCGGCCGAAGAAGTATTAGACGCGGGGCAATCTGCAGCAGCATCCACGTTAACTCTGTTTGCGAAGCGGGTTCAAGCAGATGCCTCCTGCTTTTGCGGGAGCAGGCCAAACAGCCCGACGCCAACCAGCACGAGGAGCGTTGTCGGTTCGGGAACCGCGTCGATGATGATCTCGGAGATGACCGTGCTGTCGGTGTCCTCGCGGAGGCCGGTTCGGCTGATCTCGAACTGCAAGTAACGGTACGTCACGGTATCCAAGGCGTCAGGGCCAATACCGGGGGCGTCGAACATACCTATTTTCCTTTTCGCCGGCCTGACAAAGATGTCATCGTAGCTTTCGCCCGGCCCGCTGTCCGGTTCCACTGCGGGATCAGACGCTTCACCTGGAAGGTTGGCTTCTTCGGACAGGAGGGTAACCCAGTTTACGCCGTCGTGGCTGCCCTTCACCTTGAACCAGTGGAGAGTCATAGCAGGGCTGTATCGCAAGTTGGCGACGGCTGCAATGGCGTCGATCTCCACCTCCTGGCCGAGGGTCCAGGAGAATCGTGGGAAATGGCTCGCTGCCGGCAGTGCCCCACCAGACGGCCGAGGTACCCGGACCCGTGCTATCGCCCGGATCGGTGAAGCTGACCTGGGAGGGATTGGCGTCGTAAGTCTGATGGGTCGGATTGAGTGTCGCATCACCGTCGCTCATCGCGCTGGTCCCGTCATAGGGGTGAGGACCGGGGCCGATGTCGGTGTTGCCCGTCCAGGGCCAACTCGTGTCGCAGTGGGGCGCGAGGTACGTATACGAGCCGCCGAAGTACCGATAGGCCATCGCATTGCTCGCACTGAAGGACACTACTGCGGCAACCACTAAACCGATGACTGCTAACTTGCTCATTTGCTACCTCCTATGATACGACAATTACCTCTTCCGTATCCGAAAGGTCTCTCTTAGCCCGTTTCCAAATAACGTCGAGCCATAGCTACTCGCTGCTCCTTCATAAGCGACAAACGGCAACAAACCAAGTAAATGAATGGTAAATCACTGCTTGTGTTGGTTTCTGCCCGTCAACGTAGGCCTCAGTGCGCAGAGATTCGCATGCACATAATATTTGTACAACCCCAGTTTCGACTGGCCAGGCAGGGGCCAGGCTTGTAGACTGATGGCTATGAGAATCCAGCATAGAGATGACCGAGTGCGTCGCCTGCTTGCTGTCCCCGAGTTGCGTCAGGTTCGCGCGGTGTTGCTTACCTCGCCGACCGACGTGTTTTATTTCACCGGTTTTTCGGGCGGCGACAGTTGGGCGGTACTGACGCCCAGGAAAACGATTATTATCACCGACGGTCGATATGACGTTCAGGCCCGAGAGGAATCACCCCACGCCCGGATTGTCGTTCGTCGCGGGCCGATCGTCGGGAGCCTGGCCGAGGTCCTCCATCGGTCGGGGATCAAATCGGTCCGCGTGATCGCGGAAGATGTCTCTGTCGCCCTGATGGAGAAACTAAGTCAGCAGGTCAAGGGCGTTCGATGGCGACATATTCCCAAAAAACACCTTCTCGCGCTTCGACAGATCAAGTCGATGGAGGAAATGAAACGGATTCGTCACGCTCTGTCCGTCGCCCAGAAGAGCTTCCTTGCTCTGGCCTCGAAGGTCCGGCCCGGCCAGACGGAGAGACAGGTTGCCGCCGAGCTGGAGTACCTCCTGCGTACGGCTGGGGCGCAGAAATCGGCGTTCGATATCATCATCGCCTGTGGGAAGAACGCAGCCAAACCGCATGCGTCATCGTCTTCAGCCAAACTGGCAGCGGGCAAACCGATCATTATTGATTTCGGGGCACGCTTTGACAACTATTGCTGCGACTTGACGCGTACGGTATGGTTGGGTAAAATCGCTCGACGATTCCGTGAAGTTTACCGGGTCTGCCTGGAAGCACAGCGAGAGGCAATTGCGGGCGTAAAGCCGGGCATCCAGGCGAGCAAGATCGACCATTTGGCTCGAAGGACAATCAATCGGGCGGGATACGGTAAATACTTTGTCCACGGCACCGGCCATGGCATCGGCATCGAAGTGCATGAGGAACCCTCCGTGGCCCGAGGGTCCGAAACGGTCCTTCAGCCGGGAATGGTCATTACCGTTGAGCCGGGAATCTATTTGCCCGGCGTCGGCGGGGTCAGAATCGAAGACGACGTGCTGGTCACGGCAACCGGGCATGACGTCTTGTCTGATCTGCCGAAAGAATTGAGCGACGTGGTTTGGTAGCGATCGGTATTCATGGGTCAGTCTCGAGGGGCTGAGGTCGGACGATGGAATGTTGATGACGGTTCTTTTAAGAGAAAGAGAAACATGGACGTAGAAAGAATACGCGAGCTGATCGAATTGATGAAGGAAAACGACCTGAGCGAGGTCCGGATTGTTGACGGCGAGACCCGGCTGTTGCTGCGGCGAGGTGTGCCGGCAGGAAGCATGCCGATGATGCAGTTCACGCCGGTGGTGCAAAATCCTCCCGGCCAACTGCCCGCCTCAAACGCGGCTTCCGCGGGCGGCAGTCCACCGGCCGGTCATGAGGTGAGTGAAGACTCGCACCTCTCGTCGATCTCTTCTCCCATGGTCGGCACTTTTTATGCCGCGGCGGCTCCGGATGCCGAGGCATACGTTCGGGTCGGCGACCGCATACGTGCAGATACGGTTGTCTGCATTGTGGAAGCGATGAAGGTGATGAACGAAATCAAGGCCGAAGTCTCCGGCGTGATCGAAAAGATCATGGTTGAAAACGGTCAGCCGGTGGAATTCGGTCAGCCCATGTTCATGATCCGGCCGGATTGATGAGTGGCTTGCACTTTCCTCCGGTGCCATCTTGCCCTCAGGCGGATGCTGAGTGTTTTACATTCAATGAGAGCAAACACGAGAGAAACTTATGTTCAATCGGATATTGATAGCGAACCGCGGCGAAATTGCGTTGCGGATCATTCGAGCGTGTAAAGACCTTGGCATCGAAACGGTGGCTGTTTACAGCGAAGCCGATCGAAAGGCGTCCTATCTGCATCTGGCAGATCATGCGATTTGTATCGGCAAGGCGTCTCCTGCGGACAGTTATCTGAATATCCCCCGCATCATCTCGGCGGCTGAAATTGCCAATGTTGAGGCCATTCATCCTGGTTACGGATTCCTGGCTGAAAACGCCCACTTCGCCGAGGTGTGTCGGTCGTGCAAAATAGAATTCATTGGTCCGACGGTCGAAGCGATGCAACTGCTTGGCGACAAGGTTGCGGCGAAGAAGCTCGCGGCGAAGGCGAGCATAGCCACCGTACCCGGCAGCGAAGATGCGGTGGAAAACGAAGAAGAAGCCGCCGGGCTGGCGAATAAGATTGGCTACCCCGTTATCATCAAGGCGGCGGCAGGGGGCGGCGGCAGGGGAATGCGCATCGCCCATAATGAAGCCAACCTGCGTTCGAGTTTCAAGTCGGCGAAAAACGAGGCGGAAACCGCCTTCAAGGACGGCACGTTGTATCTCGAGAAGTACGTCGAGAAGCCCAGGCATGTTGAAGTCCAGGTGCTCGGCGATCACCATGGAAACATTATCCATCTGTGGGAACGCGATTGCACGCTTCAGAGGCGGCACCAGAAGTTGGTCGAAGAAACGCCTTGCCCAGCCATTGACGATCGCACGCGGGATCAGATTTGTCGAGCGGCGGTAAAACTGGCCAAGGCCGCAAAATATACCAGTGCCGGCACGTTCGAATTTCTCGTCGACAAGAAGAAGGACTTCTATTTCATTGAAGCCAACACGAGAATCCAGGTCGAACATCCGATTACCGAGATGATTACAGGCATCGACTTGGTGAAGTGGCAGATCCGGATCGCCTCGGGCCAGGAACTTGATCTGCGCCAGCGTGATGTGCCCCGTCGCGGCGTTTCCATCGAGTGCCGCATCAATGCCGAAGATCCCAGCAAGAATTTCACGCCGTCTCCGGGCAAGATCGAATTCTACATTCCGGCCGGAGGGCAGGGCGTTCGGCTGGATACGCACGTATACGGCGGCTACGAGATTTCGCCGTATTACGACTCGCTGGTCGGCAAGTTGATTGTGCACCAGCCCACGCGTGACGAAGCCATCGCCACCATGCGGCGTGCCCTGCAGGAATTTCAAATTGGCCCGATCAAGACCACCATCCCGCTTTATTTGGAAATCTTCTCTAACAAGGACTTTCTCCGTGGTAAGGTGGACACCGGATTTATCGACCGTATGTAACAAATCTCACCGGAAGGCGCCTTTGCGATGCAGCATCTGATCCGATACGACTGCCACGTTCACACGATCAGTTCTCCTTGCGGCAAACCGGATATGACGCTGCGCGATATTGTTGAACAGGCCCGCCGATTGAAACTCGCGGGGTTATGTCTGACCGATCATCGGCATCCCGAAACCGAGCGCGACCAATTTGTTCGGCTTCGCGCTGCAGCCGACGCCGCCAGTCGGTCGGATATGCCGTTATGGGTCGGCTGCGAGGCGGAATTGCTCACAGTTGGGACGTTCAGCATCAAGCCGACGGATTTGTCGCTGGTGGACCTGGTGCTGGTCGCTCCTTTTCACGGTGATTATTGCGAAGATCGGCCAAAAGGAGAAACAGAAGAAGAAATTGCCGATTTCATGCTTCGGCTGCTCAACTCAGCCCTGGATTGCCCCGGAGCGCGTATTATCGTTCATCCACTCTGGATGGCGATGGAATGGCCGTTCGATCTGGAACGGGTCATTAAGAGGATGTTAAGCTCACCGGCGATGACCAATCTGCTGAAAAAAGCGGCCACAGCGGGGATCGCTATGGAAGTGAACCCCAAGATGCTCAACGGGCCGTTCATCGGTCTGGCCGAACCGTTTTATCTGAGGTGCCTCGACCAGAACGTCAAGCTCTCGTTCGGTTCCGACGCCCACACGTTGCCGCGAATGGACGTCTGGAACGATTTTGAACGTTTTTTTGACAAGCTCGGTGCGGACGTTTCCGAGGATCTCTGGCTGCCGAACGTGCAACTTCTGCCGGTATAAGAGTTGTAACGAAGGTGAGTCTCATCGTTTTCGAAAGAGAAACGACGAATTCACCGACGTACTTTTTGAGTAAAGGCGTTTTGAGATGGCGAAATTGATTTGCGACGGTGGATGTGGCGAGGTCACCGGGTCGATGCACATCGTGGAGCATCGCGGACGGTATATTGCCCTGGATTGCGGACTGTTTCAGGGGCGTCGGTCGGAAGCAAATATGAAAAACCGGTCGTTTGCCGTTGACCCCGACAAAATAGAGTGTGTCATCCTGTCCCACAGCCACATCGATCATTGTGGCAGGCTGCCTCGTCTGGTCAAGGAGGGATTCCGTGGCCTGATTTATACAACTCCGGCCTCGCGCGATCTGGCGGCGATCCTGTTGGCGGACTCGGCACACATTCAGGAAGAAGATGCCGATTTCTATAATCGCAAGCGGCTGAAGAACGGTGAATCGCCGATCGAATCGCTTTACAGTGTCGAAGATGCCGTGCGAACGATGGAACAATTCATCGCCGTGCCGTACGGAAAACAATTCAAATTGAACGGTGATATTAAAGTAACATTTTACGACGCCGGGCATATCCTGGGTTCTTCGATCGTTCAGGTCGATTTTGAAGAAAAAAGCAAGACGACGCGGCTGGTCTTCAGCGGTGACCTGGGTCGGGCCGGCCTGCCGATTTTGCGTGATCCGAGCCCGTTGCCCGATTGTGACCATCTGATCGTCGAGAGCACCTACGGCGGCAGAATTCATGACAATCTTCAAGATATGAAGGAAAAACTGTGTGAGCAGATCCTGCTCACCGTGCAGAACTCCGGAAAGGTCATCATCCCGTCGTTCAGTGTCGGACGGACCCAAACCCTCGTCTACTACCTGACCCAATTGATTCACGAAGGCCGACTGCCCAACATTCCGATCTTCATCGATTCGCCGCTTTCCACCAATGCCACGGAAATCTTCCGATTGCATCCGGAGTGTTTCGACAGCGAAGCCCTCAAGTGGCTCGATCGGTTGGGCGACATCATGGGAAACCACTGCTGTCAATTCATCCGCTCAACCGAGGATTCCAAGAGTCTCAATGGCCGGCGTGAGCCGTGTGTAATTATCTCCGCCAGCGGCATGTGCGAAGGCGGGCGAATTCTGCATCATCTTGCCAACAACATTACCGACGAACGCAACACCATCCTGGTCGTCGGTTTCATGGCGGCGCACACCCTCGGTCGCCGAATCGTCGAACGCGAGCCGGAGGTCAAAATCTTTGGACAGATGTATCCGCTCAAAGCGCACGTCAAAACGTTGAACGGTTTTTCCGCTCACGCCGACTCCAACGAACTGGCAGCATGGCTGGCCCCGAAGGCCGGACGGATCAAAAAGTTGCTGATCGCGCACGGGGAACCGGATCAAAGCCAGGCCCTTGCCGACCGCGCCGCAAAACTCGGCTACCGAAACATCGTCTTGACCACGCCCGAACTGGAAGTGGCTCTGAATTAGCCCTGACGTGCATGGTACACGATACTTGGATAGGCTGGCATGACCCAAATGTCGAGGCGTATGGGGGCTGAATGAGAATCGGCATACCCAAAGAAATCAAGCGTCACGAATATCGCGTGTCGGCAACGCCGTCGGACGTCGCAGGCTATGTACGGGCGGGTCATACGGTTTTTGTTGAGGTCGGCGCCGGCGTGGGGGCTGCCTTCAGCGACAAGCAATATCGTCAGGCCGGGGCGACAATTGTCGCCGATCCCAACGAGACCTACCGCCAGGCAGAGATGATTATCAAGGTCAAGGAGCCTCAGGAGCAGGAATACGATCGGCTCCAGCCGGGGCAGGTGCTGTTCTGTTTTCTTCATCTGGCCGCATCGGCGAAACTCGCCCAGGCACTGTTGGCCCGCAACGTAACCGCAATATGTTACGAGACGATCCAGTGTCAGGATGGTACGCTGCCGTGCCTGGTGCCCATGAGCGAGATCGCCGGACGCCTGGCCGCTCAGGAAGGCGCAAAATGCCTCGAAAAACCCGCAGGCGGACGAGGTCTGCTGCTTAGTGGTGCCCGGGGTGTGCCGGCGGGCAAAGTGGGCATCATCGGCGGCGGGACGGTTGGAATGAATGCTGCACGCATTGCGATTGGACTTGGCGCGCAGGTTACCATTTTGGATATTTCTCACAAGCGGGTGGCGGATCTGCAGGAAATATTTGCCGGCAGAGTGACAACCCTCTTATCGACAGAGGAGAACCTCAAACAGGTCTTGCAGACCTGCGACCTGGTCATCGGGGCGGTTCTCATCCCCGGCGCATCGGCGCCAAAGCTCATCAAGCGGGCGGACCTGAAATTGATGCAACCGGGGGCGGTCATCGTCGATGTGGCGGTGGATCAGGGCGGCTGCTGCGAGACGACGCGGCCGACTACTCACGACGATCCGACGTATGTTGTCGACGGCGTCCTGCATTATTGTGTCGCCAATATGCCGGGGGCCGTGCCGATCACGTCAACCCGAGCGCTGACGGCGGTCACGTCGCCCTACGGATTGGAACTCGCCGACAAAGGGCTTGAGAAAGCGATCAATGACAACGACGCACTGCGAAAAGGGGTCAACGTTATCAACGGTCAGATCGTTCATCCGCAGGTGGCCAAATCTCTCAATCTGCCGTATCGAGAATGGCCATAGCTATGCCGGACCGAGCTGGACGCCTCGCTTACCCTTGCACTGCAGCCACCTGTTCGGCAGTGGGGGGCTTGCCGGTGCGCATCATTTCGATGAACAGGTCGAACAGATAACCGGCGTCGTGAGGACCCGGCGAAGCCTCCGGGTGATATTGCACCGCGAGAATCGGCAGTTCCTTGTGCACGAAGCCTTCCACCGTTTGATCGTTAAGGTTGACGTGTGTGATGATGGTTCCAGCTTTTTCCAGACCGCGCGGCTCAACGGCAAAGCCGTGATTCTGGCTGGTAATCTCGACGCGACCGGTAAAGGCGTTCTGCACCGGCTGATTCGCTCCGCGATGGCCGAATTTCAGCTTGTAGGTCTTTGACCCCAAAGCCAGGCCCAGCAACTGATGGCCCAGACAGATGCCGAACATCGGTACCTTACCCATCAGCTCGCGCAGCGTTTTTTGCGTGTAGGTCACCGGCTCCGGATCGCCCGGTCCGTTGGAGATAAAGACACCGTCAGGCTTATGGTCGAGGATCTCGCCCGCGGACGCGTCGGCCGGCACGACCACAAGCCGACAACCGGTATCGACCAGGTTGCGGAAAATGTTCCGCTTGGCTCCGCAGTCGATGGCGACCACCCGACGTGACTCGTTTTTGGCACGGGGCAGGGGGGCAAATTCCGACTCAAAACCCGCCGACCACTCATACGCCCGGGCCGGTTTCACTACTTTGACCAGATCCTGGCCGAGCATGGCCGGCGAGGCCGACACGCGTTCGAGCAACGCCTCGTCCGAGATATTCTCCGAGGTCAGGAGGCCCCGCATCACTCCTCTTGTGCGGAGTTTCCGCGTAATGGCCCGGGTATCTACGTCAGTAAGTCCGATAATATTGTTCTTCCGAAGGTAGTTTTCCAGGTCATCCGTCGACCGAAAATTGCTTCGGATGACGGAGAGTTCCTTGACCACGAACCCTTCAACCCACGGGCGATGCGACTCCACGTCCTCGTTGTTGACGCCGTAGTTGCCGATCAGCGGGTACGTCATCACCACGATTTGACCGGCGTAAGACGGGTCGGTCAGAATCTCCTGATATCCGGTCATAGAGGTGTTAAAGACCACCTCGCCGGCCTTGGCGGCCTCGGCACCGAACATCTGGCCGGTGAAAATCGTACCATCTTCCAGGGCAAGTCGTCCCTGTCGTTGTGTTTTCGAGTGGCTCACTGTAACCCTCAAATCCATTAAAGCTTATCGGTCATTTAGACGATAAGAAAACTGGTTGTGGGTAGCCGCCCGTGTCGGGCGGCCAACCTGGCTTGGAGGGTCCGGGTCCCGGCGAACTCGGATCCTCTTTTTTCATGCGCGTCTCGCAAAGGATACCCCCGAAAACGACAAAAATCAACAGGACAGGATGAAAAGGCCCCCAGTTTAAGGATTAGTTATATAGGTTCAGTGCCGTCGATGCAACTGACCGCGCCGTCAGACACGAACGTTCCATAAGCACTCACCACAAGGCCGCCATCAGAAACAGAGAATCAGGTCTTTTTCAAGAGATCGCGTTCGGCGGCGGCGACGATCTTATCCAGTTCCTTTGCGGTGGTTGGGTCGATAACCACTTCAGCAGGCTTGGCCAGCAGTTCGTTTTTCCGCTCGGCGATTCGGTCGGAGGTTTCCTTTCGCCCCTGCTGGTCCCAAATCTCAAAGAAATTCCGGTCCAGCAGGCTTGGGAACCACATTTGGCTGCGATAATGCGCGGCGGTGTGGTCTTCCGCCAGGAAGTTGCCCCCCGGGCCGACCTGCTCGATCAAATCACAGGCGTATCGTTCGTCGTCAATATCAATACCTTGAAGAAGTCTTTCAACGTAGCAGGCGATTTCGTGTTGCAGCAACAAGATATCCAGTGACGTGGCCTGATCGACTCCGCAGACACCGAAATGTCCAAAAATATCGGCTCCCGCCAGTGCCCCAAGGATAAGTGTGCTGGCGATTTCCAGGCCGGCTTGGGCGTCGCTCACCTTGCTGTCCGTAAGGCCGACGTTGATGTACACCGGCAGGCCATAGAATTTGCCCATCTGCGTGAGTCCGACCGCCATTAAGGCCTGTTCCGGTCCGGCGAAGACCATCTGTGTGCTTCGCATGCCGAAAGCGTGGGGAATACCACCATAACAGATGGCCGCACCCGGCTGAACAAGCTGCGTGATACAGATTCCAGCCAGAATTTCCGCATTTTCCTGCACGATGGTGCCGGCCAGAGTGACCGGCGCCGTTGCTCCTGCCTGGGCCATCGGCCCGATCGACACCGGCAGGTTCAAGTCTCGTGTCTGATACACCACGTCAAGCCCGTCGCGAGGAAAACTCAGGGGGCTGATCGGTTCGAGAAAGGCGTAGGTGCGGGGCCTGGCTTTGGCCTGTTCGACCGACCCAGCGGCGGCGATGAGAAGCTCATTGATATAAGCCGCTGACGGACCGTCGTAATACCAAAACGTAAAGGGTTTGCGCGTGTACTTGAGCAGCGTTGCCGCCACATGAATGCACCGGACCTGCGGCGGCAGTTCCTGGGGATCGGCCATGGCCCCGGTTATGTTGAGATGATCGAGCTGTTCGGCGATATGGGCGGCGGTGACCACATCGCCGAGACGGCTCGCCCGTCGTGTCCTGCCGTCAAACCATGAGGCTTCGCCGGCAATCGAATTGTAATTGCGTTTGCCCAACCCGAAATGCGCCGTCGGCTCGCCTTGTGCGTTATACAACCGATAGGTCTTTGTGCTTTCTTTGACCGCCTGCTCGATGAGCTTGCGTGGAATCTTGACGATCTGACCCTCCGTCTCGACGTGGGCGCCCTTTTCAACGAGCATTCGCCGAACACCGTCGTGTGGGAGTTTCACTCCGACGTTTTCCAGTATCGCCGCCGAACGATCATGAATCTGCGCCAGGGTCGATGGGTCAAAAAGAGCTATTCTTGGCGAGAACGTCTTTGTCGCGGGCTGCTTCTGATTCGCAGTCGTCATCAACGCATCTCCAGCATCAAAAGGTAGTCCCATTGACGCATTCTAGCCGGGTCCGCGCTCAAAATCGAGGGGAGACTCATACACGCGTGCTGAGGAGAAACACGGCACCCCGGACGCACGAGAAGTGGGTCGTTTACGCCTCAGCGGGGTATTCGGTCAGGAAGCGAACGGAGACCTTTCACGATGGCTACGAGCGGGTGGATCGACCAAGCGGCAAGAGAGACGATCCTGGCGATTTTCAGTTTGAACCGCAGCCGTCGGGAGACGTCGTTTTCGGGATCGACTTCCAGGGCTTGATGGATAATCTGTCGGGCTTCGGACCATTGCCGGTTGGCCAAATGGACAACAGCCAGCTTGTGCATCGCAGGCAGATACGTGCACTCGACGTCGAGGGCCAGCTTGCAGTAATCAATTCCATTCTGCTCGTCGCCCTGCAGAAAATGGCACAAGGCCAGATTGTACAGGATTTCCGGCTGATAGGGGGTCATCTGGCACAGCTCTTCCAGCCAAAGCTGCGCCGCTTGTGGGTCACGGTCATAGATGCATATCTCAGCCAGCTCCACCAGCACTTCCGGTTGTTCGTTGTCGACCTC